>JADGMW010000068.1_pt1 | contig 98258 bp, 78 predicted proteins | sample 8641801 | NCBI WGS metagenome assembly JADGMW01 (sample SAMN16272018, study PRJNA661076) | feces metagenome | isolation source: fecal sample from diarrhoea affected cattle A | host: Bos taurus | place: South Africa: Lokaleng Village, Mahikeng | collected 2019-09
GTCAGGGCGGTTACCTGCGTATCCTCAAGTGCGGCTTCCGCGCTGGGGACAATGCTCCGATGGCCTACGTCGAGCTGGTTGACCGTCCGGTCGCTGGTACCGTCGAAGCCGCGGCCGAGTAACATCGGTTGTCAAAAAAACCGGGCCATGTGCCCGGTTTTTTTATGTCCGTAAAAAAATCAATCGAAGGCTTTGATTTTGCGCATTAGAGGTCATGCGGTGGTGCCCCTAAGATGGCTGCCATCAACCGGTTGAACCCGGGGTGAACCGAATGCAAACCAAGGAGTAATGCCATGACTGACAAGCCGAAGCTGACCACCGTTGCCGGGGCTCCCGTCGCCGAAAACCAGAACGTGATGACTGCGGGTCCACGCGGCCCCATGCTGCTGCAAGACGTCTGGTTTCTTGAGAAGCTCGCCCACTTCGACCGTGAGGTGATCCCCGAGCGGCGTATGCATGCCAAGGGCTCCGGTGCATTCGGCGAATTCGTGGTCACTCACGACATCACCCGTTTTACCAAGGCCAGGATTTTCTCCGAGGTGGGCAAGAAGACGCCAATGTTCGCGCGATTCTCGACGGTGGCCGGTGAGCGCGGTGCGGCGGATGCCGAGCGTGATATTCGTGGCTACGCCCTCAAGTTCTACACCGAGCAAGGCAACTGGGACATGGTCGGCAATAACACGCCGGTGTTCTTCTTCCGCGACCCGCTGAAATTCCCTGACCTTAACCATGCGGTCAAGCGCGATCCGCGCACCAACATGCGCAATGCCAACAATAACTGGGACTTCTGGACCAGCCTGCCTGAGGCGCTGCACCAGATCACCTACGTGATGGGTGACCGTGGTATTCCGGCTTCCTACCGGCATATGCACGGTTTCGGCTCGCACACCTACAGTTTCATCAGCGCCGACAATCAGCGCTACTGGGTCAAGTTTCACTTCAAGACCCAGCAGGGCATCAAGAACCTGACGGACCAAGAAGCTGCGGCCATCGTTGCCAATGACCGTGAAAGCTCACAGCGCGACCTGTTCGAGTCGATCGAGCGTGGGGATTTCCCTCGCTGGACCATGTACGTACAGATCATGCCCGAAGCTGAAGCGGCCTCGTACCGGTTCCATCCCTTCGATCTGACCAAGGTCTGGTCGAAAAAGGACTATCCGCTGATCGAGGTGGGCTACTACGAGTTGAACCGCAACGCGGACAACTATTTCCAGGACGTCGAGCAGGCTGCGTTTACGCCGGCCAACGTGGTGCCCGGTATCAGCTTCTCGCCTGACCGCATGTTGCAGGGGCGCCTGTTCTCCTATGGCGACGCGCAGCGTTATCGCCTGGGAGTCAACCACCACCAGATTCCGGTCAACGCCCCGCGTTGCCCGGTGCATAGCTACCACCGCGACGGAGCGATGCGGGTCGACGGCAACCACGGCGGTCGTCTGCACTACGAGCCGAACACCTATGGCGAATGGCAGGAACAACCTGATTTCAGCGAACCGCCACTGGCGTTGGAAGGCGCTGCCGCCCGCTATGATTATCGTGCGGACGACAACGACTACTTCACCCAACCAGGCAACCTGTTCCGCCTGATGGGTTCTGAAGAGCAGCAGCGGCTGTTCGGCAACACGGCGCGGGCAATGGGTGATGCGGCGCGGCATATCAAGCTGCGTCACATTCTCCACTGCTACAAGGCGGATCCGGCCTATGGCACCGGCGTGGCGAATGCCTTGGGTATTCCGGTGGAAGAAGCCCTGTAACTGGCTTCGGGGTAACAAAAAAGAGCCCGCAGCATGCTGCGGGCTCTTTGCTTTTCAAACTAATCCAGCCGCGACGCGAAAAGGTACAGCCAGGCGCGCCAAATGGCACCAACTGTCAGCCCTTGTCGCGCTCCAGCAGCGGCTTGAGGAAATGCCCGGTGTGCGACTGTGGCAGGTCCGCAACTTGTTCCGGCGTGCCGGTGGCGATGATTTGACCACCCCGGTAACCCCCTTCGGGGCCGAGATCGACCAGCCAGTCGGCGGTTTTGATCACGTCCAGGTTGTGTTCGATAACCACTACGGTGTTGCCGTTGTCACGCAGGCGATGCAGCACGTCCAGTAGTTGCTGAATGTCGGCGAAATGCAGCCCGGTGGTGGGTTCGTCCAGGATGTACAACGTCTTGCCGGTGTCCCGTTTGGACAATTCTCGGGACAGTTTCACCCGTTGGGCCTCGCCGCCGGACAGCGTGGTCGCGCTCTGGCCCAGCTTGATGTACGAAAGGCCGACATCAATCAGGGTTTGCAGCTTGCGCGCCACGGCCGGTACGGGGTCGAAGAATTCGCGCGCTTCCTCGATGGTCATCTCCAGTACCTGATGGATGCTCTTGCCCTTGTACTTCACTTCCAGGGTTTCGCGGTTGTAGCGCTTGCCCTTGCAGACATCGCAGGGCACATAGATGTCCGGCAGAAAATGCATTTCCACTTTGATCACGCCATCGCCCTGGCAGGCCTCGCAGCGCCCGCCCTTGACGTTGAAAGAGAAACGCCCCGGGCCGTAACCGCGCGAGCGGGCTTCCGGCACGCCGGAGAACAGCTCGCGAATGGGCGTGAACAGTCCCGTATAGGTGGCCGGGTTGGAGCGGGGCGTGCGACCGATCGGGCTCTGGTCGATGTCGACGACCTTGTCCAGGTGTTGCAGGCCATCCAGGGAAGTATAAGGAGCGACCTCCAGCGTGGTCGCACCATTTAGCGCGGTCGCGGTAATCGGGAACAGGGTATTGTTGATCAGCGTCGATTTGCCCGAGCCGGACACACCGGTCACGCAGGTCAATAGGCCAAGCGGAATTTCCAAGTCGACGTTCTGCAGGTTATTGCCGCGCGCGCCTTTGAGCTTGAGCAGTTTCTTCGGATTGCGAACCGTGCGCTCGGCGCGGTAGCGGATTTTTTCGCGGCCCGACAAGTACTTGCCCGTCAGTGAGTCCGGGTGGGCCATGACCTCGGTCGGTGTGCCTTCAGCGACAATCCTGCCGCCATGCACCCCGGCACCGGGACCGATGTCCACGACGTAATCGGCCAGGCGGATGGCGTCCTCGTCGTGCTCCACCACGATCACCGTGTTGCCCAGGTTACGCAGGTGGGTGAGGGTGCCCAACAGGCGTTCGTTGTCACGCTGATGCAGGCCAATGGACGGTTCGTCGAGGATGTACATGACGCCGACCAGGCCGGCGCCGATCTGGCTGGCCAGGCGAATGCGCTGGGCTTCGCCCCCGGACAGCGTGTCGGCGCTGCGTTCCAGGGTCAGGTAATCGAGGCCGACATTGACCAGGAACTCCAGACGTTCGCGAATTTCCTTGAGGATCTTGGCAGCGATTTCGCCGCGCCGTCCGGGCAGGGAGAGGTCGGCAAAGTAGGCGCAGGCATCGCCCACCGGCAGGCTGGTCACCGCCGGCAGGGTTTTTTCCCCGACCCAGACATGGCGTGCTTCGCGGCGCAGGCGGGTGCCGCGGCAATCCGGGCAGGGTTGTGTGGCCAGGTACTTGGCCAGTTCCTCGCGCACCGAGTTTGACTCGGTCTCGCGGTAGCGGCGCTCCAGGTTGGGAATGATCCCTTCAAAAGGGTGCGAACGTTTGACGATATCTCCGCGGTCGTTGAGGTAGCGGAAATCGACCGAGTCCTTGCCGCTACCAAACAGGATCGCTTTCTGGTCTTCGGCAGACAGGGTTTCAAAAGGGCGCTCCAAGCTGAAGCCGTAATGACTGGCCAGCGAGCCGAGCATCTGAAAGTAGTACACGTTGCGCCGGTCCCAGCCGCGAATCGCACCTTCGGCGAGGGTCAGTTCGCCATTGACCAGGCGTTTGGCATCGAAGAACTGTTTTACCCCGAGGCCGTCGCAGGTGCCGCATGCCCCAGCCGGATTGTTGAAGGAGAACAGCTTGGGTTCCAGTTCACTGATCGAATGGCCGCACACCGGGCAGGCATAGCGCGCGGAGAAAATCAGTTCTTCCTGCTCGTCGTCATCCATTGGTGCGATCAGGGCAATGCCGTCGGCCAGTTTGAGTGCGGTCTCGAACGACTCGGCCAAGCGCTGTTGCAGGTCGGCGCGGACCTTGAAGCGGTCCACCACCACATCAATGGAATGTTTTTTCTGTTTATCCAGCTTGGGCGGCTCATCCAGCTCATAGAGCCTGCCGTTGACCCGCGCACGGACGAAACCCTGGGCGCGCAGTTCATCGAACACCGCCAGGTGCTCACCCTTGCGCTCACGAATGATCGGCGCGAGCAGCATTAGTTTGCTGCCTTCGGGCAGTGCCACGACTTGGTCGACCATCTGGCTGACCGTCTGGGCTTCCAGGGGCAGGTCGTGATCCGGGCAGCGCGGAGTCCCGGCCCGCGCATACAGCAGACGCAGGTAGTCGTAGATTTCCGTAATGGTGCCGACCGTCGAGCGCGGGTTGTGCGAGGTGGATTTCTGCTCAATGGAAATCGCCGGCGACAGACCTTCAATGGTGTCGACATCGGGCTTTTCCATCACCGACAAGAACTGCCGGGCATACGCCGACAGCGACTCGACATAGCGGCGCTGGCCTTCTGCGTACAGGGTGTCGAAAGCCAGCGAGGACTTACCCGAGCCGGACAACCCGGTAATGACAATCAGCTTGTCACGGGGCAGGGTCAGGTCGATGTTTTTCAGGTTATGGGTGCGTGCCCCACGAATCAGAATCTTGTCCACGTACTGCGGCCTCGCATGGCGGGCGGAAACGGCAAAGTATACGGCTGGCCGGCAAGCCGCGTCAGCTTTGGCTGGGGTTGAGTTCACCGGGCGCGACGCTTTGCCCGAGCCCTTGGCGGCTCGGCCTGCTAGAATCGGCGCCGGTTTTCATGAGGGATTTCCATGCACGATCCGCATAGCGAGCGTATGTCGCCGGTCGAGCTGAAGGCTGCCGGCGGACTGTCGCTGGTCTTCGCCTTCCGCATGCTCGGCATGTTCATGGTGCTGCCGGTTCTCGCCACCTATGGGCAGGATCTGGCCGGCAGTACCCCAGCACTCATTGGCCTGGCCATTGGGGCGTATGGCCTGACCCAGGCGGTGCTGCAGATTCCCTTTGGCATGCTGTCCGACCGCATCGGTCGGCGCCCGGTCATTTATGTAGGTCTGCTGATTTTTGCCGCCGGTGCGGTGCTGGCGGCCAACGCCGATTCCATCTGGGGCGTGATTGCCGGGCGTGTCCTGCAAGGCGCGGGGGCGATTTCCGCCGCAGTGATGGCGCTGATGTCCGACCTGACCCGTGAACAGCACCGTACCAAGGCCATGGCGATGATCGGCATGAGCATCGGCTTGTCGTTTGCGGCGGCTATGGTGGTCGGTCCGTTGCTGACCCGGGCGTTCGGGTTGTCCGGTTTGTTCTGGGCAACGGCGGCCATGGCATTGCTGGGTATTTTGATTATCGCTGGGTTGGTACCACGCAGTGCAGGCCCCCTGCAGCATCGCGAATCCGGTGTGGCGCGCCAGGCGTTGCGTGCGACGTTGCGCCATGGCGATCTGCTGCGCCTGGATGCCGGCATTTTCGTTTTACATGCGATCCTCATGGCCAGTTTTGTGGCATTGCCGATCTCGCTGGTGGAGCAGGGTGGTCTGCCCCGCGAAGAGCACTGGTGGGTGTATCTGGTCGCAATGCTGGTGGGCTTCTTTGGCATGCTGCCGTTCATCATCTATGCCGAAAAAAAGCGCCAGATGAAGCGGGTCTTGACCGGCGCGGTGCTCGTGCTGCTGTTCTGCGAGCTGTACTTCTGGCAGGTGGGCCACAGCCTCACGGCATTGGTGATCGGCGCCATCCTGTTCTTCACCGCGTTCAACCTGCTGGAAGCTTCGTTGCCCTCGCTGATCAGCAAGGTGTCGCCGGCCGGTGGTAAAGGTACGGCGATGGGCGTGTACTCCACCAGTCAGTTCCTGGGGGCGGCGCTCGGCGGCATCCTGGGCGGCTGGTTGATGCAGGTCGGCGGACTGGACGGCGTGTTCATCGGCTGTGCGCTGCTCTGCGCACTGTGGGCGATAATTGCTGTTACCATGCGCGAGCCTCCCTATGTGACCAGCTTGCGCCTGCCGCTGTCGCCGACGGCAATGGCCGATGCCGGGCTGACCGAGCGGTTGCTGGCAGTGCCGGGCGTAGCGGATGCCGTAGTGGTGGCTGAGGAAGCCGCCCTCTATATTAAAGTGGATACCGAACAATTGGATCGCACGTCTCTTGAGCGCCTGGTCGAACCAGCGCCTGCGTGCTGAAGCCTAGGAGAACGTCATGGCCCGTGGGGTTAACAAAGTCATACTGATCGGCAACGTCGGCGGTGATCCGGAAACCCGCTACCTGCCCAACGGCAATGCGGTGACCAATATCACGCTGGCCACCACCGACAGCTGGAAGGACAAGCAGACCGGCCAACAGCAGGAGCGCACCGAATGGCACCGCGTGGTGTTCTTCGGCAGGCTGGCGGAAATCGCCGGCGAATACCTGCGCAAGGGTTCGCAATGCTACGTTGAAGGCCGCCTGCAAACCCGCGAGTGGGAGAAGGACGGCGTCAAGCGCTATACCACGGAAATTGTCGTGGACATCAGCGGCACCCTGCAATTGCTGGGTGGCCGTGGCGGCAGCAGCGAAGGCGGCGACTACGCCCAGCGAGCTCCGCGTCCGCCGCGTGAGCAGGCGCCGCAGCAGCAAGCTGCCCCGCGCCCCACTCCGAAACCGGCGGCTCAGCAGCCCGCACCGGATTACGACAGCTTCGATGATGACATTCCGTTCTAAACAGTGTCTGAAAAACGCAGCCTAGGCTGCGTTTTTTTTCGTTGAGACTTGCGCCGTGATCACGCGAAGCCATGCTACGGCTCGCTGTTTCCTGTTACAGAGGTGATCTGCCCGCTGCGCAGCAGGTTGCCATTGGCCTGGTAGCGTAGTACAGAAGGTATGACAGCGATCGGGGCGTGACGATGTTCAACGAAACACGCAAAATGCCTCCCAGACGCGGCATGCCTTCCAAGACCGCATTTCAGATGGATCCTACTGATTTCCCATGCAGCGAACCCGTACTTCATACCTGCAAGAGTTGATGCCATGCGCATGCGCCTGATGTTGCTCGGTGGTGGTAATTCACTGGGCCAGGCACTGATTGCCCAGGGGGCCGAAGAAGACATCGGCTTTATTGCACCGCGCCCGCCGCTGCATGGCTGGGATGTCGCCAGCCTGACCCAGCTCCTTGACGATACCCGCCCCGATGCGTTGATTAATCTGGCCTATTACTTCGACTGGTTCCAGAGCGAGACGGTCTGCGCGCAGCGCTTTGCCGAGCAGGAACAGGCCGTCGAGCGCCTGGCCGAGCTTTGCCAGCACCACGGCATCGTGCTGCTGCAACCGTCCAGCTATCGGGTGTTCGATGGCGGGCGCGCCACCGCCTACAGTGAAAAAGACGAGGCCATGCCGCTGGGGCTGCGTGGGCAATCACTCTGGCGCATGGAGCAGTGCATTCGGGCGATCTGCCCGCGGCATGTTCTGTTACGTCTGGGCTGGGTGCTGGATGACAGCTCCGAAGGCATTCTTGGTCGGTTGTTGCAGCGTGCCGATCTAGCGGGTGAACTGGAATTGGCCGATGACCGGCGTGGCAATCCCTGCCCCGTGGATGATGTGGCCCGGGTCATTCTGGCTGTGCTCAAGCAGCTGGACTGTGCGGCGCCGCTGTGGGGTACCTACCACTACGGCGGTCAGGAGGCGACCACTCCGCTGACCGTGGGGCAGGCTATTCTTGCCGAGGCGCGAAGTCTGCGCAGCATGCCCAGCGTGGACATCGCCGCCAAGGCTCACGCAGCCTGTGTTGATGCGGCGGAAGAGCCCCAGCATGCAGTGCTGGCCTGCAAGAAGATTCTCAATACCTTTGGCGTCAAACCGCGTGCTTGGCGCACGGGCCTGACGCCCTTACTGGATCGTTATTTCCGTCATGAATGATGCCCCGATACTGATCACCGGCGGTGCCGGCTTCATTGGCTCCAACCTGGCCGATGCCTTGTTGGCGCGTGGTTATGCCGTGCGCGTGCTGGACAACCTGTCCACCGGCAAACACGCCAACCTGCAACTGGAGCATCCGCGCCTGAGCCTGATCGAAGGCGATGTCGCAGAGGCCGCCGTGGTGCGCCAGGCCTTGCAGGGCTGCCAGGCGGTGGTGCACCTGGCAGCGGTGGCCTCGGTGCAGGCGTCGGTGGACGACCCGGTGGGCACTCACCAGAGCAATCTGGTCGGCACCCTGAACCTGTGCGAGGCGATGCGTGAGCAGGGCGTGCGTCGCGTGGTGTTCGCGTCCAGCGCCGCGGTGTATGGCAACAATGGCGAAGGCGAGGCAATCGACGAAGACACGCCCAAGGCACCGCTGACGCCCTATGCCGCGGACAAACTGGCCAGTGAGTATTACCTGGACTTCTATCGTCGCCAGCATGGTCTGGAACCGGCGATCTTCCGTTTCTTTAATATCTTCGGGCCACGTCAGGACCCGTCTTCGCCCTATTCCGGGGTAATCAGCATCTTTACCGAGCGGGCGCAAAAAGGCTTGCCCATCAGCGTGTTCGGGGATGGAGAGCAGACCCGCGACTTCGTGTACGTCGGCGACCTGGTTGAGGTGCTGGTGCAGGCGCTGGAAGCCGAAACGCTGGAAGCAGGCGCGGTCAATCTTGGCCTGAGTCGGGCCACCAGTTTGAATCAATTGCTGGCGGCCATTGGCGATGTGCTCGGCGGTTTGCCTGAAGTAAGCCACCTTCCGGCGCGTGCCGGAGATATCCGTCATTCGCGGGCCAACAATTCACGGCTGCTGGCGCGTTTTGCATTCCCCGAGCCGACCGGCATGCGTGAAGGGCTGGCCAAGTTGTTAGGGCGTTCATAGCAGTTGCTGCTGTGAACAAAAAAAGGCGCCGAATTCGGCGCCTTTTTCGTTGTGAAGGTGGGCTTAGAACTTATAGCCCAGGCCGACCATGTAGACCATCGGGTCTACGTCCACGTCGACTTTGACTCGATCTCCATTGAGGGAGGTGGTACCCGTAGTGCTGATATCAACATAGCGAACTTGAGCGTTAAACATCAGACTGTCGGTCAGCATGTAATCCGCACCTACTTGGAAGGCCAGGCCCCAAGAACTGTCGAGTGACAGTCCTTTAAATCCTTTATCTTTTGCGCTACTAGTCACTTCCTCATCGAAGAACACTGTGTAGTTGATACCCACGCCTAAATAAGGTTGGAAGGCGGAGTTGCTGTCCAGCGGATAGACGACGGCGCTGAGGGTCGGCGGCAAATGTTTGATATCGGCTAGATCGCCATTCAGGCCGGCGTAGATGCCGGGCATATCTCGAACGCCTACTGTGTGGCTGAACGGAGTGGCGGCCAGCAACTCGATACCGACCTTATCGGTGAGCATGTAGGCGAAGTTCAAACCCAACTGAGTGTTGCTGTCCAGTGTTGCACCGCTACCCGTTACAGTGCCGAGAGTTGCGTGCTGAATCGGGCCGCTATCCTCACGCGGATCCACCGTCACTGCACCGGCGCGCACGATGATGTCACCGGCCTTGTGGGCATGGGCGAGCGGGGCGGCGATGGCGAGGGCCAGGGCGGAAGCAGCGAGTAGTGTCGTGCGCATGGGTAACTCCAATCGAGGCAGAGGTATGTCTTGGTTGGAGCCCATGTTAGGAGCCTGGGACAGGCGTTTTTTGATCCAGCGCAACGGTTTGCCCAGCACCTATGCGACAGCTTGTCACGCGCGGCCGGCAAGGTGCCGGTTCAATAACCCTGCAGTTGCTCGATGTCGTAGACGATGATTTTCTCCGCCTGCATCTGGTAGCCGGCCTCGGCCAGTTCGCTGCTGGCGTGTGCCACCTTCAAGGGGCCCTCGATCCAGAACGGCAGCCACAGGTCTTCCAGGCGGATGCCCAGTTCACTGGTGGCGTGGACGATCTGGTTGGAGGGTGGGGGCGGTACATGGATGCAGGCCCCATAGTAGGGCACCAGCAGAAACTCGATGACACGCCCCGCCTCGGTAATGTCCAGCGGCACCACATAGCCAGGTAGTTTGATCCGCTGACCGTCCAGCGCTTCTACCACCGGCTCGTTGGGTGCTTGCTGGGGAGCGGGCGGCCCATCCTCGGAAAGCACCTCGCCCAAGTCGGACAAATCATGCAGCGGCATCGGCTCCAGATCCGGCAGCGGGGCGCCGGCTGGGATCAGGTCGGACCATTGCAGCTCACGGACTTCGGCGGCAGCAAATGCTGGGGTGGCGGCCAGCAGCAGAACGAATAGCAGACGTGTCATGGGTTTCCTCACAGGCGAATCGATAAACCATCGGCCAGCGACTGCCGGTAGGCGCGCCAGGCGGGCACGCTGCCCATCAGCACGGCTGCCACCAGAATGGCACCCAACAGACTCCATTCCCAGGAACTGGGTAACGCCAGCGGCAAGTAAAGGCCGTAGTGGCTTTGCAGAGGCCCTTGCGCGAGGGCGATACCCACATAAAGCAACCCCAGACCGAGGACGACGCCGGCCAGCGCCAGCGCGAAGGCTTCGACGATCAGCAACCCGCCGATATGCCAGGGGCGCGCACCCACCGATCGCAGGATAGCCATTTCCCGGCGACGCTCATTGAGGCTGGTGAGAATGGCCGTCAGCATGCCGATCAGCCCGGTCAGAACCACGAACAGCGAGACCACGAACAACGCCTGTTCCGCGGTGCCCATCAGGCTCCACAACTCTTGCAGGGCGACGCCAGGCAGAATCGCCAGCAAAGGCTCGCCGCGATATTGATTGATCTCGCGCTGCAGGGCGAAAGTGGCCACCTTGCTGTGCAGGCCGAGCATGAACGCGGTGATCTGTTGCGGTTGCAGGTCCAGTTGGCGCGCCTGCTCGGCGCTGATCACCTGGTTGCCACGCGCCGGCATGCCGTTGCGCCAGTCGATGTGCAGCGCCTGCATGCCTTCCAGCGACACGTGCAGGGTGCGGTCCACCGGCGTGCCAGTTCGCGCCAGGACGCCGACCACGCGAAACGGCTTGTCGTCGTGGTGGGTCAGGCTGACCCGGGCGACCCCGTGGGCCAGGACAATATGGTCCTCGAGCTGATAACCCAGCGCGCTGGCCACTTCAGCGCCCAAAACCACCTCAAACGGATCGTCTGCGAAGGCGCGACCCTCGGTTAGTTGCAAAGCCTGTTTGCGGCCATGGCGAAAATGCTCGAAATAGGCCGTGCTGGTGCCGAGTACCCGGTAACCGCGGTGCGAGTCGCCCAAAGACATCGGGATCGACCAGGCGACGCGGGGATGTTCGGCGAAGCGTTGGTAGCTGTCCCAGCGGATGTTGTTGGTGGCGTTGCCAATGCGGAATACCGAGTACAGCAACAGGTTTACCGAGCCGGAACGTGCGCCGACGATCAAATCGGTGCCGCTGACGGTGCTGGCGAAGCTGGCGCGGGTTTCCGTACGCACCCGCTCCACGGCTAGCAAGAGGCACACCGACAGGCCAATGGCGAACACCGTCAGCAGTGCGGTAAAGCGGCGGTTGGCCAGGCTGGCCAGGGCCAGACGCAGCAGATGCATCTCAAATCTCCTGGGCGCGGGCGGCGCGGTTGAGGTCAAGCAGGGAGACGCTGCGGTCGAACAACGGCGCCAGGCTCTGGTCGTGACTGACGAACAGCAGGCTGGCGCCTGCCGCCTGGCACTCGGAGAACAATAAGTGCAGGAACGCTTCTCGGGCATCGGCGTCGAGGGCCGACGTCGGTTCGTCGGCAATCACCAATTCCGGCTGGCCGATCAGCGCGCGGGCCGCGGCGACGCGTTGCTGCTGACCGATGGACAAGGCTTCGGCACGGCGTTCGTGCAACGCGGCGGGCAAGCCCAGGTGATTGAGCAACTGGTTGGCGGCCTGCTCGACGCTGCCGTGGCGTTGCCGGGCGCGTTTGGTGCGTAACCTGGAAAAGCGGCAGGGCAGGGCGACGTTTTCACGTACCGATAGAAAAGGCAGCAAGTTGAACTGCTGAAAGATGTAGCCGGTGTGATCGACGCGAAAGCGGTCACGAGCACCGGCGCTGAGCAGGCTCAGGTCCTGGCCGAGCAGACGCACGCTGCCACGCCCGGCCTTTTGCACGCCGCCCAAAAGGCCGAGCAGAGTGGTCTTGCCGCTCCCGGAGGGGCCGTTGAGAAACAGGCTTTCGCCCTTGGCTAGCTGGAAGGTAGGAATATCCAGCAACTCAGCCTGACCGGGCCAGGCGAAACCGAGCTGAGAGAGTTCAAGCAAATTAAAAGCGGTCATGACATCCCTGGAAAAAGAAGGCGGGATTGTTCCGCGTGACTTAAAAGGACAGACGCGGCTGGCTGCGCGTCACCTCATGGCCCTGCTGGCCCTTGGGGCCGATCAACTGGACCTGAATGCGCCGGGTGCCGGGGAATTGGCGGAACAGAGGGCTCAGGTCAAGGCCCTGCAGGGCGTCAGGTTTTGCGCAATCAAACTGGTAGTGGGCATGAATCTCCGCATGCTCCTGTTCCGCCGTATCGGCCAAGGCGTCTTCGTCATCATGCAGGGCCAGATGGTCGACATCACCGGCTGCCACACCGAACAGTGGGCTGTTGATCGCCTGGCGCTCCGCCTCGCATTTGGCCATGGCGGGAAGGCTGAACAGGATGCGGGGCTGTTCGAGTAGCTCGCGCACGGCCTCGACTCGGGCTTCCTCGGCCGTGTTTTTGGGGAAATGCTCGAAGCCCAGCAGGTTGATTGCCGGACTGTGTATCTCCAGCTCAAGCTGCTTGCCCTCCAACGCCACATCCAGCTGAGCGACGCCGTGCTCATGGGCATGCAGGCTGGCGTTTCCATAGGCATCGTCATCATCGTGATGCGTCAAGGCATTAGCGAGGGGCGAAACCAGGGAGAGGGGCAGGACAACAAGCAACAGGCGACGCATGGAAACTCCGGTGATGCACAAGGTTCGTTATCTTATAACAATATTCGCTGCGCACTGGCCAGCACAGCCGAGGCCGGGAGCTTGGTTCTGATGGTTTTTGATAAGTGCGTCTGACTGAGAGCCGGCGTGTAATCGGCCAGTGCCCAGGCAAGGGAGCAAGAGGTGGGTTGGCACGCAATGAGCAGTAGCTGCATTGTGTGCTGAAAGCTTCGCGGCGAGGTCGCCGCTCCCACAGAAGTCCGAACTGGCACACAGGCTTATGTGGAGGGGCCGACCCAAGGACCGAAGCTCAGGAACTGATTGGCGGCTCCCACGTTCCTGCGTGGGAGCAAGCCGCGACGCGTTGCATCGCCATGTGAGCTTGGCGCCGCGGCTGAAGCTGTGTCAGTAAATCGACTGATACAGCTTGCGTCGGTATTGCGTTACCAAGGGATGGTCATTACCCAGCAGGTCGAAAACTTGCAACAGGGTTTTGTGTGGCAAGCCGTCGGCGTAGCTGCGGTTGCGCACGAAAAGCTTCAGTAATCCCTCCAAGGCGGTGTCGTATTGCTGGCGCGCCAGGTGCTGAATAGCCAGCTGATAGGTGGCTTCGTCATCTCCCGCATCTTTGGCCAAACGTGATTTCAACAGGGCAACGTCCGGCAGATCAGCCGCCTGGCGCAGGAACGTCAGTTGTGCGCGGGCTCCGGCCAGGGCCTGCTTGTGCTCGTCGCCCTGCACTGCGTTGAGTACCGTCTCGGCCTCACCCAACTCGCCGCGTTCGGCCAGGCAGCGGGCATACAGGATTAGCCCGGCGGCATTTTCGTTGTCTTCGCTGAGTAATTGCTTGAGTAGCGCTTCGGCCTCGCTGAAGTGGCCTTCACCAAACAGCGCCTGGGCGCTTTCCAGCAGGTCGGCCTCCGGTGCGGCAGGCATCTGCACGTGGGGTTGGAGCATCGCGCGAACCGCCGATTCCGGCTGCGCGCCGGCGAAACCGTCTACCGGCTGGCCATCCTTGAACAGCACCACGGTGGGCAGGCTGCGGATGCCGAAGCGGGCGGTAATGCCTTGTTCAATATCGCAGTTGACCTTGGCCAGCAGCAACTCGCCCTGGTACTCCTCGGTGATCTTGGCCAGCAGCGGCATCAGCGCCTTGCAGGGGGCGCACCAGTCGGCCCAGAAGTCCACCAGCACCGGCTTGTGGAAAGAGTTTTCAAGCACCAGCTGTTCGAAGCTGGCCTCGGTGACATCGAAGATATACGGAGTAGCGCTCATCAGCTTTCTCGAAGGAACGGACGTGCCTGCATGGTAAGGGTGGACGGTCGTTACGGGAAGCCGCAGGGGTTCCGACGGGCGGCTGTAAAGGAGCTATGAAGAGGTTTGGTTTTTGCTATTAGCCGGGCGCTCAGACGTATTCCCGACATCGGTGCTATTGGCAGGCAAATGGCTGGAAGGCAAAATGATGGCACGCCTTGCCGGCTTAGATTTGCCAACGCTGCGGTAGGGATAAAAAATCAATAAATGGGAGCTTCAACATGTACCGCAAAGTAGTATTGGTTGCGGCCATTGCGCTGGGGAGCGCATCGGCACAGGCCGCGTTGTTTGATGTGACGTTGTCGTGGACAAATGGAGCAGGTAGCGCTCCGTATAATTTCAGTTTCAACGATGCCGAAGAGGCTATCGATGTTGTCGACTTGGACTTCATTAAAAAACAGTGGGGAAACTTTGGCGCAACCCAGGCTGATACGGCCCTAGCGGAAATTAAATTCCGTGGTGTTCCCATTCAAGTGCACTACACCACTGACCCCAGCGGGCAGGAAAGCTTTCGTCTGAAAATTGATGCCCTGAATATCGATAAAAACTTCAGCGGCGAGGATGCGCTCGATGATTTGAAGGATTATCTGGTCGAAAAAGGCGAGCACGAGATTCTGACTCAAATCAACAAGGCCGCTGTTGAAAAAACCAGCTTCGACCCCGTTGCCGGTAACCCCAGCAGCCTGATGTCGACCATGGTCGACAACATCTATTTCCTGACCAACAGCTCGATCACCGGTACCAACCGTCAGGATATCGACAACCAGTGGGATCTTGGCCTGCGCTACAGCAGCTATACCACGGCGGACAACCAGGACGTCATCAACTACAATCTGCCGCTGGCCTATACCTTCAAGCTCGATTGGTTCCCGGGTCACCGTCTGCAGTTCCGTATGCCGATGAACTACACCACAATTAACGAGGATGCCAAGAGCTACAGTCTGCAATTGGGCTTTGCCTGGACCATTCCGCTGATTGAAGGCTTGGAAATCACTCCAGCCATCGACTACGGCGCCGCTGGTTCCGCCGAAATTCTTACCGTCGGTGTGCTGCGTGCCCTATCGCTGACCACGCGCTACGACTTCAGCCTGCTTGGCCAGAATTTCACCCTGAACAACAGCTTGGTGAAAATCGACAGCGAGCGCATCGAGTACGAAGACGACGATGACGAAGATCCGGTGACCTACGCCATCGACTATGACCTGAGCAACAAGGCGATGACCAACGGCCTGGCTTGGCATATTGCCCTGCCGTGGCAGCTGGCAACTCAGGTGTTCGTGCGCGACACCCGTTACTCCGGCGATGCGCTGTACTCCGATCAGGTGACTGAATACGGCGTCAATTTCGGTTGGTCAGGCTCAGCTGCTACCAACACCCAGTTCTTCGTTGGCGCCAGCTATCAAAGCCACGCCAAGGAAGAGTTCGACGGTGCGCGGATGAACATCGGCCTGACGTTCTAAGCCCGATTCGCTGCGAACATCCATGCCCCGCCCTGCGCGGGGCATTTTGTTGGTGGCGGCCTAGGCCGTCACGCGCGCGGCGTGATACAGGTTCACATGACGAAATTCCGCAGGCTCGGCCAGGTCCGGCCAGGTGCAGGCTTCCATCTCGCCGAGATGCCGGTACAGCGGATGGTGGAAATTCTTGACCCGTGAATCGGCCACCAAAGTTTCCTGGCCGCGACTGAGGAAGTGATCAAGCAGCGGCAGGTTGGCGCGGTCGTAAAGCACATCGGCGACGATAATCAGGTCGAAGCGATCACCTTCGGCAAAAAAATCCGCCGAGTAGCCCAACTCCACGCCGTTGAGCTCAGCATTGGCCCGGCAGGCCGCCAGCGCCAAGGGGTCAAGGTCGCAGGCCACCACTTCCAGCGCGCCGGCCTTGGCGGCGGCAATGGCCGCGACGCCAGAACCCGCGCCGAAATCCAGCACGCGCTTATTCTTCACCCACTGCGGATGCTCGGCCAGCCAGCGTGCCAACACCAATCCACTGGCCCAGCAAAAACTCCAGTACGGCGGCTCTTCAAGAATGCGCCGGGTTTCTTCGGGGCTGAAGGCGCGGTCCATATTGTCGGCATCGATCAGCCACAGGCGTAGATCCGTATCGGGCAACGGCGTGGCGCTTAGGCGCGCATCGCCGAGCAGTTCATGGAGCGCCTGTTGCAGGGTGTGTGGTGTGTTCATGGTGAAGGTGGCAGGCTGAAAAGGAGGTCGAGTGTAGCTGCAAGCCCGGCCGATTTGTCTGCTCAAGGGGATGCGCTACCATGGCGCCTGGTTCTTTCATCAGGTTCTTCGCCCATGCACTGTCCCTTTTGCAGCGCCCATGACACCAAGGTCATCGATTCGCGTCTGGTTGCCGAAGGCGACCAGGTTCGGCGCCGGCGCGAATGCCTGGCGTGTGGCGAGCGCTTCACCACCTTCGAGACCGCGGAGCTTGTGATGCCGCGGTTGATCAAGCAGGACGGCAGCCGCCAGCCCTTCGATGAGGACAAGCTGCGCGCCGGTATGCAGCGCGCGCTGGAAAAGCGCCCGGTAAGTGTCGAGCGCTTGGAAGCGGCAATTGCCCACATCAAGCATCAGTTGCGCGCCACGGGCGAGCGCGAGGTCAAATCCCTGGTGGTTGGCGAGCTGGTGATGAGTGCTCTGCAGCAATTGGATGAGATCGCCTATATCCGTTTCGCGTCCGTCTACCGTCGCTTCCAAGACCTTAACGAGTTCCGTGAGGAAATTGAGCGCCTGGCCCGCGAGCCGTCCAAGCCATGAACGATCAGCTGTATATGGCGCGTGCCTTGGAGTTGGCGCGCCGGGGATTGTATTCGACCCATCCCAACCCGCGAGTCGGTTGTGTAATCGCGCGCGATGGCGAGGTGGTCGGTGAAGGCTGGCATGTACGCGCCGGCGAGCCGCACGCCGAAGTGCATGCCTTGCGCCAGGCTGGCGAGCGCGCACGGGGTGCTACCGCCTATGTCACCCTGGAGCCGTGCAGCCATTTCGGCCGTACCCCGCCATGTGCGGAAGCGCTGGTCAGCGCGGGTGTCACCCGGGTGGTGGCGGCCATGCAAGACCCCAATCCACAGGTCGCGGGGCGTGGCCTTGAGCGGTTGCGCAGTGTTGGTATCGCGGTCGCCAGCGGAGTGTTGGAGGACGAGGCGCGTGAGCTGAACTGCGGGTTTGTGAAGCGTATGGAAACGGGCCTGCCTTATGTGCGGGTCAAGCTGGCGATGAGCCTGGACGGACGCACGGCGATGGCCAGCGGCGAAAGCCAATGGATCACCGGCGCTGCGGCGCGTGCAGCAGTGCAGCGCCTGCGCGCACGGTCCAGTGTGGTGCTGACCGGCGCTGATACCGTTTTGATGGATCAGGCGCGGCTTACGGTACGCGGCAACGAGCTGGGTTTGGATACCGAGCAGACGGCGCTGGCGCTGGGTCGTCCGCCGTTGCGGGTACTGGTCGATGGACGTTGTCGCGTGCCCTTGGATGCGCCGTTTTTTCAGGCTGGCGCGGCACTGGTGGCGACTTCGTCACCCGGTGTGGATTATCCGGCTGCTGGGCACCAATGCCTGAGCGTGCCGGGTGAAGGAGGGCAGGTGGATCTTCCGGCCTTGCTGCGTGAATTGGCTGCGCGCGGTGCCAACGAAGTGCTGGTGGAAGCCGGGCCGCGCCTGGCTGGCGCATTTGCCCAGCAGGATCTGGTCGATGAGTATCAGATCTTCGTCGCTGGCAAGTTCCTCGGCTCCAGCGCCCGCCCCTTGCTGGATCTGCCGCTGGAGCGTATGAGCGAAGCGCGTGAATTACGCATCGTCGACATACGCGCGGTGGGTGAGGACTGGCGGATCATCGCCAAACCTCGTTCCGCTGTATAAAAGCCAACACCGCAGCGATACCCATGGCGCAGGTTCGCCAGGGTATCGGCTTCAGCCAACCACGCGCCTGCTAACTCGCCGCCTACGGCAGACAAACTCCCGTGCCGCGCAGCGCGCAATAACCATTGGGGTTTTTTGCCAGGTATTGCTGATGATAAGCCTCGGCGTAATAAAACGGCGGCGCTTCGGCGATTTCCGTGGTGACTGGACCAAACCCGGCCTTTGCCAGTTGCTGTGCATAAGCGTCGCGGCTGGCCAGGGCGGCAGCTTTCTGCTCCTCATTCAGCCAGTAGAGGGCCGAGCGGTACTGGGTGCCGATATCGTTACCCTGGCGCATGCCCTGGGTCGGGTCATGAGCCTCCCAGAACAGCTTGAGCAGCGCTGCGTAATCAATGAGCTGTGGATCGAATACCACCAGCACCGCTTCAGTGTGCCCGGTCAGCCCGCTGCACACTTCTTCATAGGTGGGGTTGGGCGTACGCCCGCCGATGTATCCGGCCGCTGTGCTCCAGACGCCAGGCTGTTGCCAGAAGCGTCGCTCTACGCCCCAGAAACAGCCGAGGGCAAAAATCGCCTGTTGGAGACCGCCTGGGAAGGGCGGCTGCAGCGGATGACCGTTCACGTAATGGCTGTGCGGGACCGGTAGCGGCGTGTCACGTCCGGGCAACGCCTGTTCGGCACTGGGCAGTGCGGCGTGGTGGGCAGTAGTAGCAAACATGTGAAACTCCCGGTGTGCAAGAACTGGGCTTCAGCCTACCCCCTTGCCATGACGGGAGCCAGTTGGTTTAGGGTAGCGTCCTCTTGCCAGCCGGCTAACTGTGCGGTCGTTACGCAGGATAACGTTGCAGATGCTCAAGCAAGCCGCTGCCGGCAATGGGTCTGTCGAACAGAAAGCCTTGCCCGAGGTTGCAATGCTGGAGCTGCAGAAAAGCCAATTGGGCGTCGGTTTCGATGCCTTCGGCGACCACTTGCAGCTTTAGTTTGTGAGCCATGGCAATCACCGCTGAGGTGATTTCCATGTCGTCCTGACTGTCCGGGATGTCCTTGATGAAGCTGCGGTCGATCTTGATCACATCCAGCGGAAATTTCTTTAGATAACTCAGCGACGAGTAGCCCGTACCAAAGTCGTCCATGGCCAGGGTAAAGCCCAGGGCTTTCAGGCGGGTCAGCTGCTCGAAGGTGTTGGTACTGAAGTCGAGCAGCAGGCTTTCCGTCAGTTCCAGCTCCAGGCGTGTGGCGTCGGCGTGCTCTTCCCTGAGGATCTTTTCGATGGAGCTGACCAGATGCTCATCATGGAACTGGCGCGGCGACAAGTTGATGGCAATGCGCAGGTCGGGGCGCCCTGCCGCTTGGAGATGATGCAGCATTCGGCAGGACTCGCGAATCACCCATTGGCCGATGGGCACGATCAGTCCGGTATCTTCGGCCAGGCCAATGAACTTGTCCGGTGAGATCAACCCTTTGACTGGATGGCGCCAGCGCAACAGGGCTTCCAGACCGATCAGGCGTTTGCTTCCAAGGCATAGCTTGGGTTGGTAGTAGAGCTCCAGCTCATTCCGGTCCAGCACGTGGCGCAGGTTGCTCTCGATAAACAGGTTGTAATCGGCTTCGCTGTTGAGGTTTTCAGTGAATACCTGCAGGCGACTCTTGCCGACCTCTTTGGCCTTGTGCAGGGCCAGGCTGGCATGTTTGGTGAGCGTTTTCGCCTCGTCGCCATGGCGAGGGAAGAAGGCCAGGCCCAGTGTTGCGGTCACGGTAATCAATTGGTTGGCCACGAACAGCGGCAGATCGAGTAACTGCAGCAGTTGTTGGGCAATATCCTCGGCTGCCTGATCCGTTTCAGCGTCAAGCAGCACAGCGAACTCATTACTGGCGAAGCGCGAGAGGCTGGTGGTGGAGGCCAAGCTGTTGCGCAGGCGGCGGGCCAGGCTGATCAGCAATTTGTCACCGGTCTCATGGCCCAGGCTGTCGTTGATGCGTTTGAAATTGTCGATGTCGATCAGCAGGACGCTGAACGGTGCGGGCCGTTTGGCTTCGAGGCGCCGCTGCAGCAGAGCGAGGAAGTATTCGCGGTTGCCAAGGCCGGTCAGCGAATCGGTGAGCGCTTGCTGCTGGTACTGCTGCTGGTTCAGCTTGCTCAGGGTAATGTCTTCCCAGAGCCCGGAAAAATGGCTGGTTCGACCGTTCTCGTCGCGCACACGGGAAATCGTTACACGCCCCCAATAGGGCTCGAGATTTTTGCGATGGCTGGGGAATTCAATTGTCCAACTGGCGTGTTCGGGCCGTTGGTGCATGGCATCGCGGAACAACTCCGCGACGCTATCCAGCGGGGGCAGCTCTGCGAGCCGACGGCCCAGAAGTTCCTCAAGGCTGTAGTGAGTGATGGTGCACAGGCTGGGATTGGCATAGGTGATCCGGCCGCGAGTATCCACCAGTAAAAAGGCCTGAGCGCTTTGTTCGATGGCACTTAGGCATATCCCCTCGCGACTGATCGGGGTGGGCTGTTGTGCCAACAGGTAGCCCTGCAGCCAATCACCAGTATGTTCGCCGATTTCCAGCAATTTAAGCGGGCCACGCGGGGTGTTCAGGGAGTAACTCAAACGATAATGGCTACTGCTTTGCAATTGCCGCTGCACCAACTGGTGCAACTGCCGGCGTAACGCCAAGGAAATCAGTTCGTCATAACGAGCGTCAACGAGCCGGGACCAAAGCGCGCCTTCAGCTCCTTCCGCATAGTCGCAGGTCAGCCGCCACTCTTCATTGTTGGGACGAGCGAAACGAGCCAAGCCGAAGCGGGCCAGCGAGGGCAACTGCGCGATAAGCTCTGACGCGGATTCGGGCTGCTTGAACATGAAGGCTCGCTAACAAGATTCACGCTAATGGTTTTCTATTTATCGTTCAGGCAAATCGATACGCGAGCCTGAGTTTTCGAATGGGGCACTTGGCTACTATGTGGCGTTATCGTCAACGCGGCAAGCTGCACATGCCGGATAACCAGCACGCATGAGTGCCTAGCCATACGACGTTGCTAGTAAGCCTACTCTAGAGCGTTCCCAGCTTCTTGGCTGATCGCAAGCGAAGTGCAAAAAAAACCCTGCCAATCGGCAGGGTTTGAGGTACGAGCGTGGCGCATGCTCGTTAGAAGGAACGGTACCGGGGCGCTCGCCCCGGCGGGTATTACAGGAGCATCGTGCGGATGTCCGCGAGCAGCTCGGACAGGCGCTTGGTGAAGCGTGCGGCGGCGGCGCCGTTAATCACCCGATGGTCGTAGGACAGCGACAGCGGCAGCATCAGCTTGGGCTGGAAGGCCGCGCCGTCCCAGACCGGCTGCATGGTCGCCTTGCTGACACCCAGGATCGCCACTTCCGGCGCGTTGACGATCGGCGTAAAGCCGGTGCCGCCAATATGGCCGAGGCTGGAGATGGTGAAGCAGGCGCCTTGCATGGCGTCGGGCGACAGTTTCTTGTTGCGCGCCTTGTCGGCCAATTCGGCCGCTTCGGCCGCCAGTTGCAGCAGGCTCTTCTGGTCAACGTTGCGGATCACCGGCACCAGCAGGCCATCCGGCGTGTCCACCGCAAAGCCAATGTGCACGTACTTCTTGCGGATCATTGCAGTACCGCTGGGTGCCAGCGAGCTGTTGAAATCCGGCATTTCCTTGAGCAGGTGTGCACAGGTCTTGAGCAGCAGTGGCAGGACGGTAAGCTTGACGCCCGCCTTCTCGGCCACCGCCTTCTGCGCAACGCGGAAGGCTTCCAGCTCGGTGATGTCGGCGGATTCAAACTGCGTGACGTGCGGCACGTTGAGCCAGCTGCGGTGCAGGTTGGCAGCGCCCACCTGCATCAGGCGAGTCATGGCCACTTCTTCGACTTCACCGAACTTGCTGAAGTCGATAGCCGGAATCGGCGGAATGCCGGCACCGCCGGTCGCCCCGGTGGGTGCGCCCTTGGTCTGCTGCATCATGGTTTTGACGTAGGTTTGCACGTCTTCCTTGAGGATGCGCTCACGCGGGCCTGTACCGGTCACGGCAGCCAGGTCGACACCGAACTCGCGGGCCAGCTGGCGCACGGCCGGTCCGGCGTGCACTTTGCTGCTGTCACGGTTGGCTGCGGCTACTGGCGCAGGAGCTGGTGCGGGTGTCGCTGCAGCCGGAGCTGCCGGTGCAGCAGCAGGACTGCTGGCCGGTTCGGCAGGCGCGGCGGCGGCAGGCTGCGCAGCAGCAGGTGCGGCACCTTCGACCTTGAGGGTCAGGATCAGGTCGCCCGTACCGACGTCGGCATCCAGCTGAACGGCCAGGCTTTCCACCACGCCGGCAACCGGCGAGGGGATTTCCATGCTCGCTTTGTCCGACTCCAAGGTGATCAGCGATTGTTCGGCTTCCACCGTATCGCCAACCTTGACCAGAACTTCAATGACCTTGGCGGTGCCGGACGAGCCGATGTCCGGCACGCGGATTTCCTGGCTGCTGGTGGCAGACGCCGCAGCCGGTGCCGGGGCGGCCGGGGCTTCGGCTTTCGGAGCCTCGGCCGCCGCTTCCGCAGGCTTGGCTTCTACGGCCGGGGCGACGTTTTCGTCACCCTCGACGTCCAATTCCAACAGCTCGTCGCCTTCTTTCAGGTGGTCGCCGAGCTTGACCTTCAGGCTCTTGACCACCCCGGCCTTGGGCGCCGGGATTTCCATGCTGGCCTTGTCGGACTCCAGGGTCAGCAGGCTCTGTTCGGCCTCGATGCGATCGCCAACCTTGACGAACAGTTCGATGACTTCGCCTTCGCCGCTGCCAATGTCAGGGACACGAATCAATTCGCTCATTTCTTCGCTCCTCAGCAATCCAGCGGGTTGGGCTTGTTGGTGTCGATACCAAAGCGGGCAATCGCCTCGGCAACCACAGTGCGCTCAATGTCGCCGCGGTCGGCCAGAGCCTCCAGTGCGCTCAGTACAACCCACTTGCGGTCCACTTCGAAGAAGTCGCGCAGTTTCTGGTGCGTATCGCTGCGGCCGTAACCGTCGGTGCCGAGCACCTTGTATTCCTTGACCGGCACCCATTGACGGATCTGGTCGGCGAACAGCTTCATGTAGTCAGTAGATGCAATCACGGGGCCTTGGCGACCGGACAGGCACTGCTCGACGTAGGTTTGCTGCGGTTTCTGTTCCGGATGCAGGCGGTTGTGGCGCTCCACGGCCAGGCCTTCACGGCGCAGTTCGTTGAAGCTGGTGACGCTCCACACGTCGGCGCCGACGTTGTAGTCTGCACGCAGGATCTTCGCCGCCTCGAGCACTTCGCGCAGGATGGTGCCGCAACCGAGCAGTTGCACGTGATGCGCGGCTTCCTTTTTGTCTTCCTGGAGCAGGTACATGCCCTTGATGATGCCGTCTTCCACGCCCTCGGGCATGGCCGGCTGCTGGTAAGCCTCGTTCATTACCGTCAGGTAGTAGAAGATGTTTTCCTGCTCCTCGGTCATCCGGCGAATGCCTTCGCGGATGATCACGGCCAGCTCATAGCCATAGGTTGGGTCGTAGCTGCGGCAGTTGGGAATGGTCGAGGCGAGGATATGGCTGTGGCCGTCCTGGTGCTGCAGACCTTCGCCGTTAAGCGTGGTGCGCCCGGCGGTGCCGCCGATCAGGAAGCCGCGCGCCTGGCTGTCGCCGGCCGCCCAGGCCAGGTCGCCGATGCGCTGGAAGCCGAACATCGAGTAGAAGATGTAGAACGGCAGCATCGGCTGGTTGTGGTTGCTGTAGGCGGTGGCGGCGGCGATCCAGCTGGACATCGCGCCGGCCTCGTTGATGCCTTCCTCGAGGATCTGGCCCTTCTTGTCCTCGCGGTAGAACATCACCTGGTCTTTATCCACCGGCTGATACAGCTGGCCGACCGAGGAGTAGATGCCGAGCTGGCGGAACATGCCTTCCATGCCGAAGGTGCGCGCCTCGTCAGGCACGATGGGCACGATGCGGCTACCCAGGTCCTTGTCCTTGACCAACTGGGCCAGTACGCGGACGAAGGCCATGGTGGTAGAGATTTCGCGGTCGCCTGAGCCGTCGAGGATGGCCTTGAGGGTCTCCAGGGGCGGAGTCGGAATGCTGATGCTCTTGGCGCGACGCTGCGGTACAAAACCGCCGAGTTTTTCGCGGCTCTTGAGCAGGTATTTCATTTCCGGACTGTCGGGCTCCGGCTTGTAGAACGGCAGGTTTTCCAGTTGATCGTCCGGGATCGGCACGCCGAAACGGTCGCGGAAGGATTTCAGGCTCTCGACGTCAATCTTCTTCACGTTGTGGGCGATGTTCTGTGCTTCGCCCGAGCCGGTGCCGTAGCCCTTGATGGTCTTGGCCAGGATGACCGTCGGCTGGCCGGTATGGTTGACCGCCGCGTGGTAGGCCGCATACACCTTGAACGGGTCGTGGCCGCCACGGTTGAGCTTCCACACTTCTTCGTCCGAGAGGTCGCTGACCATGTCCAGCAGCTCCGGACGCGCACCGAAGAAGTGCTCACGCACGAAGGCGCCGTTGTTGGCCTTGTAGTTCTGGTAGTCGCCGTCGACCACTTCTTCCATGCGCTGCTGCAGCAGGCCGTCGGTGTCCTTGGCAAACAGCGGGTCCCACAGGCGGCCCCAGATCACCTTGATGACGTTCCATTCAGCGCCACGGAAGTTGCCTTCCAGTTCCTGGATGATCTTGCCGTTGCCGCGCACCGGGCCGTCCAGGCGCTGCAGGTTGCAGTTGATCACGAAGATCAGGTTGTCGAGCTTCTCACGGCCGGCCAGGGAAATGGCGCCGAGGGATTCCGGCTCGTCGGTCTCGCCGTCGCCCAGGAAGCACCAGACCTTTTGCTTGCCGGCGGGAATGAAACCACGGCTCTCCAGGTACTTCATGAAACGTGCCTGGTAGATCGCCTGGATCGGGCCCAGACCCATGGACACGGTGGGGAACTGCCAGAAGTCCGGCATCAGCCACGGGTGCGGGTAAGAGGACAGACCTTTGCCGTCGACTTCCTGGCGGAAGTTGTTCAGTTGGTCTTCCGTGATGCGCCCTTCGAGGAAGGCGCGGGCGTACACGCCCGGGGAGGCGTGGCCTTGGAAATAGACCAGGTCACCGCCGTGTTCTTCGGTCGGGGCCTGGAAGAAGTAGTTGAAGCCGATGTCATACAGGGTCGCGCTGGAGGCGAAGGTAGAGATGTGTCCGCCCAGGCTGGAGTCCTGCTTGTTGGCGCGCGCGACCATGGCTAGTGCGTTCCAGCGCACGATCGAGCGTACGCGGCGTTCCATGAACAGGTCGCCGGGCATGCGAGCTTCGTGGGTGACCGGAATGGTGTTGCGGTAGGGTGTGGTAATCGCGTAGGGCAGCTGGGTGCCGGTGCGCGAGGCCAGTTCACCCATGCGGGTCATGAGGTATTTCGCACGCTCCTCGCCTTCACGGTCGAGGACGGATTCCAAGGCATCCAGCCATTCCTGGGTTTCGATGGGGTCGAGGTCTTGCATGGCTTGCTCCAGGGCAATAAGGCGTACCCGTGATAGGCCCGCCTCGCGGTGACTCTGACGCCTTTGTGGGGCGGCAGTCTCTTATTCATTGTGTAGACCGAGCGATCAGCTCGGTTTTGTAGTTTTACTACATATCGACGCAAGAATCACCTGTCTCGATACATACGAAAGTAGGTAAAACTACAAAAACGTCTCGTCGCGATCCCTGCAGGCCAATGTTCAGATGGGCAAGAATAGACCACGGACCGGCCCCAATACTGGGCCGAGACATTGCACAGCGGCCGGAGCACGCAGCCGACCTCCTTGAACACCGGCCGGGGCGAACTCATTAGATGAACGCAGGGCGACATTTTTTAAGAGGAAGGATTGACTAAGCCCCCATTTGCGCTATCTGCTGGCGGTATTGCCTGCGTTCATGCCAAGGAATCCATTATGAATCTGCCCTCTCTCGTTGCCATCCCCGTTGCGCTTGAGCCTCTGGCTGAGCGAGGGCGGGCGGCGTTGCTCGCCAAGGCTGAAGAGCTGGGGCAGGGAACCGAGGGATGGCCGGCGGAGCGCTGGCAGGCCTTTGCCCGTGCCTGTGTGGCCAGTGACTTTGTCGCCGAGCAGGCATCGCGTGGCGCGGCAGGTTTTCTCGCCCTGGCTGAATCAGGCGAATTGGAGCGCACCTTGCGCCCCGGCGAGATGCGCACTCAGTTGCAGGCATGGCTGGCTGATTGCACTCAGGAAGAGGAACTGTCCCGTACGCTGCGCCGCTTTCGCAATCGCCAGCAGCTGCGCATCATCTGGCGCGACGTCAACCGGCTGGCCGATCTGGCTGAAACCTGCCGCGACCTGTCCGACCTGGCCGATGCCTGCATCGATCTGGCCTACCAGTGGTTGTACCCGCGTCACTGCGAACAGTTCGGAACGCCCACCGGCCGGCGCAGTGGCGCGTCGCAGCAGATGATCATCCTGGGAATGGGCAAGCTGGGCGCCCATGAACTCAATCTGTCCTCGGACATCGACCTGATTTTCGGCTTCCCCGAAGCGGGCGAGACCGAGGGCGCCCGGCGCTCGCTGGATAACCAGGAGTTCTTCACCCGCCTGGGCCAGAAGCTGATCAAGGCACTGGATGCCATCACCGTGGACGGTTTCGTGTTCCGCACCGACATGCGCCTGCGACCCTACGGTTCTAGCGGCGGCCTGGTGCTCAGCTTTGCCGCGCTGGAGCAGTACTACCAGGACCAGGGCCGGGATTGGGAGCGCTATGCGATGATCAAAGCGCGGGTGGTCGGCGGGGATCGGCGCGAAGGGGCTCGGCTGCTGAAAATCCTCCAGCCGTTTGTCTATCGCCGCTACCTGGACTTCTCGGCGATCGAGGCGCTGCGCACCATGAAGCAGCTGATCCAGCAGGAGGTGCGCCGCAAGGGCATGGCCGAGAACATCAAGTTAGGCGCTGGCGGTATCCGCGAAGTGGAGTTCATTGCGCAAGCCTTCCAGCTGATTCATGGCGGCCGTGACCTGAGTCTGCAACTGCGCCCGTTGCTCAAGGTGTTGGCCATCCTTGAAGGCCAGGGTTACCTGCCGGCGCCAGTGGTGGCCGAGCTGCGCGACGGCTATCGCTTCCTGCGCTACACCGAGCATGCCTTGCAGGCCATCGCCGACCGGCAGACGCAGATGTTGCCGGACGACCCGCGCGAGCAGGCACGGGTGGCCTTCATCATGGGTTTCGACAACTGGACGGCCTTCCTCGAGCGACTGCAGCACTGGCGCGAGCGTATCGACTGGCATTTTCATCAGGTGATCGCCGATCCGGATGGTGAGGACGAAGACGAGGTGGTGGGCGGCGAGTGGCAGCCGCTGTGGCTGGGCACCCTGGAGGAGGATATGGCGGTGCGGCAACTGGCCGAGGCCGGCTTCCAGTCGCCGGACGTGGCCCTGCGCCGCCTGCAGGATCTGCGCAATGGCAGTCAGGTGCGCAGCATGCAGCGCCTGGGTCGCGAACGGCTGGATGCCTTTATGCCGCGCCTGTTGGCGCAGGCGGTCGAGCACGATGAGTTGGACCAGGTGCTGGAGCGGGTCATGCCACTGGTGGCCGCGGTCGCCCGGCGTTCTGCGTACCTGGTGCTACTCACGGAAAACCCCGGCGCCCTGACCCGGCTGTTGCAGCTGTGCTCAGCCAGCTCGCTGATCGCTGAGCAGATCGCTCGCTACCCGCTGCTGCTCGATGAGCTGCTCAACGAAGGGCGGTTGTACAGCCCGCCCCAGGCTCCGGAGCTGGCCGCCGAACTGCGTGAGCGGCTGACGCGGATTCCCGAGGACGACCTTGAGCAGCAGATGGAAGCGCTGCGTCATTTCAAATTAGCCCACAGCCTGCGGGTGGCTGCTTCGGAGTTTGCCGGCACCTTGCCGCTGATGAAGGTCAGCGATTACCTGACCTGGCTGGCCGAGGCGATCCTCGATCAGGTGCTGGCGCTGGCCTGGCGGGACACCGTGGCACGGCACGGCACGCCCAAGCGCATTGACGGCAGCGACTGCGATCCGGATTTCGTCATTGTTGGTTATGGCAAGGTCGGTGGCATCGAGCTGGGGCATGGCTCGGACCTGGATCTCGTGTTCATCCATGACGGTGACCCGCAAGCCGATACGGATGGGCCCAAGCCCTTGGATGGCACCTCGTTCTTTACCCGGCTGGGGCAGCGCATCATTCATCTGCTGACCACCCACACCACCTCTGGCCAGCTCTATGAGGTGGACATGCGCTTGCGCCCGTCCGGCGCCTCGGGGCTGCTGGTCAGCTCGCTCAGCGCCTTTGCCCGTTACCAGGAAAACGAAGCCTGGACGTGGGAGCATCAGGCGCTGATTCGCGCCCGGGTGCTGGTCGGCAGCCCGCGAGTGGCTGAAGGATTTGAAGCGGTGCGCGCGCGGGTGCTGGGCCAGGCGCGCGTCCTGGAAACCTTGCGCGATGAGGTGAGTGAGATGCGCGCCAAGATGCGCGGCAACCTGGGCACCCACGCCACTCAAGCCGGACTGGGCGAGAATGCCTTCGATGCCACGCAGCCGTTCGACTTGAAGCAGGATGCCGGTGGTATCGTCGATATCGAATTTATGGTGCAATACGCGGCCCTGGCGTGGTCGCACCATTACCCGCAGCTGATTCGCTACACCGACAATATGCGCATTCTGGACGGCCTGAGCGCAGCCGACCTGCTGCCAGCGGCCGACGTCCAGCTCTTGCAGGAGGCTTACAAGGCTTACCGCGCTGCGACGCACCGGCTGGCCCTGCAGAAACAGCCCGGTAAAGTCGCGGGCGATCAGTTCGCCGAATTGCGTCGCGAGGTTCGGCGCATCTGGCTGGAGTTGGGGTTGGCGTAGCGGGCTGCCGCCCGGATCAATGAATAACCTTGAGGAGTGACAACGATGTCGATGGCTGATCGTGATGGCGTGATCTGGTATGACGGCGAGTTGGTCGAATGGCGCAACGCGACCACCCATGTGCTGACCCACAGCCTGCACTACGGCATGGGCGTGTTCGAAGGCGTGCGCGCCTACAAGACTCCGCAAGGCACGGCAATCTTCCGCCTGCAGGCACACACCGACCGCCTGTTCGATTCCGCACACATCATGGGCATGAAGATCCCCTTCACCAAGGAGCAGGTCAACGAAGCCACCCTCGCCGCCGTGCGTGAAAACAAGCTGGACAGCGCCTACATCCGTCCGCTGGCGTTCTACGGCTCCGAAGGCATGGGCATCCGCGCCGACAACCTCAAGGTGCACCTGATCGTCGCCGCCTGGCACTGGGGCGCCTACATGGGCGAGGAAGCCCTGGCCAACGGCATCAAGATCCGCACCAGTTCCTTTACCCGTCACCACGTCAACATCACCATGACCCGCGCCAAGTCCAGTGGCTCCTACGTCAACTCGATGCTGGCTCTGCAGGAAGCGGTTTCCGCTGGCGCCGACGAAGCGCTGTTGCTGGACCCGGAGGGCTATGTGGCGGAGGGTTCGGGTGAGAACATCTTCATCGTCAAGAACGGCGTGCTCTACACCCCGGAAGTCACGGCCTGCCTGAACGGCATCACCCGCAGCACCGTGCTGACCCTGGCCCGTGAGCAGGGTATCGAAATCGTTGAGAAGCGCATCACCCGCGACGAGGTGTACATCGCCGACGAGGCCTTCTTCACCGGTACCGCCGCTGAAGTGACCCCGATCCGCGAAGTGGACGGCCGGCAGATCGGTCTTGGTCGCCGTGGTCCGGTTACCGAAAAGCTGCAAAAGGCCTATTTCGACCTGGTCACCGGCCAGACCGACGCCCACGCCGAATGGCGGACTCTGGTCAAATAGTGGCAAGCGTCACGCTGCAAGCGACAAGCAGTCATCCATTGCTTTTCGGCTTGCAGCGTGACGCTTGCGGCTTGAAGCTGCTCTTATGAATATTCTGATCATCGGACCCAGTTGGGTCGGCGACATGGTAATGGCGCAAACGCTGTTCACCTGTCTCAAACAGCGCCATCCCGAGTGCAGCATCGACGTGCTGGCGCCCGAATGGAGCCGACCGATTCTCGAACGCATGCCTGAAGTGCGTCGCGCCCTGAGCTTTCCGCTCGGCCACGGCGTGCTGGACCTGGCTACGCGCCGGACCATTGGTCGTAGCCTCAAAGGCCAGTACGACCAGGCGATCCTGCTGCCCAACTCGCTGAAATCCGCGCTGGTGCCGTTTTTTGCCGGCATTCCGGTGCGCACCGGCTGGAAAGGCGAGATGCGCTATGGCTTGCTCAACGACATTCGCACGCTGGACAAGCAGCGCTACCCGCTGATGATCGAGCGCTTCATGGCCTTGGCCTTCGAGCCGGGTGCCGAGATTCCCCAGCCGTATCCACGCCCCAGCCTGCAAATCGACGCAAGCAGCCGTGCCGCAGCGTTGAAAAAGTTCGGCCTGAGCCTGGACCGTCCGGTGCTGGCGCTGTGTCCCGGCGCCGAGTTCGGTGAAGCCAAGCGCTGGCCCGCCGAGCATTACGCTCAGGTGGCCGAAGCGAGGATTCGCCAGGGCTGGCAAGTCTGGTTGTTTGGCTCAAAAAGTGACCATCCAGGCGGCGAGGAGATTCGCAACCGGCTGATTCCAGGCCTGCGCGAAGAAGTCAGCAACCTGGCCGGCGAAACCAGCCTGGCCGAGGCCATCGACCTGCTGTCGGCCGCCTCGGCTGTCGTCTCCAACGATTCCGGGCTAATGCACGTGGCTGCCGCGTTGAGCCGCCCGTTGGTGGCGGTGTATGGTTCGACTTCTCCGCAATTCACCCCGCCGTTGGCTGAACAGGTGGAAATTGTCCGCCTTGGCCTGGACTGCAGCCCGTGCTTTGAACGCACCTGCCGCTTCGGCCATTACAACTGCCTGCGTGACCTCAAACCGCGTGCGGTGATCGAGGCGCTGGAGCGTCTGCTGCCCCAGCCGATCGAGGTGCAGTGAGTGCGGGTTCTGCTGATCAAGACCTCTTCGCTGGGCGACGTCATCCACACCCTGCCGGCACTCACCGACGCTGCTAAGGCGATTCCCGGCATTCGCTTTGACTGGGTGGTGGAAGAGGGCTTCGCCGAGATTCCTGCCTGGCATCCCGCAGTGGACCAAGTGATTCCGGTGGCTATTCGCCGCTGGCGCAAGAACCTGTGGCGCACTTATAAGAGTGGCGAGTGGCAGCAGTTCAAGCAATGCCTGCGCGAAGGTAACTACGATCTGGTGATCGATGCCCAGGGGCTGCTGAAAAGCGCCTGGCTGACCCGTTACTGCAACGCACCGATAGCTGGGCTGGATCGGCAATCGGCTCGCGAGCCCTTGGCCAGTCGTTTTTATGACCGTACCTATCAGGTGCCCCGCGAGCAACACGCGTTGGAGCGCACCCGCCAGCTGTTCGCCCAAGCGCTGGGCTACCGGCTGCCAGTCAGCACCGGTGATTACGGCCTGGATCGCGTTGCGCTGGCTGGGCCGGTCGATGAGCCTTATCTGGTGTTCCTGCACGGCACTACCTGGGCCAGCAAGCACTGGCCGGAAGCCGACTGGCGCGCCCTGGCCGAACGTCTGAATGCCGAGGGCTGGGCGATCCGCCTGCCGTGGGGCAGTGCGCAGGAAAAAGCCCGTGCCGAGCGCATCGCCGCCGGTTTGGATAAAGCCCAGGTGCTGCCCAAGCTGAACCTTGTCGGGGTGGCCCGGGTCATTGCTGGTGCCCGCGCCTGTGTGGCGGTGGACACCGGTCTCGGTCACCTGGCTGCCGCGCTGGATGTGCCCAGCATTTCTCTTTATGGTCCCACCCGTCCCGGCCGCGTTGGGGCCTATGGTCAGGGCCAGGTACACCTGTGCGCCACCGGCCCCAACGCCGGCAGTGGCGATCGGGAAAAGTCCTGCTTTGACGGCCTGGATGCCGCCGGTGTGTATCCCGAACTGCAACGGCTGCTGGAAGAGCACTCCTGATGCAACTGGCTTTGCTGCTTTACAAGTACTTCCCGTTCGGTGGCCTGCAGCGCGATTTTTTGCGCATCGCCCTGGAATGCCAGCAGCGCGGCCACGCCATCCGCGTGTACTGCCTGTCCTGGGAAGGTGAGATTCCGCCGGGCTTTGACGTTCGCTACGTTCCGGTCAAGGCGGTTTCCAACCATCGGCGCAACGAGAAATACACCGAGTGGGTGCATGCTGACCTGGCTCGCCATCCGGTGGACCGCGTGGTGGGGTTCAACAAGATGCCTGGGCTGGACGTCTACTACGCAGCGGATGGCTGCTACGAGGCCAAAGCCCAGGGCCGTAGCTGGCTGTATCGCCAAGGTGGGCGCTACCGGCATTTTTCTGCGACCGAACGCGCTGTGTTTGAGCCTGCGTCCAGCACCCAGATCCTGATGATTTCCGAAGTACAGCAACCGCTGTTTATCCAGCATTACGGCACCCAGCCTGAGCGTTTCCACCTACTGCCGCCGGGCATCGCTCAAGACCGCCGCGCCCCCGCCAATGCCACCGAGATTCGCACCGCCTTCCGCAAGGAGTTCGGGCTGGCAGACGATGAGTTGCTGGTCGTGCAGATTGGTTCGGGCTTCAAGACCAAGGGGCTGGATCGCACCTTGATTGCGCTGTCCGCGCTGTCCGCAGAGCTGCGTCAGCGTACTCGGCTGATGGTCATCGGCCAGGACAATCCCAAGTCATTTCAAGCGCAGGCCGAGGCGCTGGGCCTCGGCGAGCGGGTACAGTTTCTTAGTGGTCGCAGCGACGTACCGCGCTTCCTGCTTGGCGCCGACCTGTTGATTCACCCGGCCTACAACGAAAATACCGGTACCGTACTGCTGGAAGCGATAGTCGCCGGGCTGCCGGTGTTGACCACGGAGGTGTGCGGTTATGCCCATTACATCACCGAAGCGCAGGCAGGGCGGGTGCTGCCCAGCCCGTTCCGGCAAGAACAGCTTGATCAGTGGTTGGCTGAGATGCTGGCCGATTCTACCCAGCGTGCGACCTGGTGTCGCAATGCTCTAGTCTGGGCACAGGCCGCCGATATCTATTCCATGCCGCAGCGCGCGGCAGAGATCATTCTGGCGGAGCAGCCGTGAGGGCGTGCCGCCTGCTGGAGTTTTGATGAAACTGTTTCTCAGCGAACCTTTCAAATCGCTTTGGCAGGGCAAAGATCCTTTCGCCGAAGTGGAAAAGCTGCAGGGCCAGATCTACCGCGAGCTGGAAGGTCGTCGCACCCTGCGCACTGAAGTCGAGGGGCGTGGCTATTTCGTCAAGATTCATCGTGGCATTGGTTGGAGCGAGATATTTAAGAACATCAGCACCCTGAAAACCCCCGTGATCGGGGCTGGTCAGGAATGGACCGCCATTCAGCGGCTCACCGACGCTGGCGTACCCACCATGACGGCCGTGGCCTTTGGCGAGCGGGGCGCCAATCCTGCGGCTCAGCATTCCTTCATCGTCACCGAGGAGCTGGCGCCTACGGTCAGCCTTGAAGATTTTACTGCCGATTGGTTGCAGCAAGCGCCACCGCCGCGCCTCAAGCGAGCCCTGATCCAGCGTGTGGCGGAGATGACCGGCGACATGCATCGCGCCGGGGTCAACCATCGCGACTGTTATATCTGCCACTTCCTGCTGCACACCGACCAGCCGGTAACGGCAGACAGCCTGCGACTGTCGCTGATTGATCTGCATCGTGCCCAGGCGCGCACGCGGGTGCCGCGGCGCTGGCGCGACAAGGACCTGGCCGGGCTGTACTTCTCGGCGCTGAACATCGGCCTGAGTCGCCGCGACAAGCTGCGCTTCTTACGCCTCTACTTCCGCCAGCCACTGCGCCAGATTCTGCGTGAAGAAGCCCGGCTGCTGGACTGGCTGGAGCGCAGGGCGGCGCGCCTGCAGGCCCGTTTCGAACGTAAATACGCGCCTGGCGCACAGGGTTGAGCGGAGACGTCCCTTGAAGTTGCATGAATTGACGCGTGCCGGCCGCACCCCGGCATTGCCGCTGTCGCTGGAACTGGCCGACGGCGCCGGCCCGGAAACCTTGCAGGTGCACCGCCTGCTACGGGTGATTCCCGGGCAGCGCTATGTCGGCCTTGGCGAATGGCGCGGTCGGCCAGTGCTGGCCAAACTATTGGTTAGCGGCAAGGCGGCGCGGCATTTCCAGCGCGAGCTGGCCGGTGCGCAGATGCTTGCCGAGCAGCAACAAACCACGCCAGAGCTGTTGGCCCATGGCCTGCAGGAGGGTGAAGGGGGCTGGCTATTGTTTGAGTATCTCGAGGGGTCGCAAAGCCTAGGCGATGCCTGGCAAGCCGTGGCCCATGAGCCTCCTTTGTCTGACGGCCAGCAAGCTGTACTTGCCGACGCCTTGGGTGCCATCGCTGGGCTGCACGCAAAAGGACTTTGGCAAGCCGACTTGCACTTGGACAATTTGCTACGGCATCAGGGGCAGCTGTATTTGATCGATGGCGGCGCGATTCGCGCTGAAGATCTCGGCGCAGCGTTGTCGCGTAACAAGGTGTTGGAAAACCTCGGCCTGTTCTTCGCCCAGCTCTCGGCCGGCTTTGATCCTTTTATCGAAGAGCTGCTGGTGCATTATCTACTGGTCAACGGTGAACACGCGCTGCCGTTGGAAGCTCTACTCAAGGAAGTGGACACGAAGCGACGAGGGCGATTGCGCGAGTATTTGCACAAGCTGAGTCGTGATTGCACCGAATTTGCCGTACAGCGTGGGGCCATGGGACTGCAGGTGGTGCGTCGCGAGGAGGCTGCAGCGCTCAAGGAACTGCTGGCTAACCCTGATGCAGCCATCAACGCTGGCAAAGCACTCAAACTGGGCGGCAGTTCCACCGTGGCGCTGGTCGAAGTGGCCGGTCGTCCCTTGGTGATCAAGCGCTACAACATCAAAGGCATTGGCCACTGGCTGAAACGCTTCTGGCGCCCGAGCCGAGCTTGGCAGAGCTGGGTGGAAGGAAATCGATTGAGTTTCCTCGGCATTGCCACGCCCAAGCCTTTGGCAATGCTGGAACGCCGCTGGTGCGGGTTGCGCAGCCGCAGCTATCTAGTGACCGAATACATGGCGGGTGAGGATTTGCTGGCGCGCTGGCAGGCGTATCTGGACCAGTCACCACCGGTTGCCGAGCTTCAAGCCCTTGAGCGACTAATGGTTGCTTTACGGCGCGAACGCATCAGCCATGGCGACCTCAAAGGAACCAATTTGATTTGGGACCGGAACCAGTGGGCCCTGATTGATCTGGATGCGGTGCGCCAGCATTCGGGTGCAGGCAGTTTCCAGGCTGCTTTCGGCAAGGATCGGGCGCGGCTGTTGAGGAATTGGCCAGAGAATAGCCCGCTGCATCAACAGCTTGAGTCACGAATTCTAAACGTTTAAAGGCGATGTCTTGGGTATTGATATGGCAGTAGATAATCAGACTGAAAATGGCTTGCTGATAAGCGTAATTATTCCTGCATATAACTATGCAGAAACCTTGCCGCGGGCCGTTGAGTCAGTTATGGCGCAACTGCATGAGATTTCGGCTGAGTTGATTGTGATCGACGATGGCTCACAAGACAGCACGCCCAAGGTTATTGATAAACTTCTGGTTGCGCATCAGGGCCGTTTTCGGGCGATTCGGAAGGAAAATGGGGGGCTCGCATCCGTACGAAATCGCGGCATAGAGGAAGCTAAAGGGAAATACCTCATTTTCCTGGACGCGGATGATGAGATGGCGCCGGGCGCTTTGTCTGCATTCAAGCAACACCTGCTTGAAAATCCCGAAAGTCGAATGGTGATCGGCGGTCATCTCGCGATTTCGGAAAACGGTAAACGCCGTGAGCATTTGCCAACCGCACTGTCATCCGATCCACTAACGCGTTTGCGTGATTATTTGTTGGAAAAACGTATTGCATTATCAAACGGTGCTTGCGCCATGCATCGCGAAGTGTTTTTACGCGGTAACTATCCAGAACGCTTTCGCAGTGCTGAAGATATTCCGGTTTTCAGTCAAGTTCTAGCTAATTATAATTGCACGGTTTTGGCAAAGCCGATGGCGATCATTTACAAACATGAGGATAGCCTGCGCCATCAGTTCTCCCATGCGAAGTCGGGTGGGCTTTCGTTGGTCGATGAGGTTTTTTCCCCACAGCGGCTTGGTAAAGAGTTTCAAGTTTTAAAAAAAGATTTTTATGTGCAGCGTTGTTTGTCGTTACTTCGTAGTGCTTATAATGCGGGTGATGTCGGTGTAGCAAAAAAGTATTTCTTGTTAGCCCTTAAGAAAGACTGGCGGGTGATTGCCAAGGGGTCGTACGTACGTAAGTTTTTCAGGCTGTTAGTTAAATGAAGGTTCTTGCACTCACCTCGAGTGGTCGAAGTCCAGATTTTACAAGCCTGTACGCGCATTTGGCGGACCATGTTGATTTAGATGTTCGGGTTTTGGATAAGTCTGCTCAGCGAAATTTGCGTGCTTCATTAAAAGGCGTACAGTGGAGTTTGTATGAGCGTGTTTTAATTGATCTGAATTTCAAGCATGTATATAGGCAAGCTGGATTCTTAAGAGGCCTTAAAGGGCTGATGGTTTATGAGGAAGATGCTTGTCAGAATTATATTCCTTGTTCGCGCTGGCGTGGAAAGTTTAGTAAGTTTTATCGGGCCTTACCCAATGCCAAATTTGTGGTCACGGGCGCCTCTGTGGCTAGACGTCTGAAAGAAGAGGGCTTTTCTGCAGTCTTTATTCCCAAGGGATACGACCCAAAGATTCTTTTTGATGAGTGCCGGGAACGAGATATCGAATTGGGGTTTATTGGCCGTACAGCCAGCAGTGCTTATACGGAGCGAAAAGCTCTTCTCGACAATATGGCTGCTTGCGAGTCTTTGCAGTTGCTGCGTACCGATCCTGGCGATGCTTATCGTGGCACTCTGAATCGTATTCGCTACTTTGTAAGTGCAGATGTGGGTTTGGACGAGTACATGGCAAAAAACTTTGAAGCCATGGCTTGTGGCTGTGTTTTGTTAGCTTGGCGTCAAGGGGAAGAGGAGAATGCCATAGGCCTACAGGACGGTAAGCACTTGTTATTATACTCCTCGGTGGAGCAACTGCGTCATCATTTGAAATGGTTGCGCTGTAACCCCGAGCAGGCAACACGCCTGGCGACGGCCGGTAAAGAATTTGTGAAGGGGCGATTGACTTTTGCCCATCTTGCCGAGCAGTTGGCGGCTGAGTTACGCCGGCCATGGCCCGTTGTTTCAGAGCCATTTACGTTGGGCTCGTGGGTGCATGCTATTTTGTGGGGGGCTAGGAGAAATTAATGCAGCAGTCCATCGAGAAGCCGCTTGTCAGTGTAATTATTGCGTCGTATAACCATGGGCCGTATATCGAAGCCAGTATCGAAAGCGCTTTGAATCAAACCTATCCAAACGTTGAGCTGTTGGTTGTTGATGATGGCTCGCAGGATGATAGCGTTGAGCGCATTAAAAAGCTGCAAGCTACGCATGGTTTCGATTTTAGGGTTCAAGAGAATCAAGGGTTGTCGCGAACTCTTAATAAAGCGATCGCTTACGCAAAAGGTAGTTTTATCGTCCCTTTTGGTTCCGACGATATCATGTTGCCGGAGCGTTTGGATCTGCAGGTTTCTTATATGCAAGGCAAGCCAGAGGTAGGGATCTGCGCAGCAAACATTCAAGAAATCGATGGTCAGGGAAATGTATTTCGCGAGCCGAGGCGTTCGGGTTTTCGACGGCTGGATTTTAATGACGTATTTCTAGGTAGTAAGCCGGGCCCTCCCGCGCCCACTTTGATGTTTCGTCGTGATGTTTTGGAAGAGGTTGGTGGGTTTGACCCAGAAATAAGGCTTGAAGACTTGCTGATTGAATTAAAGGTCACGCGTGCGGGCTATTATATAGATGTTTTAGCTGATGTGTTGGCTTTGTATAGGGTGCATGAAAGCAATACCTATAAAAACTATAAGTTCATGGTTGATAATGTATTAAAGATTTATGCGCGATATTCAGATCACGCCGATTATGAGAGGGTTTGTAGTTTATTCAAGCGCTCAATGTTTGTAAAAGTTGCTGGGAAGGACAATGAGTTGGCGAGGCAGTTGCTAGGGAGCCTGCCATTAAGTTTCTGGGATTTTCGAGTAGTTAAGCGGTTGCCCAGATTGTTTATTCCGCCAAAAATCAGATAGCTGATTTTTAGGCGGTTTTCATGCCAGGCCTGTTGCTATTGCCGGCAACGAGCGCAGATGGCGTTGAGCATTAATATGTGCTATCGGATTAAGTCTGGATAGGGCCGGGTTTGGCTATTTAAATTTTTCCAAAGTATTATTTTTTTTGTAGAACCAGGTGGCAGCAAGTAATGATAAGGGGATCCAAATTAAAAACCAATGCTCTTTCGGGCGTGAGATAAAAGCTTTTCCTTCGGTTATACCTGCTGTTAAGCCAAAAATAACTGCAGTTGACGCGGCAATAACGAATAGATCGCTGCGGTTGCGCCATGCAAAGCCTATTGCTACAGCATAGAGTATAAACCACAGTCCCAGGCCTAAAATTCCTCCGCTGAATAGTACGGCGAGGAATAAGTTGTGAGGGTCAGCAAAGGTGTAACGTATGCCCTCTACTTTAAACGCCATTGGGTGGTCATAGCCGTGGCCCCATAATGGATTTTTAATTATTTGTAGCCATGCTTCGCGCCAAATATCAGGTCGATAGGAAAGCCCCCGGTTCGTAAATATTTCAGGATCAAAAAAAAACAATAAAAAGCCTAGGGCAAGGCCGGCGGAAAATAAAAATATTGAGCGGCGATTAAATGTTACGAGAGTCAGCCAGAGCAAAGAAGCTCCCAGAGCTAGCAGGGGGGTGCGAGATCCTGTTAGCAAAAGTAGTGTGGTTAAAACTATAAAGCATACCGTCCAAATCCATTTTTTTTCATTGGTTAAGAAAAGGTAACTCAACGAAATTGCGGAGAACATGCCGTATACATGTGACGTTAAGAGTGGGTTGTAAAGAGCTCCATAGCCGGGCAGGCGATGTTGGGGATCGAAATAAAGGAAGTATGCTATTGATATTAAGGCGCTTAATGTGGCAAAAATAAGGCTCGCATTTATGATTTGCCTGATTTGCTTTAATGATGGTAGTGTAAATGCGTAAAAAATCAAAATTACATATAAGGAGTGCTTTAGTGCAGAGGCTGCTCTGTCAGTTCCTGACCAAAGCAGCGTAAGTGCTGTATAGCTACAAAATGCTAAAGCACAAAGAAATATGCCATTGAAGGGTTTCCATATGTTCTGGGGGGTCACGGCGAGGGCAAGTGTTGTGGGGAATGCTACAAGTATATAAAAAATTCGATGGAAGTCGCTGCGGTCACCTATCCAAAACATACCAGTTAAAAACAAAAAAAGCCCAAATGGAACTATATGGCTGCGCAGTATATTATCAGTTTGTTGGCGAAGCGCTGTTGATGTATGCAAGTAGACAATCCTGAGTCCAGCTAGTTTCTAGGGTAGGAGTTTATCACGTAAGGTCTAGGTGAGGCGCAGCGAGGCGACGATTGAAGTCTGACAACTTTCGCTTTCGTGAGCCTTGAGGCGGGCGGTTTTAAGGCTCTCGAGTTCTCCCGTCAGGCATTCCTAAACCATTCCTCGGGTTGCCTACCACCTCTATGTTAAAGTTTGCGCCTGCCGTCCGGAACCTGAGTCTCATGAACCAAACTGACCAGCGCGCCGAAAGCGCCTCTAGCATCAAGATCTACCTCCGACTGCTCAGCTATGTGAAGCCTTACATCGGCTACTTCGCGCTAAGCATCCTTGGCTACATCATCTTTGCCTCCAGCCAGCCGATGCTGGCGGGGATTCTGAAATATTTTGTCGATGGGCTGGGCAATCCCGAGGCGGCGATGTTTCCGGACGTGGCCTTCCTACAGGACTTCAAGCTGCTGCAGATGGTGCCGCTACTGATTGTGGCAATCGCGGCTTGGCAAGGAATCGGCTCCTTCCTCGGTAGCTATTTTCTGGCCAAGGTTTCCCTGGGGCTGGTCCACGACCTTCGTGTGGCGTTGTTCGGCAGTCTGTTGAGTTTGCCCAATCGTTACTTTGACGAGCACAACTCCGGACACCTGATCTCGCGGATCACCTACAACGTGACGATGGTCACCGGGGCGGCCACTGAAGCGATCAAGATCATCATCCGCGAGGGGCTGACGGTCATTTTCCTGTTCGCCTATCTGTTATGGATGAACTGGAAGCTGACCTTGGTGATGCTGGCCATCCTGCCGGTCATCGCTTTAATCGTGGGGAGTGCTGGCAAGAAATTCCGCAAGCAGAGCAAGCGTATTCAGGTGGCCATGGGCGACGTCACTCATGTGGCCTCGGAGACGATCCAGGGTTATCGGGTGGTGCGCAGCTTTGGTGGCGAGACCTACGAAACCCAGCGTTTCGTGGATGCCAGTGCCAATAATACGCAGCGTCAATTGCGGATGACGCGTACCAATGCGATCTATACCCCGACCCTGCAGCTAGTGACCTACAGCGGAATGTCGGTGCTGCTATTTCTAGTGCTGTTGTTGCGCGGTGATGCCACAGCTGGTGACCTAGTGGCGTATATCACTGCGGCTGGCTTGTTGCCCAAGCCGATACGGCAGTTGTCTGAGGTGAGCTCAACGATTCAGAAAGGCTTGGCCGGAGCGGAGAGCATTTTTGAACAGCTCGACGAGTCGTCCGAACCCGATCTCGGCCGCATCGAACGCGACAGGGTAGCGGGGCGTCTGGAAGTGCGTCACCTCAATTTCCGCTATGCGGGCAGCGAGAAACCAGTGCTCAGCGATATCAGCTTCGTTGTTGATCCGGGGCAAATGATTGCATTGGTTGGGCGCTCCGGTAGTGGCAAGTCGACGCTGGCCAACCTGATACCCCGGTTTTATCCGCATGAGGATGGCCAGATCTTGCTCGACGGCGTGCCGGTCGAAGACTACAAGCTGCGTAATCTGCGTCGGCATATCGCCCTGGTTACTCAGCAGGTGACGCTCTTTAACGGTTCGGTGGCGGAGAATATTGCCTACGGCGATCTCGCCGGAGCGCCGCGTGAACAGATCGAGGCGGCGGCAGAAGCGGCTTATGCCAAGGAATTCATTGACCAGTTACCGCAGGGCTTTGACACCCAGGTGGGAGAAAACGGTGTCTTGCTCTCAGGCGGTCAGCGTCAGCGTTTGGCGATAGCCCGCGCGTTGCTGAAAAATGCTCCAGTACTGATTCTCGACGAGGCCACCTCGGCACTGGATACCGAATCCGAGCGCCATATCCAGGCGGCGCTGGATAAAGTCATGAGCGGGCGGACCACGTTGGTAATCGCCCATCGTCTGTCCACCATCGAGAAGGCCGATCTGATCCTGGTCATGGATCAAGGCAAAATCGTCGAGCGCGGCAGTCATGCCGAGCTCTTGGCTCAAAATGGGCATTACGCCCGGTTGCATTCCCACCAGTTTAAAGACGAGCCGGGAAGTCAGGACGCCTAAAGGACGTGCGCATAAACGGCCTAGGCTTTCTACTTGCTGTGTTAGTATTCGCGGCATTTTTCAGCGCCTTCCGGAGTTTCCATGCAGCTGTCCATGCCCCGTTTCGACCAGGCCCCCGTACTGGTGGTCGGTGATGTCATGCTTGACCGTTACTGGCATGGTGGCACCTCGCGTATTTCCCCAGAGGCGCCGGTCCCGGTGGTCAAGGTCGAGCACCGGGAAGATCGCCCCGGCGGCGCGGCCAACGTAGCACTGAACATCGCTGCCTTGGGTGCTCCCGTGCTACTGGTCGGTGTGACCGGCGCCGATGAGGCGGCCCAAAGCCTCGGTCAGAGCCTGATGGCGGCGGGGGTCGAAACTCATTTCCAGCAAATTGACACGCAGCCGACCATCGTCAAGTTGCGAGTGATGAGCCGCAGTCAGCAGCTGCTGCGCATGGACTTTGAAGAGCCTTTCGTTACGGACACTGCCGCTTTGGCCGCACAAGTCGAGCAATTGCTGGCCGGTGTCAAAGTGCTGGTGCTTTCGGACTACGGCAAGGGTGCCTTGCAAAACCACCAGGTGCTGATCCAGGCCGCACGGGCGCGCGGTATCCCGGTGCTGGCCGATCCCAAGGGCAAGGATTTTTCCATTTACCGTGGTGCCAGTCTCATAACCCCTAACTTCGCTGAGTTTGAAACCATTGTCGGCCGCTGTGCCGGTGAGGCTGAGCTGGTCAGCAAGGGTGCGCAGCTGATGGCTGAGCTGCAGCTAGGTGCGCTGCTGGTTACCCGGGGCGAGCATGGCATGACGTTGTTGCGCCCCGAACACCCAGCCCTGCATCTGCCGGCCCGTGCCCGCGAGGTGTTCGATGTCACTGGGGCAGGCGACACGGTGATCTCCACCCTGGCTGCTGCTCTGGCGGCGGGAGAGGAATTACCGGAGGCGGTGGGGCTGGCCAATCTGGCGGCCAGCATCGTGGTTGGCAAGCTGGGTACGGCGGCGATCAGCGCGCCGGAACTGCGTCGCGCCATCCAGCGTGAGGCGGGCTCCGAGCGTGGCGTGCTGGGGCTGGAACAATTGCAGTTGGCGATCGACGATGCCCGTGCTCAGGGCGAGAAGATCGTCTTCACCAACGGTTGCTTCGACATTCTCCATGCGGGCCACGTGACCTATCTGGAGCAAGCCCGTGCCCAAGGCGACCGCTTGATTGTGGCGGTCAACGATGATGCTTCGGTCACCCGTTTGAAAGGTCTCGGCCGACCGATCAACACAGTGGACCGGCGCATGGCGGTGCTGGCCGGCCTCGGCGCGGTGGATTGGGTAATCAGCTTCGCCGAAGACACCCCGAAACGCCTGCTTGCACAGCTCAAGCCCGACGTTCTGGTCAAGGGCGGCGACTACGGCATCGAAGGCGTAGTCGGAGCGGAAATCGTCAAGGCTTATGGAGGTGAGGTTCGCGTGCTGGGGTTGGTGGCAAACAGCTCGACCACGGCGATTGTCGAGAAGATCCGCTCCAAGGAGTGAGCCATGCTGCAAAGGATTTATCTGGCATTACGTAACCTCGCCTATAAAAATCGCCGTCAGGTTGGGTCAGGTAATCAGATGCTGTTACCCCGCAGTGCTGAGCGCTTGATGAAAAAGACCACAATTAGGTTGAAGGGTCGAAATAATCAATTGCTGATTGGTGAGGGTTGCAATATCACCAATTGTGACATTCGCCTGTACGGGGATGACAATCTGATTGAAATAGGGCCGAATGTTCGCTTTAAATCCGGGCGAATCTTCTTGCTTGAAGGACGGGGGCAGCATATTCGCATTGGTGCAGACACTACGGTCGAAAAAGCCTTCCTGTACATTGATGAGTCAGCCAATATCGATATTGGGTGTGATTGCATGTTGTCAACAGAAATCGTAATTCGCACCGGCGATGAGCACTCGATTATTGATGTCAATTCCGGTGGACGGCTTAATCCCTCGCGTGACGTGCAGGTAGGTGATCGCGTTTGGATTGGTCGTGCAGTTCAAGTCCTCAAAGGTAGCAGTCTGTTGTCAGAAAGTGTTGTGGCAGCATGTTCGGTGGTAACTAAATCCTTCGATGAAGGAAACTGCGTAGTGGCCGGGGTGCCAGCAAAAATTGTCAAAAGAGGGATTCGCTGGGACCGTGCTAAATTGTAGTGCTTAGTACGGATTAAATTAAGATAGAGGGTAGTTGTGGTATGAAAACCTCTGGTCGCCAAGATTTTCGTTCCGACATTAATGGTCTGCGGGCATGGGCTGTTATAGCCGTAGTTCTGTACCACTTTGGTGTTCCTGGGGTGGGTGGTGGATTTGTCGGTGTTGATGTTTTTTTTGTCATCTCCGGCTTTCTGATGTACGGGATTGTTACGTCCAGTCTTATGCGTGGGAATTTCTCCATCTGGGAATTCTATTTGGCACGTGCGCGGCGTATTTTCCCTGCTTTGGCTGTGCTCTGCATTGTCGTATTGCTATTCGGCTGGTTCTTCCTGATGCCCAAGGAGTATCAGCAGTTGGGAGGGCAGGTTAGGGAGAGTTTGTTTTTTACTTCTAATTTGCGATATTTCAATGAGGCTGGTTATTTTGATGTGGCATCCCAAGAGAAATGGCTGCTGCATACATGGTCTTTGTCCGTCGAGTGGCAGTTCTACCTGTTGTTGCCCTTACTCTTGGCCGTTCTATGGAAGTTTTGGCCGCAACCAAGGTTGTTGATTGGGTCAGTTGTTATCATTCTCTGCCTGTCCTTGATCTACTGCGTCTGGCGTACCCCAGCTGCTCCGGATGAGGCGTTCTTTTTATTCCAAAGCCGAGCTTGGGAGATGCTTGCAGGAGCGCTGGTTTATCATTTTGGTCTAAGCCGTAGCTGGACTGAAATGCAGCGGTGGTTTTGTGAATGCATTGGCATCGCCCTGATACTGGCAAGTATATTTGCGTACGATCAGCATGATTTCTGGCCGGGCTGGCGTGCACTGTTGCCAGTCACGGGTGCGGCCCTTGTGTTGCTTGCTGCCCGCTCAATTTCAATCTGGACTACATCTGCTCCTGCTCAGTGGGTAGGTACTCGCTCCTATTCAATTTATCTATGGCACTGGCCATTGGTGGTTGGCTTAGCTTATCTAGAGCAATTGAATAATCCGCTCTGGGTTGCATCGGCGATCGCAGGATCATTATTGCTTGGCCATCTCTCCTATATATGGATCGAAACACCGTCCCGACGAAGACTGGCGTTTCTCAGTAATGGTCGCGCAGCGGCTGCGCTAATGCTTTCACTAGTGCTGGTCGCGGCGTTTGCCCAGCAGGTTCGTCGCTCAGGTGTTCCGGATCGTTTGCCTGAGTCGATTGCTCGAGTAGAGGCGGAACGTAAAAATGACAATCCAAGAATCGAGGACTGCCTCGACCCTAGAGCCCGCTGTATTTACGGTGAAGAGCCGGTGCGGGCGATTCTGATTGGTGATAGCCATGCCGACGCGGTGGTAACGGCTATGCAGGCCAGTCTACCAGGGAATAAGGGCGGGATCCTTTTCAAAGGGGGCAGTGGTTGTTTGGTTACCTTCGGAATGAAAAGTGGCAATGGTCAGCCATTGTGCGAATATCTCAACGATGAACTAGAGCAAACGCATGAGACGCTATATCCCGGAATTCCTATGGTGTTGTTGGGGCGCACTTCAGAATACGTTCAGGGAGGCGTGACTGGCGGTAGCAGGCCGGTTTTTTATTTCGATACGCCCGCTCCGCAGATGACAGCATCGCTACTGGATGAGTTTGGTAAGCGCTATGTCGATACGGTATGTCGGCTTGCGAAGTGGCGTCCGCTTTATCTTGTCCGGCCTATCCCGGAAATGGATGTGGATGTTCCTGTCAGGGTTGGCCGGGCGATACTTCTGGGTATGACCTCTGAAGTAACTTATCCCTTGGAATCCTATCGGCAGCGTCATGCATTCATATGGAACTTGCAGGATCAGGCGGCGGAGCGTTGCGGGGCGCAGCTACTAAACCCGCTTGATTACCTGTGTGATGCGGACGTCTGCTACGGCAACGACAAGGAGGGATTGCCGCTATACCGCGATCATGACCATCTTAGTGAGTCGGGTAATCGCGTTTTGATACCGTTGTTCGCGCGGATATTTGAGTCGCAACCGTCGTCGGTAGACATTGCGCGCAATTAAGGGGAAGTAGTAGTTGGCTACCAGTTCGGCTTATGTGCCTAAAACGGAAGGTTTCCGCTCTGACATTAACGGGCTGCGTGCCTGGGCTGTCATCGCTGTGGTCTTATATCACTTCGGTGTCCCAGGTATTGGTGGCGGATTTGCTGGTGTAGACGTCTTTTTCGTTATCTCTGGCTATCTTATGTGCGCAATTATCCTGAACGGCCAGGAGCAGCGTACATTTTCTATCTGGCGCTTTTATCTGGCTCGTGCCCGTCGAATTTGGCCCGCGTTGATCGTACTGTGTGCCGTATTGCTGGCGCTTGGTTGGTTTTTGTTAATGCCGTTGGAGTACAAGCAGCTTGGCAAGCATGCCAGGGAGAGTCTGCTATTCAGCTCAAACCTGGTTTATCTTGATGAGGCTGGATATTTTGATGTAGCTGCTCAAGAGAAATGGTTGCTGCATACTTGGTCGTTGTCGGTGGAATGGCAGTTTTATTTGATATTGCCGCTGGTATTGATTCTAGTGAACCGGCTGGTGCCTGGCCGGCGCGCAGTTGCTTTCATCCTGGCAAGCCTGCTGTTAGTTTCGCTCGGGTTGTGCTTGTGGCTATCAAAAGTTGCAGCAAGCGAAGCATTCTATTTGTTTCAATCGCGCGCTTGGGAGATGCTGGCTGGTGCACTTGTGTTCATGGTGGGACGTGTTCGTGGAAAGGCCCTTTGGCAGTCCCGCTTATTAGAGTTGTTCGGTTTTATTCTTATTCTTTCTACAATTGTGCTATTTGACAAAGAAAGTCTATGGCCCGGCTGGAGAGCGCTTCTACCGGTTGTAGGGACAATGCTGGTGTTGTTGGCCGCCCGTGAAGGCTCCGTCTGGACCGCTACTCCGCTAGTCCAATGGTTGGGGAGTCGGTCCTATTCGATTTACCTTTGGCATTGGCCGCTCGTCGTAGCGCTGGTCTATTTGGATCTATCAGGCGACCCGTTATGGGTGATAGCAGGCATATCAGCCTCGTTGGTACTTGGGAATCTATCTTATCTGCTGGTTGAGGTCCCGTCCCGCCGGCAGCTATCGGCATGGCCAGTGATGCGCGGTACTGTGATATTGCTGGTTTCGGTTGCTTTGGTTGCCGTGAGCGCCCAGCAAATCCGCCGCAATGGATTTCCCGATCGTTTGCCCGAAGCGGTTGCTAAGATTGAAGCAGAGTTTCTAAATGGCAATCCGCGCATGGACGAGTGCCTAAACTCCGCTGCCTCCTGTATTTATGGCCAAGAGCCCGTACGAGCAGTGTTATTGGGCGACAGTCATGCCGATGCTGTAGTTAACGCGTTACAAGCCAGCCTTCCCGATACTCAGGCTGGAGTATTGTTCAGAGGGGTGAGCGGCTGCTTGATCACTTTTGGCCTGCACAGTTCCAAGGAGTGTGAAGAGTTGAATCGTGACTTGGAGCGCGAGCATTCCACTTTTCCCGCTGATGTGCCGATAGTCGTGGTAGGCCGTACTTCTGAGTATGTTAAAGGAGGTATGCTGCCTGCAGATGGTAAGCCCAAGTTCCATTTTGGCGAACCAGTTGAGCATTTCAGTGAATCCTTCCTGACTCAGTTTCGCCAGCGCTACTTGCTGACGATGTGTAGCCTGGCTGAAACGCATCCTCTTTATTTGGTGCGTCCGACTCCGGAAATGCCGGTGAATGTGCCCAGTCAGATGGGGCGCTCGTTATTGTTGGGCAAGCGAGAGGTTAGCGTACGACTGGTGGATTACCACAAGCGTCATGCTTTCGTTTGGGCACTTCAGGATGAGGTGGCAGAACGTTGCGGTGCGCGCATCCTTGACCCTTTGCCGTTGCTTTGTGACGAAGAAGTCTGCTTCAGTCAAGTGGACGAGCGGCCACTCTATCGAGACAAGGATCACTTCAATGAATTTGGCAATCGCCTGTTAGTCCCAATGTTCCGTGAGATTTTTGAGCCGAAGCTTTGATTAATTAGGAAAAGGCGCCAGCCCTTCATAGATGGGGACGTAAGGCCTTGGGGGTTGCAGGGTGGGGCGATGCAGGGGGCTTGGCCAGAAGATGCACGCCATTGGGGCTTCGTAAGCCAATGCTGCCGGCATTTTTAAAGGGTCGAACAACGGCGCATTGCCTGACCGTTGGCCTTAAAGGTCTCAGCAGGCCGGTGACCTTGCGCTGACTATGGCGTCCCATCCGCTAAACCGTTTACCCCCCATTCGCCAACCAATCCCCCCAGGCAATACGCTCTTCACGCACCAGCCAGCCGTCCTGTGGGGCGAAGCTTTCCGCCAGCCATATATCTTGGGTGTCGGCCGGCTGCAGCCGGCCATGGCGCAAGGTATACAGCTCGCCCTCGGCGCGGTTCTGCTGCACCGGCATCAGGAACAGGTCGGGCTGCTCGCGGTTGAGCCGAGCCACCAAGTGACCATCTTCCAGGCATTCATCGACGTGAAGAAAGCTCGGTTTCTGGCACTCGGCCGGTAATTCCAGGCGCAAGTCGTAGACCAGTTGCAACGAAGCGGTGGGCGTATGTACGTACGCATGGGGGCGCTCGGTCAGGCGCAGAGCGCCATAGTGGATTGGGTAGGGCGCGCCGATGTTGGAGGTCAGCCGGAAATGGCTGGCTTGCCGGTAGCGTAGGGCCGCCTGGTAGGGCGTGGGCAGCCAGATATCAGCGAAGCGTCCTGCGAGCCAACCGTCGGCATGCTCAATCAGGCATTCCTCGGCCACTTCCTGAACGGCGGTGAGCAGCGGCAGGCCGAGTTCCTGAGCCGGCACGTAGCCGGAAATCAATTTGAGTACCACGTCGCCGCGATCCTGGCGCTGCTGGCGAACCAGCAGCCAGTAATCGCGCCCTTGCCACTCCAGCGTCAGGCGCACCGAAACGCCGAGATTGGCCAGTCGCACGGAAAACCGCTGTGGATCGGTGATTTCCACTGGGCGGCGGCGCGCCAACATCTGGCTGAAATTCAGCGGCTCGCCGAGGCTTTGGTAGCTGAGCGTGTCTGGGTTGGCTTCAACGTGCAAGGGCAAGGTTTTGAAGTCGCCGGGGAGCTTTTCGAGCAGGGTTTGCGGCATAGGCCTTCTCCTTCCTGGAGTGCGCAGGCCGTCCAGCGACCTAGCGGAATTGACGGATAACGGCGGCAGCCGTCGCGACGTTGTGGGCCAGGTGGACAGGGTTGATGGTGCCGACGATCGCGCTGCACACGCCAGGATGACTGAACAGCAGCTCGAAGCTGGCACGCACCGGGTCAATGCCCGATGCCAGGCATACATGGCCGCTGGCCAGGGCTTTCTTGATCAGAATGCCTTTGGTGTGTCTAGCAGCGTAGTCGAGCACCGGTTTTTCGGCCTGCTCATTGAGGTTGTAGGTGACCATCGCGCAGTCGCCTTGTTCGAGCGCAAGTAAGCCACCCTCGACGGTCTTGCCGGACAAGCCGTAGGCGCCGATCTTTCCTTCTTCCTTGAGTGCGGCCAGGGTTTCGTAGATGCCGGTCTCGCGCAGGATGGCCAGATCATTGCCATCGGAATGCACCAGCACCAGGTCGATCCGGTCGGTTTCCAGGCGCTTGAGGCTGCGTTCCACCGAGAAGCGTGTATGCGCGGAGGAGAAGTCATGGCGCGACTGGCCGTTCTCGAACTCCTCGCCCACCTTGCTGACGATTACCCAGTCGTTGCGTTGTCCGCGTAGCAACGGACCGAGGCGTTCTTCGCTGGTGCCGTAAGCCGGTGCGGTGTCGATCAGGTTAATGCCCAGTTCACGCGCCTGGTTAAGCAGTTGGCGCGCCTCGAAGTCGTCGGGGATGCGAAAACCGTTGGGGTATTTCACCCCTTGGTCGCGCCCGAACTTGACGGTGCCCAAGCCGAGCGGTGAGACCGTCAGGCCGGTGCTGCCCAGTGGGCGATGCAAGTCGTGCAAGTTCTTGATCATGGCAGGAGCTCCTCCCAAACCGGTTTGGCCACGGCCGGGCGCGGCAATAAGGGCAGGGCGGGGTGTTGGCTCGGCTGGATGCCGTCGCGCGCAAGGGCGGCGAATACCCGGTCGGCGAAGTCTGGCGCCAGCGCCAGCTTGGTCGGCCAGCCAACCAGCAGGCGGCCCTGGTCCGTGAGAAAGGCATTGTCCGGACGCACCAGGCCAGACTGCGCCGGTTCGGCGCGCGAGACGCGCAAGGTTGCCCAGCGTGTCTGGCTCTGGTCGACCCAGGGCAGCAACGCGGCGACTTCCTCCTGTGCGGCGCAAATCTGCGCCGCTTCATCGCGAGCCACGCCATCGGCTTCGGCCAGGTCACCGCCCAGATACCAAACCCACTGGCCGTCGGCAGCCGGGTGAGTGGTGATGGTCACGCGCGGCTTGGGCCCACCGCCCAGGCAATGGGCATACAACGGCTTCAGTGCCGGGCCCTTGGCGATCACCATGTGCAGCGGGCGCAGTTGTTGAGTCGGTTGGCTCTGGCCGAAGGCTCTGAGCAATTCGGCGTTGCCCTGGCCGGCACTGAGCACGATGCGCTGGGCGCGGATCTCGCGACCATCGACGCGCACGCCGACCGGCTCATCGGCCTCATAAAGCGGCTCAAGGGTTTCGCCGGCCAACAGGCCGTCGCCGGCCAGTGCGGCGAGGCGGGCGATCAGGCTGGGCACATCGAGCACCAGCTCGGCCAAGCGGTAGACCTTGCCCTTAAACTTCGGATGTTGCAGCGCCGGAGGCAATTGCTCGCCCTTGACCGCATCGACCCGGCCACGCATCGCCTTGCTGGCGAAAAAACTGGTCAGGTTGCCGGCCAAGGTACCGGGTGACCACAGGTAATGGGCATCGGACAGCAGCCGCACGCCCGACAGGTCCAGTTCACCGCGGCCTGCCAGTGCCTCACGCCAGCGGGTGGGCATCTCGGCGATGGCTTCGGACGAGCCGGTCAGCGCGCCATGCAGGGCGTATTTGGCGCCGCCATGAATGATGCCCTGGGACTTCACGCTCTGCCCGCCGCCGAGCCGGTCGTTTTCGACCAGCACAGTGGCGTAACCGGCGTTGCGCAGGCGGGCATTGAGCCACAGGCCGGCGACGCCGCCGCCGAGAATGAGAACATCGGTGCTCAGGGCTTGGGACATGACGCAAAGGCTCACTGAAAAAACAGACGCGCAGTATAACCCGCCGGCGTCAGCCGCCGGACGATGATCAAAAGCCCGGTGGCAAGCGGACACGGTCGGTCTTACGCAGCTAAGGCATCGGCTGCGCGTGTGCCAAAAATTCGCTCCGCTCAATCCAGCGATACGGCAATACAGCAAGACGACAACAATCTGTAAACTCCGCCGCCATGAATCGATTCCTATACTCCCTGCTGTTTCATCTGGGCCTGCCACTGGTGGGCCTGCGTCTGTTGTGGCGTGCCTGGAAGGCGCCGGCCTATGCGCGGCGTATTGGCGAACGCTTTGCCCTTGGTCTGCCGCCGCTCAAGCCCGGCGGCATCTGGGTACATGCGGTGTCGGTGGGCGAGAGCATCGCCGCCGCGCCGATGATTCGTGCGTTGATGGCGCGTCATCCGGAACTACCGATCACCGTGACCTGCATGACGCCCACCGGCTCAGAGCGCATCCGGACGATGTTCAGCGCCGAGATCAGCGACGGCCGTGTGCAGCACTGCTACTTGCCTTACGACCTGCCTTGGGCAGCGGCGCGTTTTCTCAACCGTGCGCAGCCGCAGCTGGCAGTAGTGATGGAAACCGAGCTGTGGCCCAACCATATCCATCAGTGCGCCACGCGGGACATTCCCGTGGTGCTGGCCAATGCTCGCTTGTCCGAGCGCTCGGCGCGCGGTTATGCACGGTTCGCCAAGCTGACCGCGCCGATGCTGGCCGAACTCAGCTGGATCGCGGTGCAGACTGAGGCCGAAGCCGAGCGCTTTCGCTTGCTCGGCGCACGCCCGGAGTGCGTGGCGGTTACTGGCTCGATCAAGTTCGACTTGGCCATTGACCCTGAATTGCCGCGCCGCGCCAGGGCTTTGCGCGAGCAGTGGGGCGCCACGGGCCGTCTGCTGTGGATCGCCGCCAGTACCCATGCCGGCGAGGATGAGATCGTCCTCGACGCGCACCGGCAGTTGCTGGTCACGCATCCCGATGCACTGCTGATCCTGGTGCCGCGTCATCCCGAGCGCTTCAACGCCGTGTTCGAGCTGTGCCGCCAGCAGAGCTTTACCACCTGCCGCCGCACGACGGGCGAGCCGGTGACGGCGGAGCATCAAGTGTTGCTTGGCGACACCATGGGCGAATTATTGTTTCTCTATGCCCTGGGCGACAGCGCCTTCGTCGGCGGCAGCCTGGTGCCCAACGGCGGGCACAACCTGCTGGAGCCGGCGGCGCTGGGCAAGCCCGTGCTCAGTGGCCCGCATCTGTTCAATTTCCTGGAGATTGCCGCCCAGTTGCGCGACGCGGGGGCATTGTGCGAAGTGACCGATGCCGCCGCGTTGGCCGGGCAGCTTGCGCTGCTCTGGGAGCAGCCAGAAGATGCGCGTCGCATGCACGACGCCGGGTTGGCAGTGCTCGCCGCCAACCAGGGCGCACTGCGGCGATTGCTGAATGGGTTGGATCGGTTGATGGTGTAACTGGACAGGCTCCGCCAATCGAGGCGGAGCGGTAGGCGGGAGAGTTGAAGCCGAGCAAGTAACCCAGAGGCGGAATTTTGTTCGGGGTGGGCTACCCGGGTAACTCCGTTGTTCCTACCGCACACACTGCAACGGGCGAGGCCACCCTACAGCATCGCCCTTGCCACCGCAGGGAGCGAGACCGTCATGTGGTGGATCGGCGGGATTAAAACTCCGGCCCGCGCAGGCTGCGTTCGGCGGCGTTGGCCAGGTCTGGGGGCAGGAAGTCGCGGTCCGGGTTGTAGTCGGGTTTGAGGTAGGCGGACAGCGCCTGCAAGTCGGCAGGGCTGAGGGTGCCGGCGACCTGTTTGAGGCGCAAGTTGTCGAGGATGTAGTCGTAGCGGGCGTTGTTGTAATCACGCACCGTGGCATACAGCAGGCGCTGGGCATCCAGCACGTCGACGATGTTGCGGGTGCCGACCTGATAGCCAATCTCGGTGGCTTCCAATGCACTTTGGCTAGAAATGATCGTCTGCCGGCGCGCCTGCACCTGCTCGACATCGGTATTCACCGCACGGAAGAGATTGCGCGTGTTCTGCACCACTTGCCGGCGCAGACTTTCACGCTGCTGCTCGGTTTGCGTCAGCAGTTGGTAGGCTTCGCGCGACTGGGCAGTGGTCAGCCCGCCGCTGAACAGCGGGATGGTCAGTTGCAGACCGATGCTGCTTTGCGAAGCATCGCCGGTGTAGCGCGTAAAGACGCTAGGCGCATCCGTGACATTGCTGAGGCCCAGGCCATCGTTGTCGCCTTGCTGATACTGTGCCACCGCATCGAGGGTCGGTGCGTGGCCGGCGCGGCGCTGGCGCAGGGTTTCCTCGGCGGCTTGCAGGGCGAATTCACTGGCCTGCAGGTTGAGGTTCTGACGTGCGGCGGTGTCCACCCAGCTACTGGCGTCGCTAGGAGTCGGCGGCAGCACCGGCAGGCTGTGGCGAATGCCTTCCACGCTGCGGTATTCGCGGTGGGTCAGGGTTGCCAGGTTCTCGAAGGCGTCGTCTACCAAGCGTTGTGCGCTCAATCGCGCCGCGCGAGAGGAGTCGTAGCCGGCCTGGGCCTGCAGCACATCGGTGCGGTCGGACAGGCCGACATCGAAGCGCTCGTTGGCTTGATCCAGTTGGCGCTTGAAGGCTGCTTCCTCGGCCTTGGTGGCGGCCAGATTGTCCTGGGCGCGCAGCACCGAAAAATACGCTTCGGCGCTTTGCAGGATCAAGTTCTGCTCGGTGGCGGAAAACTCCAGCGCGGCCTGTTCGCCGATGGCCTTGGCGGCCTGCAGCTGGAACCAGCGATCGGCGCGAAATAGCGGTTGGCTGAGGCTGGCCTGGTAGACCAGGGCACTGCGTGACAATGACCGATTGCCTAGATTCGTATCCACATCGATGTCGATATCGTTGATCGATGCGCTGGCCGAGAGTTGCGGCAGCAATCCGGCACGGGCTTGCGGGGCCAGTTCCTGGCGGGCCAGGTATTGGGCGCGGGCGGCGGCCAGGTCGGCGTTGTTGGCGGCCGCTTCCTGATAGACGCCCATGAGATCGTTGCGCAGCGGCGGCGAGGCCGGCTGAGCGTGCACCCATCCCAGGGTGGCGGCAGAAATGGCAAGGGCCAGCGTGAGTCTGCGCAGCATGATCGTTCCTGATGGCTGTCTTGTTTGATCGAGCAAGGCTACGAGCGTGCTCGGGGCGGGTCAAGGCGGCAATGTACAGGTGGTGATCCGGTTGTCTGCGGGACCACCCTGGGCGAGCCAGTTGGTGTTTCCCGTCCGGCTTGATTAGACTGCCCGGGTTCTTGTCGGGGTGCCCAGAAGCATGGGCTGAGATCGGAAAGTTCCGGATCCCGTTGAACCTGATCAGGTTAAGGCCTGCGTAGGGAACAAGATGTGCTCGCCTATTCTGCGGCGAGTCTCTCGGCGCCACGTCCGGCGCACCCCCAAGCTCCTTTCCCATCGTATGTTCAGGTTCGCTCCGACAACTATCCAGGAGCCAGTCTGATGCGTGCAGAACAACAACTTCTCAGTGAATCCGCCCAGGTCGACCAACAGTCCATCCAGCCTTTTCCGCGTTCGCAAAAAATTTATGTGCAGGGTTCGCGTCTGGATATTCGCGTGCCGATGCGCGAGATCAGTCTGGACATCACGCCCACTGCGTTCGGTGGTGAAGTGAATGCGCCGGTGACCGTCTATGACACCTCCGGCCCCTACACTGATCCCGACGTGAGCATCGACGTGCGCAAGGGTTTGGCTGATGTGCGCAGCGCCTGGATCGAAGACCGTGGTGACACCGAGAAGCTGCCGGGTCTGACCTCCGAGTTTGGCCAGCGCCGCCTGAACGACGCCGAGTTGAGCGCCATGCGCTTTGCCCATCTGCGCAATCCGCGCCGTGCCAAGTCCGGGCGCAACGTGACGCAGATGCACTATGCCCGGCAGGGCATCATCACGCCGGAAATGGAATTCGTCGCCATTCGCGAAAACATGAAGCTGGCCGAGGCTCGCGAAGCCGGGCTGCTTAACGAGCAGCATCCCGGACAGAGCTTTGGCGCCTCGATCCCCAAGGAAATCACCCCGGAGTTCGTGCGTTCCGAGATCGCTCGCGGCCGGGCGATCCTCCCCGCCAACATCAACCACGTGGAGCTGGAGCCGATGATCATCGGCCGCAACTTTCTGGTGAAAATCAACGGCAACATCGGCAATTCGGCGCTGGGATCGAGCATCGAGGAAGAAGTCGCCAAGCTGACCTGGGGCATCCGCTGGGGCTCGGACACGGTCATGGACCTGTCCACCGGCAAACACATCCACGAAACCCGCGAGTGGATCATCCGCAACTCGCCGGTACCGATCGGCACCGTGCCGATCTACCAGGCGCTGGAAAAGGTTAACGGCGTGGCCGAGGACCTGACCTGGGAACTGTTCCGTGACACGCTGATCGAGCAGGCCGAACAGGGTGTGGACTATTTCACCATCCATGCCGGCGTACTGCTGCGCTATGTGCCACTGACCGCCAAGCGTGTGACCGGCATCGTTTCCCGTGGCGGTTCGATCATGGCCAAGTGGTGCCTGGCACACCACAAGGAAAACTTCCTTTACACACACTTCGACGACATCTGCGAAATCATGAAGGCCTACGACGTGTCCTTCAGCCTCGGCGACGGCTTGCGCCCGGGCTCGATTGCCGATGCCAACGACGCGGCGCAATTCGGCGAGCTGGAAACCCTCGGCGAGTTGACCAAGATCGCCTGGAAGCACGATGTGCAGTGCATGATCGAAGGCCCCGGCCACGTGCCCATGCACCTGATCAAAGAGAACATGGACAAGCAGCTGGAGTGCTGCGACGAGGCGCCGTTTTACACCCTCGGCCCGCTGACCACCGACATCGCGCCGGGCTACGACCACATCACCAGCGGCATTGGCGCGGCGATGATCGGCTGGTTCGGCTGCGCCATGCTCTGCTACGTCACGCCCAAGGAACACCTCGGCCTGCCCAACAAGGATGACGTGAAGACCGGGATCATCACCTACAAGATCGCCGCCCATGCCGCTGACCTTGCCAAGGGCCATCCCGGCGCGCAGATTCGCGACAACGCGCTCTCCAAGGCACGCTTCGAATTCCGTTGGGAAGACCAGTTCAACCTGGGCCTGGACCCGGACACCGCGCGTGCTTTCCACGATGAAACCCTGCCGAAAGACTCGGCCAAGGTCGCGCATTTCTGCTCCATGTGCGGGCCGAAGTTCTGCTCCATGAAGATCACCCAGGAAGTGCGTGAATACGCCGCCGAACACGGTCTTACCGATGAACAGAAGGCTATCGAAGCCGGCTTCGCCGAGCAGTCCGAGCGGTTCAAGAACGAAGGATCGTTGATTTACAAACAGGTCTGATTCGAGCTGTCGACCGTCGCGGCGAGCCGCTCTCATGGGAGCGGTTCACGCCGCTCTCTTTCTATCAATCGCTGTCGAGATTTTCCGTGCAACGTCCAAATTATTCTCCCTTCCAGGCCGTTCCCCAGGCGCAGCGCGTATTGGGTGCCCGCGACCTGTTTACTTTGTGGTTTTCTCTTGGCGTCGGGCTGATGGTGTTGCAGCTCGGCGCTCTGCTGGCGCCGGGACTCGGCATGTCCGGCGCGCTGCTGGCCATCCTTGCCGGCACTGCGGTGGGCGTGATGCTGCTCGGTGCGGTGGCGGTGATCGGCAGCGACACCGGCTTGTCGAGCATGGCCGCGCTCAAGCTCAGCCTCGGCAGTCGGGGTGCGGCGTTGCCGGCACTGCTCAACCTGCTGCAACTGGTCGGGTGGGGCGCCTTCGAGATCATCGTCATGCGCGATGCTGCCAGCCTGCTGGCCGGCAAAACCTTCGGCTCGGACAGTGCCTGGACCAGTCCGCTGCTGTGGACGATGTGTTTCGGCGTGCTGGCAACCTGTTTGGCAGTGGCCGGTCCGCTGACGTTCGTGCGCCGCGTGCTGCGCAAATGGGGCATCTGGCTGCTGCTGGGCGCCTGCCTCTGGCTGACCTGGAATCTGCTGAGCAAGGCCGATATGGCCGCACTTTGGGCGCGTCGCGGCGATGGCTCGCTGCCCTTTGCCCTGGGGTTCGATATCGCTATCGCCATGCCGCTGTCCTGGCTGCCACTGATCGCCGACTATTCGCGTTTTGGCAAAAGCGCGCGACGTGTGTTCGGCGGTACGACGCTGGGCTTCTTTTTTGGCAACGTCTGGCTGATGAGCCTGGGCGTTGCCTATACCCTGGCCTTCGCTGACAGCGGTGAGGTCAATGCGCTCTTGCTGGCCCTGGCCGGCGCCGGGCTGGGTATTCCGCTGTTGCTGATCTTGCTAGATGAAACCGAGAACGCCTTCGCCGATATCCATTCGGCGGCCGTGTCGATCGGCATCCTGCTGCCGCTGCGAGTGGAGTGGCTGGCCGTGGCGATCGGCCTGCTGTGCACCCTGATCGCCGTCTTCGCGCCGTTGGCCGAATACCAGAATTTCCTGTTGCTGATCGGTTCGGTATTTGCCCCGCTGTTCGGTGTGGTGCTGGTCGACCACTTCATCTTGCGCCGACGCGGCGCTAAAGCGGCACCGGCAACAGGCCTGCGTTGGGATACGTTGCTGGCGTGGGCGTGCGGCGTGGTGCTGTACCACCTGCTCAGTCATTTCACCCCGCAGATTGGCGCCAGCCTGCCGGCGCTGCTGCTGGCCGGCGGCCTGCAATGGGTCCTGGGTCAGGGGCGGCAGTGGTTGGCGGTAGGTGAGGGCCGCTAAGAAAAAATGTCTGCGGAGCGTGCTTGCTGCTGCAAGCCGCTTCCTCGCAGAACGCGTGGTTTTCTTGTAAGTGCTTCATTTAGCTCTCGATTTTTTTCGAGAGTGTGTTTAGAATGCCCGCGCTTCAAGGCCCATGTAGCTCAGCGGTAGAGCACTCCCTTGGTAAGGGAGAGGTCGGCGGTTCAAGTCCGCCCATGGGCTCCATTCTTTTGCCGCACGTCTTCGTTGTTGAAGACCCTTGGCCGGCACGGCGCCAGTTCGCCTTCTGACCCTTATATTTTTTCGCTCAGGCCACCGCCATCAGGCACGCCGGGTGTCGGCCGTGCGCCTGATGATGCATTCGCCGCGATTACAAGTATTCCGGCTTCAGAATGCCGTTGAGCTGCTGCTTGGAAATGCTCAGTTCCGGGTGGCCGCTGGCATAGGGTGCAATGCTGTATACGTCGTATTTGAGCAGGACTCGGTCCTTGAGCAAAGCGATATTGCGGGTGCGTTCGAATTTCCAGAAATCCAGGAACTCTGGGTCGCTGCTGTGGCCTTTCTCCTTGAGCCACCGTTGATGCGCCTGGGCGGCCAGCTTCCAGAACGAGGCCTCCTGGCCAGGTAGGAGTAGCTCCTTGAGTTCAAGTTCGCGTTTTTGCTGGCGGTCGTAATTGATGAAGCCGCGTCCCGGCATGCCGTGGGCACCGCCGGTATACAGGTAGCTGGACAGCTCGATGACGATGCGTCCGTTGTGCTGCTCGAGAACCTTGGCCTGTAGATAGGTGTTTTCATCGGGTTGGGCGGCGCGAAAGTAGTCGCGTTCATAGTCGGGAAACGAGCTAGGCATGGGGGCGTCGGGCTCGAAGCGGGTCATGTTCAGCAGGCGCTGCTCAATCAGTTGGTTGAGGGCGGGTTCGCTCGGGAAGTACAACGTATCGACATTCACAAAGGGGCAGCTTTTGCCCGTGCAGCCGGGTTGATGATGCTCCCAGGCATGGCGTTGGTAAGAGACAGGTGAATCGCTGCCCAACGGCAAAAACTGGCACGCGCTGAGCAGGGCGAGGCTGGCGAGGACAAGCAGTTTTGGGAGGCTTGGCATGGTTCGTCGGGCCTTTTGAAGAGTTGGAATAGGGCACCAGGCTGGCGGGATTGCCGACCAGTGGTGACTAGATTGGCATGCGTACCCGCTGCCGGAAAGTGGCTGCAGGCGATGAATTGGCGCGCTAGGATGCACTGACAGTAGCGGTATCTGTTGGCTCATCGTCAGCAGAGCTTGAAGACCATAGGATGATCCGGGGATGAGTAAGTTTTTCAAGGCCGACGCGGATGCGGTGGATATTGTCCGTCGCGAGAACTGCTTCACAGGCTTTTATCGGCTTGACCGTCTGCACCTGCGTCATCGGCAGTTCTCGGGCGAGATGGGGCCGCAGATCAGTCGCGAACTGTTTGTACGTCACGATGCGGTCTGCGTGCTGCCCTACGATCCGCAGCGCGATGAAGTGGTATTGATCGAACAGTTTCGCATTGGTGCGCTGGGCAAGCGTGACAATCCCTGGCTGCTGGAGTTGGTGGCCGGGTTGATCGACACGGATGAAGCGCCGGAGCAGGTTGCGCGGCGTGAGGCTGTCGAGGAGGCGGGGCTGACCTTGGGCGTTCTGTGGCCGATCACAGACTATTTCCCCTCGCCGGGCGGCTCGGATGAGCGCGTCCACTTGTATCTCGCTCGTTGTGACAGCAGCGCTGCTGGGGGCGTGCATGGCCTGGCCGAGGAGGGTGAGGACATTCGTGTACATGTGCTGAGTTTCGGGGCGGCACTGCAGGCGCTCAAGGAAGGGTATATCGACAACGCCGCCAGCATCATTGCCTTGCAATGGCTGGCGCTCAATCGCGACGAGGTACGAAACCTGTGGGGGTGAAGTTGTTGCGCGAGCGCTATCGGGTCGATCTGGCCGATCTGCAAGCCACCTGTGAGGCTAACTACGCGCGGCTGATGCGCCTGTTGCCGGATATGCGTGGCTCCTGTGCCGGGCGGCGGGTTGCAATCAGTCAGGGCGAACGGCTGCTCGGTGTGCTGGCGCTGGATGTGCTGGAGAGCTGCCCATACACCACTACGCTGCGGGTTCGCCAGGAACACGACCTGGCCTGGCTGCCGTCGCCGCCGCTGGAGGTGCGTGTCTACCACGATGCGCGCATGGCCGAAGTGATCGGCGCTCAGCAGGCGCGGCGCTTCCTGGGACGCTATCCCTATCCCAATGCCGCCATGTACCAGCCTGACGAGAAGAGTCAGCTCAATCTGTTTCTCGGCGAATGGCTGAGCCACGGCCTGGCCTGTGGGCATGAGCTCGAATCGGTACTTTGAAAAAGTTCCCGATGCTCTTAAGACTTTGGTTGGTGGCTGTCTCAAATGTGAGCTGGGTCCGTTTTTCGGGTTTGCGGCGTCCTGGGATAAATAGATAATTCGCGCCCCTGAATGGAGAGCCCGACGTTGCCGAGCCCGCCTGCTTCCTCCCCGGATACTTCAGTACTGGTTGCTCAATTAACCGATAGCCATTTGTTTGCCGATGCCGACAGCAAATTGCTGGGTATGAATACCGCTGACAGCTTGCAGCGCGTTATCGACCGGTTGCTTACGGAGCAGCCACGCATCGACTTGATGCTGGCGACAGGCGATCTGTCCCAAGATGGCACGATCGAGTCCTACCAGCGTTTTCTGAACATGACCGCGCGCATTCCCGCTCCGGCGCGTTGGCTGCCGGGCAATCATGACGAATACCTGGCGATGAATCAGTTCAGCGCCGGCACCGACCGGCTCAAGCCAGTGGTCGACGTGGGCGGCTGGCGCATCATTCTGTTGAACACCGCAGTGCCCGGAAATGTGTACGGCTTTCTTGCCGAGGATCAATTGCGTCTGCTGCAAAACGCCTTGCAGCAAGCGCCGCAGCGTCCCTCCCTCATCTGTCTGCACCACCATCCGGTGTCCATTGGATGTGCCTGGATGGAGCCCATCGGGCTGCGCAATGCCGCGGAGATCTTTGCCGTGACGGACCGCTACCCGCAGGTGCGCGGCATCCTCTGGGGGCATGTACACCAGGAATTCGATCAGATGCGCAACGGCGTTCGGCTGCTCGCCACACCTTCGACATGCGTGCAGTTCATGCCCGGCAGCGAGGATTTCCAGGCCGACAAAGAAGCGCCCGGTTATCGCTGGTTGCGGCTGTACGCCGAGGGACGCCTGGAGACGGGGGTGTCGCGCGTGGCTGACATTGATTTCGAAATCGACTACAGCTGCGAAGGGTATTGACGGCAAACAGGGTATGGACATTGGCACGCTGCAAGTCAGCGCATGCGCTCTAACTTGCAGCCTGCAACCTTGAGCTTGTAGCCTTCCGTTCCTTAGTAGTCTCTCTGCCTGTCGAGTGCGCATGTCCAGCGATCTGCCATCCATTCTCTATCTGCACGGTTTCAACAGCTCGCCCGAGTCGCGCAAGGCGCAGCAGTTGATGCGTGCCTGCGCGCGCCTGGGGGCGAGTGAGCGGTTGCATGTGCCGGCGCTGCACCATCATCCGCGCCAAGCGATCGCCCAATGCGAGGCGGCGATCGCCGAGCTGGGCCGGCCTTTGCTGGTCGGCAGCTCGCTGGGCGGCTACTATGCGACGTTTCTCGCGGAGCGCCACGGCCTTAAGGCACTGCTGATCAACCCGGCAGTGCGCCCCCATGCTATGTTCGACGGCTACCTCGGCCCGCAGCAGAACCTGTACAGCGGCGAGACCTGGCAACTGACCGAAGACCATGTTCAGGCGCTTGCTGAGCTGGACGTGCCACCGCCCAGTGATGGCGCGCGCTATCAGGTCTGGCTGCAAACGGGCGACGAAACCCTCGATTATCGTCAGGCCGAAACCTTCTACCGGGCCTGTGCGTTGCGCATCCAGGCGGGCGGCGACCATGGATTTCAGGGCTTTGCCCAGTGCCTGCCCGCATTGTTCGCGTTTGCCGCCTGGGATCCGAACCTGTGGCGCGAGTGCGATTTTTCCGATCTTTGACCAGCAAGTGAGCCCATGGCCAGTTACAACGCCGATGCCATTGAAGTCCTGTCCGGCCTCGATCCGGTGCGCAAGCGCCCAGGCATGTACACCGACACCACCCGTCCCAATCACTTGGCCCAGGAAGTCATCGACAACAGCGTCGACGAAGCACTGGCCGGGCATGCCAAGAGCGTGCTGGTGATCCTGCATGCCGACAACTCGTTGGAAGTGCAGGACGATGGCCGGGGCATGCCGGTGGATATCCACCCCGAGGAAGGCGTACCGGGGATCGAACTGATCCTGACCAAGCTGCACGCCGGCGGCAAGTTTTCCAACAAGAACTACCAGTTTTCCGGCGGCTTGCACGGCGTGGGGATCTCGGTGGTGAACGCGCTGTCCTCCCGACTGGAGGTCAAGGTCAAGCGTGATGGCAATGAGTACTGCATGGCCTTTGCCGACGGCCACAAGGCCAGCGAGCTGGAAATCATCGGCACAGTGGGCAAGCGCAACACCGGCACCAGCGTGCGCTTCTGGCCGGATGGGAAGTATTTCGATACGTCGAAATTCTCCATCAGTCGTCTCAAGCACGTGCTCAAGGCCAAGGCGGTGCTTTGCCCTGGCCTGACGGTCATCTTCGACGACCGCGGCAACAATGAAAAAGTCGAGTGGTTCTACGAAGACGGCCTGCGTTCCTACCTGGTGGATGCGGTCAGCGAGTTTGCTCGCCTCCCCGATGAACCCTTTACTGGCGAGCTGGCCGGTACCCGGGAGGCCGTGGACTGGGCACTGCTGTGGCTGCCTGAAGGCGGCGACAGCGTGCAGGAAAGCTACGTCAACCTGATTCCCACCTCCCAGGGCGGCACCCACGTCAACGGCCTGCGTCAGGGCCTGCTGGACGCCATGCGCGAGTTCTGTGAATTCCGCAATCTGCTGCCGCGCGGCGTCAAACTGGCCCCCGAGGACATCTGGGAACGTATCGCCTTCGTGCTGTCGATGAAGATGCAGGAGCCGCAATTTTCGGGGCAAACCAAGGAGCGTCTGTCCTCCCGCGAAGCGGCGGCGTTCGTGTCCGGCGTGGTCAAGGACTCCTTCAGCCTGTGGCTCAACGCCAATAACGAACTGGGGCTGCAATTGGCCGAGCTGGCCATCAACAATGCCGGTCGCCGCCTCAAGGCCAGCAAGAAGGTCGAGCGCAAGAAAGTCACCCAGGGTCCGGCGTTGCCGGGCAAGCTGGCGGACTGCGCCGGGCAGGACCCGCGCCGCGCCGAGCTGTTTCTGGTGGAGGGCGACTCCGCTGGCGGCAGTGCCAAGCAGGCACGTGACAAGGAATTCCAGGCCATCCTGCCGCTGCGCGGAAAGATCCTGAATACCTGGGAAGTGGATGGCGGTGAAGTGCTGGCCAGCCAGGAAGTGCACAACATTGCCGTGGCCGTGGGCCTGGATCCGGGCTCGGACGACTTGTCGCAGCTGCGCTATGGCAAGGTGTGCATCCTGGCCGATGCCGACTCCGATGGTTTGCACATCGCCACCTTGCTGTGCGCCTTGTTCGTCCAGCATTTCCGCCCGCTGGTAGAGGCTGGCCACGTCTACGTGGCCATGCCGCCGCTGTACCGCATCGACTTGGGCAAGGACATCTTCTATGCCTTGGACGAGGCCGAGCGCGACGGCATCCTCGAACGGCTGGTCGCCGAAAAGCGCCGGGGCAAGCCGCAGGTCACCCGCTTCAAGGGTCTGGGCGAAATGAACCCACCGCAGCTGCGCGAAACCACCATGGATCCCAATACCCGACGCCTGGTGCAACTGACCCTCGATGATTTTGCCGGCACCAGTGAAATCATGGACATGCTGCTGGCCAAGAAGCGTGCCGGCGACCGCAAGAGCTGGCTGGAGGCCAAGGGTAACCTGGCCGAGGTCGTGGCTTGATTCGCGCTTGGAGCGCCGTGTTCTGCCTGTTGTTCGCTGTCCCGCTGTGGGCCGAACCCGAGCAGTCAGCGAAGCAGCCGGAGCCGCTGGAACAGCTGCGCCTGCGCGCCGAGCATGTTATCGACGGCGTGCCGGAGGGCAATCTGTCGGGGCTGGCCTGGTGCGGCAATGGCTTATGGACTGTCTCCGACCGGGTTGATGATCGCTTGTACCGCCTGGTGCCAGGCGAGCCGGCGTGGCAGGTGGAGGAGGAACGTTTCGTCGCGCCGCCGCCGCCGCCATCGGGGTTACCTTGGGGCGTGCGCCGGGGCAACCAATTGATCGGCCTGTTGCGTGGCGGTGCGCTGGATTTCGAAGGGCTGAGTTGCGATGCCCGGGGCAATCGTTACCTGGTCAGCGAAACACAGCTGGGCGTGTTGCTGATACCCCCCGCCGGCATGCCGCGCTGGTTGAGCCTGCCGCCCGGCCTGGTGCGTCAGGCTCGGGCCTCCGGCATGCTGCTGCGTTACAACGCCCTGTATGAAGGCATCGCGGTCGACCCGGTCTCCTCGCGGTTATGGCTGGCCGTGGAGCGCGAGCGGCGCGGACTGCTGGTCTTGCATCGCCAGCAGACCGGCTGGCAGTGCAATGGCGGCTGTGTCTTGCTGGCCGAGAGCGGTGTCGCAGCGCCACCGGTGCAAAGCGGATTGACCCAGCCGCAACCGCTGGACTTCAGCGACCTGGCGTTCTATCAGGAGCGGCTGTATACCCTTGAACGCATGGCTCATCAGATCTGCCGGCGGTCCTTGAAAACCGGTCAAGCCGAGCGCTGCTGGTCGTTCGCCGAGGAGGGACTGAGCGAGGCGCGCCGCTATGGCACGCCCGAGGGCGTCGCCGAAGGGCTGTGGCTGGATGGCGAAAACGCCTGGGTGATGCTCGACAATGGACGGCAGTCCCGCGGTGATGGCGAGCGCCGGCCGATTCTCTGGCAATTTGCCGCGCCCGCAGATGGCTGGAGCGCGGCCCCATGAGTCGCCCGCCAGGTCAGCGTCTGGGCCGTATCATGCTGATACTGGCCTGGGCCGCCGCGCTGTTTCTGGCCACGCATTTTTTTGGTCGCTGGGAAGAGTCCCGTGAAAACCCGAACCCGGCGCCGGCCTCGCTGCATACGCAGAATTACATCGAAGTGCGCCTGGCCGGGGACGGTCGCGGGCATTTCACCGCCGGCGGGCAGATCAATGGCACGCCCGTACGTTTTCTGCTGGATACCGGCGCCACCGATGTGGCGGTGCCCGAACAGCTGGTCGAACGTCTTGGTCTGGAGCGTGGCGTGGAAATCACCCTATTGACCGCCAATGGCCGCACAACGGGTTACCGCACCTATCTGGCGCACCTGCAACTGGGCGATATTGTGCTGCGCGACGTGCGCGCGCTGATCGCGCCGGGCATGGGCAACGACCAGGTGCTGCTGGGCATGAGCGCCCTGCGTCAACTCGAATTCACTCAGCGCGACGGCACTCTGGTGCTGCGCCAATACATCGAACCATAGAGGCACCATGAGCGAAACCCTCGACCTCAGCCTGGATGGCGTGGAGCGCCGCTCCCTCGCCGAGTTCACCGAACAGGCTTATCTGAACTACTCCATGTACGTGATCATGGACCGTGCACTGCCCCATATTGGCGACGGTCTGAAGCCTGTGCAGCGCCGTATCGTCTACGCGATGAGCGAGCTGGGCCTGAGTGCCGATTCCAAGCATAAGAAATCGGCGCGCACTGTCGGCGACGTGCTTGGCAAGTTCCACCCCCACGGCGACTCAGCCTGCTACGAAGCCATGGTGCTGATGGCCCAGCCGTTCAGTTACCGCTACACACTGGTGGACGGCCAAGGCAACTGGGGCGCGCCGGACGATCCCAAATCGTTCGCCGCCATGCGCTACACCGAAGCGCGTCTGTCGCGCTACTCCGAAGTGCTGCTGACCGAGCTCGGGCAGGGCACGGTGGACTGGGTGCCGAATTTCGACGGCACCCTGGACGAGCCGGCCACCCTGCCGGCGCGTCTGCCCAACCTGCTGCTCAACGGTACCACTGGCATCGCCGTGGGTATGGCCACCGATGTGCCGCCACATAACCTGCGCGAAGTCGCCACGGCGTGCGTGCGTCTACTGGACGAACCCAAGGCCAGCGTCGAACAGCTGTGCGAACATATCCAGGGGCCGGACTATCCCACCGAAGCGGAAATCATCACGCCGCGCGCCGATCTGTTGAAGCTTTACGAAACGGGTCGTGGCTCGGTGCGCATGCGCGCGGTGTACAAGGTGGAGGATGGCGACGTGGTGGTTACCGCGCTGCCCCATCAGGTGTCCGGTGCCAAGGTGCTGGAACAGATAGCCGCGCAGATGCAGGCCAAGAAACTGCCGATGGTGGCCGACCTGCGCGACGAATCGGACCATGAGAATCCCTGTCGCATCGTCATCATCCCGCGGTCCAATCGCGTCGATACCGCCGAACTGATGCGTCATCTATTCGCCACCACGGACCTGGAATCCAGCTACCGGGTGAACATGAACGTGATCGGTCTGGACGGCAAACCGCAGGTGAAGAACCTGCGCGCGTTGCTCAGCGAGTGGCTGACCTACCGCATCGGCACCGTGCGCCGACGGCTGGAGTTTCGCCTGGACAAGGTCGAGAAGCGCCTGCACTTGCTGGAAGGCCTGCTGGTGGCGTTCCTGAACCTGGATGAAGTCATCGAGATCATTCGCAGCGAAGACCAACCCAAGCCGGTGCTGATGGCACGCTTTGGCCTGTCCGATCTGCAGACCGACTACATCCTCGATACGCGCCTGCGTCAGTTGGCACGTCTGGAAGAGATGAAGATCCGTGGCGAGCAGGATGAGCTGGCCAAAGAGCGCGACCAGTTGCTGGCGCTGCTGGGCAGCGAAGCCAAGCTGAAGAAGCTGGTGCGCAAGGAATTGATCGCCGATGCCGAAACCTATGGCGATGCGCGCCGTTCGCCGATTATCGAGCGTGCCGAGGCCAAGGCCCTTAGCGAAACCGAGCTGTTGCCCACCGAGCCGGTTACCGTGGTGCTCTCCGAAATGGGCTGGGTGCGCTGCGCCAAGGGCCATGACATCGACGCCACGGGGCTTTCCTACCGCTCGGGCGATGGTTTCAAAGCCGCTGCGCCGGGACGCTCGAACCAGTTCGCGGTGTTCATCGACTCCACAGGGCGCAGCTACTCGTTGGCCGCCCATTCACTGCCCTCGGCGCGTGGCCAGGGCGAGCCGCTCAGCGGCCGCCTGACACCCCCGCCGGGCGTCAGTTTCGAATGCCTGCTGATGCCCGAGGACGATGCGCTGTACGTGATCGCCTCGGACGCCGGGTATGGCTTCGTCGTCAAGGGCGAGGACCTGCAGGCCAAGAACAAGGCGGGCAAGGCGCTGTTGACCCTGCCGGCCGGCGCCCAGGTGATAGCACCGCAACCTCTGGCCAGCCGCGAAAACGACTGGCTGGCGGCAGTGACGACCGAAGGTCGCCTGTTGGTCTTCAAATGCGCCGACCTGCCGCAGCTGGGCAAAGGCAAGGGCAACAAGATCATTGGCATTCCCAGTGATCGCGTGGCCAGCCGCGAGGAATACCTGACCGGTTTGGCGGTGCTTCCCGACGGTGCGGCACTGGTCCTGCAAGCCGGTAAACGCACCCTGACCCTCAAGGCCGAAGACCTCGAACATTACCGGGGCGAGCGTGGCCGGCGAGGAAACAAATTGCCGCGAGGATTCCAGCGCGTCGATGCGCTTCAGGTGGAATTTGCCGGCTAGTGCTGGGAGAATACCGCGCATACCAGTCGGACAATCCTCCAGGTCAGGGTTGTCCGAAAAAAGAAAGTTACCGGGACGTACCGCGCTTCACCGTCCACGCCCCGGAGCAAACTGCCAACCTGGACCGTAGTCTGCGGTCCGTCCGGGTGAACTATGAAACTAAAGCGTTTTTCCGCGCTGCTCTTGATGGTGGGTGCGTTAGGTGTCGCAGGCTGTATCACCAAGCTGCCGACTGCGCTTTACCAGCTGGACAGCGGCAGCCCGACGGTGTCCGAAAAATCTTCTGGCCTGGCGGTTCTTCTGCAGCGAATCGACATTGCCGATTACCTGGGCGATGCAACTCTGATGCAACGCCAGCCCGACGGTAGCCTGGTCGCCGATCAGGATGCGCGCTGGGCGGGCAACTTGGCTGACAACATCAACAATGTCATGCTGCGTCGTCTGTCCTGGCGATTGGACGATCAGCGGCTGGCGCTGGCGCCTGCCCCGGGGCTCAACCCGGACATCCAGGTACATGTCAGCATCGACCGTCTCGATTCAGGCCCGTTGAAACCGGCCGTGCTGGAAGCACAGTGGCGCCTGCTGGATCGCAAGGGACAGCTGCTGAGCAGTCGCTTGATACGGCTGGAAGAGTCGCATCTGGGCAACGTCGCCGATCAGGTACGTGCCCAGAGCGAAGTGTTGCAGCAGTTGGCCGAGCAATTGGCTGGCGATATCCAGCCCCTGGCGCGGCAGATTGCTGCGGCGCGCAAGAGCGAGGCCGCCAAGGCAGCGCGTGCCGCCCAGTCGACGGCCGAGCCGGCGCCAAAGATTCCGGTGGCCGAGCCGGTGCGCGCCGATGTCGAGGTCTATCGGTTCTGAGGCGGCATTTAAAATGCACAGAACAAAAAACCGGCGCAAGCCGGTTTTTTTATGCCCGCGTAGAAGGGGCGTCGAAGCACCGCCTCCTCGTAGGCCAGTCTCGGCCGTTGGGTGAGGAGATGGAAGTGCGGCGCTCGCGGTAGCCCGCCGTGTTCCGCTATCCGGTATACATTGAGCGACGCCTGCCTTACATAGCGCAACGTCACGTAGGGCAGCGCCGCGCACGCTTCGAGGAAAACGTTTAATGCGGCAAACGTTGCGAGCGGAGCTCGCGCAGACGGCTCAGTTGCCGCTCGAGCAGTGCGGGATAGGGCGGTAGCAGGCTTTCCACACAGTAGGCGCCGCTGGGAGTGGGAATGGCGCGCAGGCGAGCACGGCTGCGGATGTGGGGATCGACGCCGATGCGCGCATCCACCAGCAGCAGGTTACGGCTGTGCTGGGACAGGTCCAGCGCGGCGAGCACGACATTGCTGAGCAACAACTCGCCTTGGCTGACGGTTTCCGGCACTTCGCCGTGAGTCAGGCCCAACTGCAGTTGCAGGCTGATACCGCTGTCCGCCACCTCAATCTGCAAGGCGTGACCCAGCGCGCGCAGCAATTCGCCACAGCACAGCGCGTGACCCAGGTAGTCATCACTGCTGTGCTGGCGAAATACCAACAGGCTGCTGCCATCGTTGAGGGTGTGTAGTTGACCGGTGTACAGCTTGCTGGCCTGGTCCAGGCAGTCGCGGTAGCGTTCCAAAAGATCCAGCAGGCGCGGGCGGGGCAGGTTGCGCAACTGCGCCTGGCTGCCGATCTGGATGGCAAGGACCACGCAGGTACTGGTCTGGGCTGCGACGGACGAGGACGGCGACTGCGGCAGGGTCAACGGCAGGTCATCGAAGTCGCCCTGCACGTCGGTGAAGGGGTCGTCTTCGTCCAGGCTGTGTGCCACGCCGCGGTTATGAGTCGACGCGGTGACGGGCTCAGTAGCGGGCGAGCGCTCGGCCGCAGCCGTTGTCGTGGTTTCGGCGTCGAATTCGTCGGTATCGAGGTCGGCGAAAAACGCTTCGTCGGGCTCTCCTGCCGGCAGCGAAGTCGGGGCAATAGGGGTCAGGAGATCTTGCAGTTGGCGCGCCAGGGTGCCGATCTCATCCTGACGCTCGCTGCCGGGCGCCAGCCCTTCCGGTTCGTGCAGCCAGTCGCCCAGCTCTTCCAGCGGCGTGGCGAGGGTGCGGCCCAGGCGTTGCGACCACCAGAGCGTCAGGGCCAGCAGGATGAGGCTGAGCAACGCCATGCTTTGCAGGCTGATACTCATGGGTTGCTGAAAGCGGCGCATGTCGAGACTGATGCGCAACTGCCCCGCGATCACTTCCTGAAACGTAATGGGCGTGGCAAACAGACCGTCGCTTTCGCCGAGCAATCCTGCCTTGGGCCTGACTCCAGCCTCGGCGAGGATGCGATTGTCGATGCTGTACACGGCGGCATGGGCCACCAGTGGATTCTTCACCAGATTATTAAGCAGCACGTTGAGGCTGAGAATGTCGTTGGTCACCAGCAGGTTGGTGGCCGAGGCTGCGGTCTGGGTAATCAGGCTCTGGCCGACCACTTCAGCCTGTTGCTGCATGACCTGCTTGAGCTGGGAGCCGATCACCCAGCCGTAGACGAGCAGCACCAGCACCACCAGCGTCAGGCAATGGCTGGCCAGCCGCAGGGGGAGCGGCAGACGTCGTCCACGCAAGGCTTTGTAGAAAAGAAGGAAAAAATTATCGGGTTTGATGGCGGGCCGCTTCACGCGCACGGTTCTTCTCTGAGAAGGTCGCGGGAGTATACGTAACGCATGGAGCAAGCCGAAAGCGTTAAGGGATGAAATGTTTTAGGGCAAAAAGCCATCATTTGTGCGGTGGTTCACAGATTTTCCGCTTCGATAAAGACTAGAGCGCAGGGCGAGCAGAGAGGTGCGGGCTTATGCGCTTGGGGTAGAATGCGGCCCTTCTTTGACATGGGAGCTGCGCCTTGCGCGAAATCGTCCTGATCAATATCACCGGAGAAGATCGTCCGGGGTTGACCGCTGCCATTACCGGGGTGCTGGCCCAGGGCGGCGTGAACATTCTCGACATCGGCCAGGCGGTGATCCACGACACCTTGTCGTTCGGCATCCTGGTGGATATTCCCGACAACGAACGCGCCTCCTCGGTCCTCAAGGAGGTGCTGTTCACCGCTTACAAGCTGGACCAGCAGGTGCGCTTCACGCCGGTGTCCGAAGCGGACTACCAGCAATGGGTCGGGGGCCAGGGCAAGTCCCGGCACATCGTGACCCTGCTCACCCGGCAGGTAACCGCCGAACAACTGCAGCGTGTCAGCTCGATCACCGCCAAGTACGGCTTGAACATCGATCATATCGACCGGCTTTCCGGGCGGATGCCGTTGGACATGCCGGTGGAGCAGGGCAAGGGCTGCATCGAGTTTTCGGTGCGCGGCGAGCCGGCTGATGTGGACGCCCTGCGCGCCGAGTTCCTGAGCGTGGCCCAGGAGCTGAACGTTGACATCGCCTTCCAGCGCGACTCAGTGTTTCGCCGCAACCGCCGCCTGGCGGTGTTCGACATGGACTCCACACTGATCGAGGCGGAAGTCATTGACGAGTTGGCCAAGGCGGCCGGGGTGGGCGATCAGGTGGTGGAAATCACCGAACGGGCGATGCGCGGCGAGCTGGATTTCCGCGCCAGCTTCACCGAACGCCTGGCGCTGCTCAAGGGCCTGCCGGAAAGCGCCTTGATCGAGGTGGGCGCCAGCCTGCGCCTGACCGAAGGCGCCGAGCTGCTGTTCAGCGAGCTCAAGCGTCTGGGCTACAAGACCGCGATTCTCTCTGGCGGCTTCAGCTACTTTGCCAAACAACTGCAGGCTCGCCTGGGCATCGACTACGTGTTTGCCAACGAACTGGAAATCGTCGACGGCAAGCTCACCGGCGTTGCGATCGAGCCGATCGTCGATGCCCAGCGCAAGGCCGACCTGTTGCGCCAGCTGGCCGAGAAGGAAGGTCTGCGCCTGGAACAGACCATCGCCGTGGGCGACGGCGCCAACGACCTGCCCATGCTCGGTCTGGCGGGCCTCGGTGTGGCTTTTCGCGCCAAACCGTTGGTCAAGCAGTCGGCCAAACAGGCGATCTCCACACTTGGCCTGGACGGCATTCTCTATCTGCTCGGCTTTCGCGAGCGCGACGGGCAGGAATAAGAGCCGCTTCACGCGTCGAGCTTCGAGAAAAGCAACGCCCTGGGCCGCTGCCGGCCCAGGGCTTTTTACTTGCAGCTTGAAGCCTGTGGCTTGTAGCCGCCGTCAGGGCTTGATGGCCACTTTCAATACGCCATCGCGCTGGTGGCCGAACAGGTCATAGGCGGCTTCGATGTCGTCCAGCGCGAAGTGATGGGTGACCAGGGCACCGAAGTCGGCGCGGCCCGAGGCGACCACGTTGAGCAGTCGGCGCATGCGCTCCTTGCCTCCTGGGCACAGGGAGGTGACGAGGGTATGGTCGCCCAGGCCGGCATGAAAAGCGCCCAGGGGAATGCTCAGATCCTGGGAATAAACGCCCAGGCTGGACAAGGTGCCGCCGGGCTTGAGCACGCGCAGGGCCTGCTCGAAGGTAAGCTGGGTGCCCAGCGCCTCGATGGCCGCATCCACGCCGCGCCCGCCAGTAAGCTTGAGAATCTCGTCCACCACGTCGACATTCTTAAAGTTCAGCGTCACGTCGGCGCCCATCTGCCGGGCAATCTCCAGACGCGAATCCACACCGTCCACCGCAATGATGCAACTGGCGCCACGTAGCTTGGCGCCGGCGGTGGCGCACAGGCCGATCGGCCCTTGGGCGAAAATCACTACGATGTCGCCGATCTTGATGTTGGCGCGTTCCGCGCCGGCAAAACCGGTGGACATGATGTCCGGGCACATCAGCACCTGCTCGTCACTCAGGGCGTCCGGCACGGGGGCCAGGTTGGCCTGGGCGTCTGGGACTAGGACGTATTCGGCCTGAGTGCCGTCGAGAGTATTGCCGAAGCGCCAGCCACCCATCGGTTTGTAGCCGTGGCAGCCGCAAGCGCCGCCGTCCTGGGAGGGTGCGCCATCCTGGCAGGCATAGGAGGTGAAACTGGGACAGATGGCCCCGGCTATCACTCGCTGGCCTTCCTGATAGCCTTTCACATTGCTGCCGAGCTTCTCGATGATGCCCACCGGCTCGTGGCCGATGGTCAGGCCGCGCTCGACCGGGTATTCGCCCTTGAGGATATGAATGTCGGTGCCGCAGATAGTCGTGGTGGTGATGCGCAGCAAGGCATCGTTGGGGCCGACCTCGGGGATGGGTTTGTCCCGCAGTTCGATCCGTCCGGGCTCGACGAATACCGCCGCCTTCATCATGGTCATGGTGCGTGCTCCTGACATGAGGGTGTCAGGACACTCTAGTCCTCGCTGGGCAGAAGAAACTGACCATGGTCAGCCTTCGTCGCCCGAGCTGAAGTCGTAATCCATCGCACGACTGGGCGCCTGCAAATACAGGCCCTGGATATAGTTGACGCCGGCCTGCCAGAGCGTGGCCAAGGCGCTGGCACTTTCCACCCCTGGAATAACGGTCAGCTTGGCCTGGGCATGCAGGCTGGCCAGCATATCCTTGAGCGTTTGCTGGTTCTCGGCCTGGTGCAGGTCCTGGGCGAAGGAGCTGTCCAGTTTGACGAAGTCCACTTCCAGGTGTTTGAGCGTATTGAACGGGTTGACCCCGCAGCCGAACTGGCTCAGGGCGACCTTGCAGTGCAGCTGATGCAAGCCCTGGGTGAGAGCTTTGGCTTGCTTCAGGTAGGTGGTAGCGGCGGTTTCATTGAACTGCAGAGCCAGGGCGTCGGCCGGCAAGCGCGCGGCTTGCAGGGTGGCGCTGAGCCAGGGCAACAGACCAGGGTCTTGCAGACTGGCCTCGCCCAAGTGAACGAACAGGCGCGCTATATGTCCCTTCTGGCGATGGGCAGCCAGCATCTTGATGGATGTGAGCAGCACCCAGCGGTCGATCTTCGCGGCCAGCCCGGCTTCCTGAGCGACGGCGAGGAAGTCGCCGGGCAGGATCTCCTCACCCTGCGGATTGAGCAGCCGCAGCAGGGCTTCGTAATGTTCGACGTCATCCCCGCGCAGGCTGATGATCGGCTGGAACAGCAGCTGGAAACTGTTGGTGTCCAGGGCTTGCTGAAGCATGGCGACCACGTTGCCGCGGTTGGCCTCGGCGGCCAGCTCGTCGGCCGGATCGTACAGGGTCAGAGTATTGCCCGTGCTATGGGTGTCGGCGCAGCGGTGGGCGCGGTCGACCACGGTTTGTGCGCGGGGCGTTTTCTCATTGAGGCCGGCAACACCGATCGAGAGGCTGACTTGTGCGGTGCGACCATTCACCTCGAACAAGTGCGCCTCGACCCGCTGCAGCAGCGCTGCCAAGGCCGGACGACTCTGCTCGGGTGTCTGGCCCGGCTGTAATACGGTGAACACATCGTCACCAAAACGGGCCAGCTGGGCCTCGGCTGGGAAGTGCGCGCGCAGCAGGCCGGCCAGATCGGTGAGCAGCAGGCCGATGTCGGCAATACCGATATCAGCCAGCAGGGTGGAGTATTGATCAAGGCGGATGTACGCGAGGCTGGCCGGCTGGCCGGCGTTGACCGCGCGTTGTGCGGCGGCGTCCATCAGCTCGAGAAAATAGGTGCGGTTGTACAGGCCAGTCACCAGGTCCTGACTGCTGATTTCGCGCAGCCGCTCCTCCAGCTCGGCATTGTCGGTGTCGCAGCGGATGACGACTTGGATGCACGGCTCGCCGTCGTAGGCTGCGGGTGAAAAACTCATGCGTGCTTTGAAGGTGTCACCCGCGCTTTTCACGCCGCTGCAGCTGAGCTCGGCTCCGCCTTCCGGGCTCTGGTAATTCTTCAGGAAGTCCCGGAAGGCGCTTTGGTCGGCGCTGTCGATCAGATCGATCATCGGCATGCCTTCCAGTTCATCCGCATCGACATAGTCGAACAGTTCCAGGTAGGCCCGGTTGGCATAAATGTGCATGCCTTCGTGGACATAGGCGATGGCGTCAACCGAGCTGTCGAGGAGCAGTTGGCAGCGTTTCTCCGCCTCGCGCAGGGCCACTTCGGCGGCGCGGCGGGCGCGTCGCTCCGCCAGGTTGGCCAGCTCGCGGTTGGCCACCAGGATCAGGCGCTCGTCGTCGCCTTGGGGCAGGGCGTCCTGTGCACCACCGGTCATGGCCGTGGTAATGGCATCGCTGATGTCGGCCGCGTTTCCAGGCTCGACCAGTTGAATCACCGGGATGTCCTTGGCCTGGCGACGAATCGCCTGGATCGCATCGTCAGGCGACAGCCCCTGGCTGGTGGGTGCGTTGATCAGCAGATCCCAGCTATGGTCCAGCGCGGCCTGCAAGTCGGCGGCCGAGCTCAGACGCTGTACGCGTGTGGCGCGCCCGGCATTGCGGAACAAGTTGACCAGGCGCTCGGCCTCGTTCTGGGAGTCTTCGAGAATCAGCAGGCGAACAGTTTTTTTATCGATGGCCATGGGTAATGGATTCGGCCGAATGGGCGAAAAAAGGCGATGGATGGAATGAATGGAATCTAGCCAGCGACTCGAGGAGGAGTCAAAGCCTTCCCGTGTAGGGTGATGCTGGTATGTCGAAGCTGTGACGGGTGTCCCGTTGGGAGCGCAAGGGTTCGAGCCGCTGCGCGGCATCCTGGCTGCGTTGGAACATGGGGGAGGCGTGTGGGGGAGGAACGAGAGGGGATGCTGCTGCGTTGAGATCAGCCGGTGGCGGACCGAAGGGACGCCGCGCTGCGAGGCAGCGCGGCAGTACCACGTGGCTTATTCGGCGGTGGTCAGACCCAGGCGCTGGCCCATGCAGACGCCGCTCAAGGGGCCGAGCTCTTCAGCCCAGCGTACCTGGTCGGGCCCGAACAGCACGATGGCCGTGGAACCGAGCTTGAAACGGCCCAGCTCCGCACCTTTTTCCAAGTGAATCGGCGCCCGGGCCGCTTCGTCGTAACGGAAGGTCTTCAGCTCGCGCTTGGGCGGCGTGACCAGTCCGGCCCAGACGGTTTCGATGCTCGCCACGATCATCGCGCCGACCAGCACCACGGCCATCGGTCCGCGTTCGGTGTCGAACAGGCAGACGACGCGCTCATTGCGGGCGAACAGTTCCGGGACGTTTTCCGCCGTGGTCTGGTTGACCGAGAACAGCTTGCCCGGCACGTAGACCATCTCGCGCAGGGTGCCGGCCAGCGGCATGTGCACGCGGTGATAATCCTTGGGCGACAGGTACACGGTGGCAAACGCACCGCCCATGAAGGGCGCGGCGCGGTCTGCGTCGCCGCCGAGCAGCTCCAGAGCGCTGAAGCTGTGCCCCTTGGCCTGGAAGATGCGGCCATTGCTGATGGCGCCCAGCTGACTGACCGTGCCGTCGGCCGGACAGAGAATCGCGCCGGGGGTCGGGTCCAGAGGGCGGGCATCGTCTTTTAGCGCACGGGTGAAGAAGGCGTTGAAGTTCTCGTAGGCGTCGAGCTGTTCGACTTGCGCCTGGCTCATGTCCACCTTGAAGTGCTCGGCGAAGCGGCGAATGAAGGCGTTCTTGAACCAGTTGACCCGGCATTCCGCCACGCAGCCGGCCAGGCGCGAAAGCAGATGATGCGGCGTCAGGTACTGACTGAGGATGAACAGGCGGTCTTTGATGGACATGGATGTTCCTTTGAAAAACTTCTATTTAGCGGATAAGTAGGCTGATCGCCTGTACGAGGCGGCCAGCAAAGGGTTTACAGGCAGTGCAGGGAACTGTCGATACACGCCTCCGGCTTGCTACAGCTCGACGGGAGTGTCCGGATGATTACCCCATTCCGACCAGGACCCGGCGTAGCCTTTCACCCGCGGATAACCGAGCGCCTTGGCCACCAGGTAGGTGAAACCGGAGCGGTGATGGGTGTGGCAATGGGTAATGATTTCCTTGTCGGCGGTGATGCCCAGGGATTGCAAGTGTTCGGCGATATCGTCACGGATGCGCAGGGCGCGTCCCTTGTCCATGCCGGCGGTCCATTCGAAGTTTATCGCGCCGGGCACGTGCCCGCCTTTGGCCGCGAGCACTTTCTCGCCGCGGTATTCCGCCGGCGAGCGGGCATCCCAGACCACCAAGTCGGGCGCGCCGAGACGGCTGTTCAGGTAGTCGCGGGTGGCAGTGGGTTCTTCGTGCAGAACCAGCGGCAACGGGCCGCCGGCGCTGGGTGGCACCGTTGTGGATAGCGGCAAGCCGGCTTCCAGCCAGGCGTGCAGCCCGCCGTTCAGGTAGTGATAGCGACCGTGACCGATCACGTCGAGCAGCCAGATGAAGCGTCCGGCCCAGCCGCCGCCTTCGTCGTCATAGACCACATAGACGGCCTCGGGGTTATGGCCCAATTCACCAAATAGCTGTTCCAACTGGTCGCGCGCCGGCAGCAGGCCCGGTGCGGGGGGCTGTGCCCACTGGGTGCGCTTGGGATCGACGAAGCGTGCGCCCGGCAGATGGCCTTCGGCGTAGCGCGCGGCACTGGTCAGGTCGACCAGAATCAGTTGCGCGGCATCCAGGCGCTCCTGCAGGTCAGCGGGCTCGATGACCAGCGGCAGAGCGGTGAAGCAGTCGGTCATGGCGAATTCCATGGCTGAAAAAGGGGCTGATTGTAGCGCAACGCTCAGCGAGCGCGTTGGCTGAAGGTCAGCAGTGCGCGTTCGATGCAGCGGGTGGTTTTCTCGACCAGGCGCAGGTGCGTTGCGGAGAACGGCACGCCGTGCTGGTCGGCAATCAGCAGTATCACGCCGCGCCCGTGCAATCCCAAGGTGCCCAGCAGCAAATGCCGGTTCGGAAAGTGGTGGGTGAGCAGCGGAGGCAACTGCGCTGCATACTCGCCAAAATTGTCCGCTGAAATATGCAGCAGCCGAGGCTGCTCGATCAGTTTACTGAGTAGTGCCGAACGTCCAGGGTCGAGCTTCAAGCGCGGGCCGTTGGCCGTTAGGCCGGACTGATGTTGCGCGATCAGTTGCCCCTGACGGTCGGTCACCAGCAGCGCGCTGCGCCGCAGCCCGCAGGCAAACAAGGCGGCAGCCGCGCCGCTCACCAGTTGCGGCAGGTTGGCGAACGGACTGGGCTGTTGCAGCAGTTGGGCGCATTGGCGCTGCCAGTCTTCGCGCTGGAAGAAACTGGACAGTTGGGCGGCGGGTTCTGCCGGTGGGCGGCGGCGACAGCCAGGCGGCCAGACCAGCGCCTGGGCCGGATGCCAGAGCGATTGCAGCGATGAAGCCTGGCTGAGCTGGCGGGCACTGATCACCGCCTGTCGATGGCTGTGCTGCTGCACATGCTCCAGTGGGTGCCGCAAAAACAGCCCAATGAGCCGCTGCCAGCGCAGGCTGTGGCGGTCATCCCAGGCCTGGTGCGCGGCGAGTGCCAGAGCATTGCTGAACAGTACGCTGTTGGCCGGGCGGCTCAGCCAGTGGCGCAGTGGCGGGGCGATATTCTGAGCCTGCTGAGGCTGCGGGCCGCGCCTGCGGGCGAGACGCAGCGCTTGGATCAATGAGGCGCGCTCCGCGTCGAGTGCCTGATAACCCTGAGCTATCCAGGGTGACAGGCGCCAATGCCGCACGAGTGCCAGGCCCAGCGTAACCAGCGGCACGCCGAATAGCTCGAGCTCCACCTGGCGCGCGGGTTGCCGTTCGCCGAAGACCCGTGCCGCCCAGCGCAGGATGAGGTCCGGATGGGCCATGGACAAGGTCCAGAACGGCGCGAAAAACAGCAGGGTGTTCCACTGCACCTCCAGACTGAGGTGGGGCAGCGCCGGGACGAACAGGCCGCTGGCCTGCTGGCGTGCGTGCTGGCTGATCACGTACAGCTGGCGCAAGGGCAAAGGCGTCTGTTCGTTGCCCATAACCGGTAACTCGCCCAGCAGCGCTTCAGCGCGCCGCAGGCCGAGGCGGGCCAGGGCGGTTTCGAGGTTGTCTGCGGGTTCGGCCAGGCTGCTGGAGCGGCGACGGTTGGCATCTCGCAGTACCGCTAGGGCCAGGGCCGGGCTGGAAAGCATGGCCTGGGCTATTTCGCGCAGCGAACTGGTGGGCCGGTGCAATGCCTGCAGCAGATCGCGACGGGTTTCCCGGGTGATGGGCAGGACGACGCTGTCCAGATGCTCGATCCAGGCGTCGAGAGATTGAGGCGGCAAGGCTGGAGCAGATGGACGCGTGGCCATTGATCGGTCTTTTAGATGAGAGTGGCTTCAGTTTGCCGCAAAGGCGCCGATAACAGGTGAGTACGTCTCATCACCCGCTTATCCACCCGTCAGCAGCTTTCGAGATCATGGCAAAAATCATCGGTATCCTCGTCGTCTTTTTTAGTGTGCTGGGTGGCTTCGTGCTGGCTGGCGGCAAGCTGATGGCGCTTATTCACCCTTTTGAATTTCTGATTATCGGTGGCGCCGCGCTGGGGGCTTTCATTCAGGGCAATCGGGGCAAGACCTCGTGGCTGGTGGTGAAAAAGTCGCTGCGCATGTTCAGCACGCGGTATACGCACGCCTACTACCTGGAAGTGCTGCGCCTGGTCTATGAAATTCTCAACAAGAGTCGCCGCGAAGGAATGATGGCCATCGAAGGCGATATCGAGGAACCCTACGAGAGTCCAATCTTTGCCAAGTACCCGAGTGTGCTGAACGATGAACGGATGATCGCGTATATCTGCGATTACCTGCGCATCATGACGTCCGGCAACATGGCGCCCCATGAGCTGGAGAACCTGTTCGAAATGGAACTGGCCAGCCTCAAGGAGGAGCTGGAGCTGCCCGCACATTCCATAGGGCGAGTTGCGGACTCCCTGCCGGGCTACGGCATCGTTGCCGCGGTGCTGGGCATCGTGATCACCATGGCCCTGCTCGGCGAGGCCAATCAGGCGGCGATCGGCCAGAGCGTGGCGGCAGCGCTGGTGGGCACCTTCCTCGGCATTATCGCCGCCTATGGCTTCATCGGTCCGCTGGCCGTGTGCCTGGAGCAGGATGCCCGCGAAGAGCTGAACGTGTACGAAGCGATAAAGGCCAGCCTGATTGCCTCGGCCTCCGGCCTGCCGCCGACCCTGGCGGTGGAATTTGGTCGCAAGGTGCTGATGCCCGGACATCGACCCAGCTTTGCCGAGCTGGAACAGGCCGTGCGCGGGAGCTGATCAGCCATTATGGAAAACAGCCAGCCGATCATCATCAGGCGCGTCAAGCGCTATGCCAACAATACCCATGGTGGCTCCTGGAAAATTGCCTTTGCTGATTTCATGACCGCCATGATGGCGTTCTTCCTGGTGCTCTGGCTGTTGTCCACAGCCACGCCCCTGCAGCGGGCCATCATCTCCGGTTACTTCAAGGACCCGGTGGGGTTTACCGAGACGGCCAGCCCGCACGTGATTGATTTGGGCGGTACGCCGACCCCGGCGCCGGAGCGCACCCAGAACATCGAACAGGACGGCGTGATGAGCGAGGCGCAGCCTCAGGTGGTGTCTACCGAGGAAATCAGCACGCTGTCGGCCCTGCTGGAGTTCGAACGCATGGAAATGCTGCGCATCGAGCTGCAGAACAAGATCGAGGAAAGCCCCGAGCTGCAGCGCTTCAAGGATCAGGTGCTGATCGAGAGCACCCGTGACGGCTTGCGCATTCAGATCATGGATGCCGAGAACCGGCCGATGTTCGACTTGAGCAGCGCACGCATGCAGCCCTATTTTGAAGACATCTTGCTGGCCATGGCTGACACCCTCGCCCTGGTGCCGAACAAGCTCAGTATTAGTGGCCATACCGACGCCCGGCAATACAGCTCCAAGGATTTCGCCGGCAATTGGGAATTGTCCACCATGCGCGCCAACGCGGCGCGACGCGCGTTGGTCGCCGGCAGTTACCCGGAGGAGCAGGTGGCTCAGGTGGTGGGCTATGCCTCATCGGCGCTGTTCGATCGCGCCGACCCCTTCAGTCCGATGAACCGGCGCATCGATATTGTCGTGCTGACCCGCAAGGCCCAGCAGGCGCTGGAAGGCGAACCGAACAATGCCTGGGGACGGGATGCGGAGCGCCCAGCCCAGGAAGATCCGCTGCCCGCCGGGGAGGTGCGCGAGCGCATGAACCTGTTCCGCGACGGTCCGTTACAAATGGACGAGCTCAAGCAGCAGTAGTCGCGGTTTCGACTGCAAAAAAATCCCCGCCAGGTTGTGCGGGGATTTTTTGCCTGCTCGATAGGCACGCAAATTCTAGTATTCGTCCTCAGGCAAGCTGGCCAGGATATGCCGATAGCTGGCCATGCGTTGTGGCTGGATGCGTCCCTCTTCCAGTGCCTGGAGAAGCGCACAGCCTGGTTCGCGGTCATGCTTGCAGTCACGAAAACGACAGTGCCCGAGCAAGTCGCGAAACTCGATAAAGCCGGCCTCCACGTCGTCACGACTGACATGCACCAGGCCGAACTCGCGGATACCGGGGGAGTCGATCAGTTCGCCGCCGTTGGGGAAGTGGAACAGGCGCGCGGTGGTCGTGGTGTGCGTGCCCTTGCCGGTCAGCTCGGACAACGCGCCGACGCGAATATCCACGCCCGGCAGCAGGCTGTTAACCAGCGACGACTTGCCCACTCCGGACTGCCCGACAAACACGCTGACGTGGTTGTCCAGTGCCGCCTGCAAAGCCGTCATGCCGTCGCCCTCGTGGGCGGAGACTTCCAATACCGGATAGCCGAGCTGGCGGTAGGTGGTCAGCAGGCTCTCCACGTGCGGCGCGTTATCGGCATCCAGCAAGTCGGCTTTGTTGAGCAGCAGCAGCGGATGGATGCCGGCATGTTCGGCGGCGATCAAGTAGCGGTCGATCAGGTTGGCGTGCGGGTGCGGCAACGGGGCGAAGACGATGACGATCTGGTCGACGTTGGCCGCCACCGGCTTGAGCTGCCCACGGCTATCCGGGCGGCACAGCTCGGTGTCACGCGGCAGCTGGGCGACGATCACGCCGTGGCCCTGATTGCCGGCGCGCCAGACTACGCGATCGCCGGTTACCAGGGTCGGCAGGTTGGCGCGCAAGTGGCAGCGGTAAAGTTGGCCTTCGCTGTCCTCGATTTCCACCTGGACACCGAAGTGGGCAATCACCAGGCCGGGCTGTTCGCCGCCCAGATCGCCGCCTTCCAGCTCTTCGAGTAGGCGCGATTCGCGCTTGGCGGCACGGGCCGCACGTTCTTCCTGGATCTTCTCGATGCGCCAGTTTTGCCGGCGGTTGAGTTGGCGTTTGGCCATGAGGGTTCCGCTGCGTGGAAATGGCGCGCAGTCTAGCATGCGGTGGCTGTTAAACTGTGCGCCATCAGCCGAGGAGCCCAGCATGCAAAACCCCAATAACCTGATCTGGATCGACCTGGAAATGACTGGTCTGAACCCCGACCAGGACGTGATCATCGAGATGGCGACCATTGTCACCGACAGCAACCTCACGGTGCTGGCCGAAGGGCCGGTGATTGCCGTGCACCAGAGCGACGAGCGCCTGGCCGCCATGGACGAGTGGAATACCCGTCAGCACGGTGGTTCCGGCCTGACTCAACGGGTGCGCGACAGCCGTATCTCCACAGCTGAGGCCGAGGCGCAAACCCTCGCCTTCCTGGAGCAGTGGGTGCCCAAGGGTGCGTCGCCAATTTGTGGCAATACCATTTGTCAGGACCGGCGCTTTTTGTATCGTTACATGCCGACCCTGGAAGCCTATTTCCACTACCGCAACCTGGACGTCTCGACGCTGAAAATTCTCGCCGGTCTGTGGGCGCCGCAGGTGCGCGACAGTTTCACCAAGGGCGGTACCCACCTGGCGCTGGACGACATTCGCGAATCCATTGCCGAGCTGCGCCATTACCGCGAGCATTTTCTCAAGGTATAAACCGTGCCGCAAAGGGGCGCTTGGGTGCTTTTTGAATGGCCTCCTAACCAACTTGCGGAGTCTCCGTAGGGTGGATGTCGTCGCTTACATCCACCATGGTCCCGCCCGATGGATCGATAGAGCGCGATCCATCCTGCGCTTCTACCGCGAGCACTTTCTCAAGGTGTGAGGCCAGGATAGGAATAGCGCGCCCAGGTGCCTTTGAATGTAGGAGCCAGCTTGCTGGCGATCCGTTGCAAAACATCCGTAATCGCCAGCAAGCTGGCTCCTACAAGGCACCGTCAGGCTGATGCTGCGCCAGCGCCCAGGCCACGTGCTCGCGCACCAGTTCCGAGGGATGCTCGCGGCGCAGCTGCAACGCTTCGATTACTGCAATCGTCGTCGGCGCATTGCCCAGCCCGACCGCCAGGTTGCGCAGCCAGCGCTCATAGCCGGCGCGGCGCAGGGGCGAGCCTTCGGTGCGGCTTAAAAATTCCTCTTCCGTCCAGCGAAACAGCGCCGCCAGTTCTGTGTTGTCCAGGCCGTGGCGCGGCTGGAAATCGCCTTCGGCAGTGGGCTTGGCGAAGCGGTTCCATGGGCAGACCAGTTGGCAGTCGTCGCAGCCGAATACCCGGTTGCCGATCAGGCTGCGTAGTTCTTCGGGAATCGAGCCCTTGAGTTCGATGGTCAGGTAGGAAATGCAGCGTCGCGCATCCAGCAGTTGCGGGCCGACGAAGGCGGCGGTCGGGCAGATGTCCAGGCAGGCCTGGCATGAGCCGCAGTGATGCTTGGTATGTGGCGCATCCACCGGCAGTGGCAGGTCGACAAACAGTTCGCCGAGAAAGAACCAGCTACCGGCCTGCTTGTTCAGCAGCAGCGTGTTCTTGCCGATCCAGCCCAGCCCGGCCTGGTTAGCCAGGGCCTTTTCCAGAACCGGTGCGCTGTCGACGAAGGCGCGATAGCCGAACGGACCGACCTGCGCCTGGATGCGCTCGGCCAATTGCTGCAGGCGCTTACGAATCAGCTTGTGATAGTCGCGGCCCAAGGCGTAGCGCGACACATAGGCCTTGTCCGCTTCCTGCAGGCGCTGGGCCATCTGCGTGTCGCCGGGCAGGTAATCCATGCGCACCGACACCACCCGCAGGGTGCCGGGCACCAATTCGTGCGGGCGTGAACGTTTGTGTCCGTGGGCCGCCATATAGTCCATCTCGCCGTGTAGGCCAGCCTCCAGCCAGCGCTGCAGATGGGCTTCGTGCTCGCCCAGCTCGACCCCGGCGATGCCCACTTGCTGGAAGCCGAGTTCGCGTCCCCAGTCCTTGATGGCATGGGCCAGTTGGTCGAGATCAAGCGTTGTAACAGACATGGCAAACGGAAACCGCAGGTTAGGTGCGTATAATTCTGCCAGACAACGGAGAGAGCCATGGTCTATTCACGCGACGATCTGCCCACCGACCTGTATTCAGTCGCCCAGGTGCGTGACCTCGACGCTCGGCTGATTGCTGCCGGCACGCCCGGTTTCGAGCTGATGCAACGTGCTGCCCACGCCGCCTGGCGGGCGCTGCGCCAGCGCTGGCCACAGGCGGGAAGCGTCACGGTGCTGGCCGGACGCGGCAACAACGCCGGCGATGGTTACCTGATCGCGACTCTGGCGGCCCGCGCCGGCTGGTCGGTATGCGTGTTGGCGGTGGGCGATCCCCAGCAGTTGCAGGGCGATGCGGCGCAGGCCCACGCCGAGGCACGTGCGGCCGGTGTGAACATCCAGCCCTGGGGCCCTACCGCGCCGCTGGACGGCATCCTGGTGGATGCACTGCTGGGCACTGGCTTGAACGGCGCGGTGCGCGAGCCGTATGCGCAAGCCATCGACCAGGCCAATGCCAGCGGATTGCCGATCCTGGCGGTGGATATCCCCTCCGGCCTGTGCGCCGACACGGGCCGAGAATTGGGCGTGGCGATCCGTGCCGAACTGAGCGTGACCTTTATCGCGCTCAAGTTCGGCCTGTTCACGGGCAATGGCCCGGATCTGGTCGGCGAGCTGATCTTTGCCGATCTGCTGGATGAAGAGCGGGGCGCTCAGGTTCACCGGCAGGCACAAGGGCCGATGCTGGCGCAACGGCTGACCAGCATCACCACGCCCCGCTTGGCACCGCGAGCGCGCACCGCCCACAAGGGGCAGTTCGGCCATGTGCTGGTGGTCGGCGGCGAGCGCGGCATGGGCGGCGCAGCCTTGCTGGCCAGCGAAATGGCGTTGCGCGGCGGCGCCGGGTTGGTGTCCCTGGGCACCCGCACGGAGCACTTGAGCGCTGCGCAAACCCGTTGCCCGGAGTTGATGAGCCGTGGGTTGGCGTCGGCCAATCAGCTGCTGCCCTTGATCGAAGGCGCCAGTCATCTGGTGGTGGGCCCAGGCCTTGGCCAGGGCGCCTGGGGTCGTAGCCTGCTGTCGGCGGTCGCGGCGAGTGACAGGCCGCAAGTCTGGGATGCCGATGCGCTGAATCTGCTGGCGGCGGGCGTGGTCCAATTGCCAACCGCTGCGCTTATTACCCCGCATCCGGGCGAGGCAGCGCGCTTGCTGGACACGGATACGGCGGCTGTGCAGGCCGACCGGCGTGGTGCGGCCCTGGCGCTGGCGCAACGTTTCAAGGCGGTGGTGGTACTCAAGGGCGCTGGCAGCCTGGTGGCGGCCCCGGACGGGCGGCTGCGGTTGTGCGATCACGGCCATCCGGCGATGGCCAGCGCCGGGTTGGGTGATGTGCTCGCCGGTTTGCTGGGTGCGTTGTGCGCCCAGGGCTTGGACGCTTTCGAGGCAGCCTGTCTGGGCGTCTGGCTGCATGCGCGGGCCGGCGAACGCGTGGGCGCGCTGGGGCGCGGGTTGCTGGCCAGTGATCTGATCGACGTTGTCCGTGAATTGTTGGAGGAACATGCACCATGTCTGAAATAAGCCTGTTCGCCGCCGATGAGGAGGCCATGTATGCCGTCGGGGCGCGGCTGGCTGAGGTCAGCGAAGGGTGCGGGGTGATCTACCTGCACGGCGACCTGGGTGCCGGCAAGACCACGCTGTCACGCGGCATCGTGCGTGGCCTGGGTCATCAGGGCGCGGTCAAGAGCCCAACATTTACCCTGGTCGAACCCTATGAGCTGGGCGAGCGTCGGGTGTATCACTTCGATCTGTATCGCATGGCCGATCCGGAGGAGTTGGAGTTTCTCGGCATTCGCGACTATTTCGCTGGCGACGCCTTGTGCCTGGTGGAATGGCCGCAACGGGGCGCCGGTGTTTTGCCAAAGGCTGACCTGGACATTACCATTGCCGCCCATGACGGCGGTCGCAGGCTACGGCTGCGTGCGCAGAGCCCGCGCGGCGAAGCCTGGTGTATGGCACTGGCGTTGCCCGCATGAACCGAATGGGAATTTTTATGCGCGTGCCCACTATGCTTGCCGGCGTGCTGGTGCTGCTGATGTCCATGGTCGCTGACGTGCTCGCGGCTGCCGATGTGCGCAGCGTGAGGCTGTGGCGGGCACCAGACAATACCCGCCTGGTCTTCGACCTGACCGGCCCGGTGAAGCACAATATGTTCACCCTGACCGCCCCGGAACGCCTGGTGATCGATGTGCAGGGCGCGCAGATGACGACGCCGCTGGAGCAGCTCTCCTTCGACAATACCCCGATCACGGCCCTGCGTTCGGCGCAGCGCTCGGCCAATGAGCTGCGCATGGTCATCGACCTGGGCGCCGCGGTCAGCGCGAAGAGCTTCAGCCTGCCGCCCAACCAGCAGTACGGCCATCGCTTGGTGGTTGACCTGTATGACAAGGGCGCGGCGCCACCCGTGCCGGCCACGCAGGCGACCGCACCCGCCCAGCCTGTGCTGACGTTGCCGCCGGTTACCAGTGCCAAACGCGATGTGCTGATAGCCATCGATGCCGGTCATGGCGGCGAAGACCCCGGCGCGCTCGGCCCCAAGGGTCTCAAGGAAAAGGACGTGGTGCTGGCCATCTCCAAGGAGTTGCAGCGCTTGATCAATGCCGAGAAAGGCTACAAGGCGCAGCTGGTGCGCACCGGCGATTACTTTATCCCCCTGCGCAAGCGCACCGAGATCGCCCGCAAGATGGGGGCCGATCTGTTCATCTCCATTCATGCCGATGCGGCGCCGCGCACCGCCGCATTCGGCGCCTCGGTATTCGCCCTGTCGGATCGCGGCGCCACATCGGAAACGGCGCGCTGGCTGGCGGACAGTGAAAACCGTTCCGACTTGATCGGTGGGGATGGCGGCGTCAGTCTGGATGACAAGAACCCGATGCTCGCCGGTGTGCTGCTGGATTTGTCGATGACCGCTACGTTGTCTTCCAGCCTGGATGTCGGCCAGAAGGTGCTGGGCCACATGGGGCGTATTACCTCGCTGCACAAGAAGCGCGTTGAACAGGCCGGTTTCATGGTGCTGAAATCACCGGACATTCCCTCGATTCTGGTGGAAACCGGTTTCATCACCAACCCTGCCGAAGCCAGCAAATTGCAAAGCAAACGGCATCAGCAGGCGTTGGCCAGTTCGATTCACAGCGGCGTGCGGCAGTTTTTCCAGCAAAGCCCGCCGCCGGGCACCTACCTGGCCTGGTTGCGTGACTCCAAGCAGTCCACGCAATTGGCGCAAATCTCGCAAGGACCCCGGGTCCACGTGGTCAGTGCCGGGGAAAACCTGTTGAAGATTTCCCAGCAATACGGGGTCAGCCTGGCCAGTCTGCGCAGTGCCAACCGCCTCAGGGGCGACACCATTAAGGTCGGTCAGACCCTGTCCATTCCAGCCACCACATTGGCGATTCAACCATGAGTGATGTGCACCGTATCCAACTGCTCAGTCCGCGGCTGGCCAACCAGATTGCCGCGGGCGAAGTGGTCGAACGGCCGGCCTCAGTGATCAAGGAATTGCTGGAAAATAGCCTGGACGCCGGTGCCCGGCGAATCGACGTGGAGATCGAGCAAGGCGGCGTGAAGCTGCTGCGCGTGCGCGATGACGGGCGGGGAATACCTGCCGATGATCTGCCACTTGCACTGGCCCGCCATGCCACCAGCAAGATTCGCGCGCTGGAAGACCTCGAGCAGGTGATGAGCCTGGGTTTTCGCGGCGAGGCATTGGCTTCGATCAGCTCGGTGGCGCGCCTGACCCTGACCTCGCGCACCCTTGAGGCCAGCGAGGCCTGGCAGGTTGAGACCGAGGGCCGCGACATGGAAGCCCGCGTGCAGCCGGCGGCGCATCCGGTGGGCACCACTGTGGAAGTGCGCGACCTGTTCTTCAATACCCCGGCGCGGCGTAAATTCCTGCGCGCCGAAAAGACCGAATTCGATCATCTGCAGGAGGTCATCAAGCGCCTGGCGCTGGCGCGCTTCGACGTGGCCTTCCACTTGCGTCACAACGGCAAAAGCGTGCTGGCCTTGCACGAGGCGCGCGACGAACATACCCGCGCGCGACGTGTCGCGGCGGTCTGCGGCGCAGCGTTTCTCGAGCAGGCGTTGCCCATCGAGATCGAGCGCAACGGTGTGCGTTTGTGGGGCTGGGTCGGGTTGCCGACGTTTTCCCGCAGTCAGGCGGATCTGCAGTATTTCTACGTCAACGGCCGTATGGTGCGCGACAAGCTGGTGGCCCACGCGGTGCGTCAGGCGTATCGCGACGTGCTGTTCAATGGCCGGCATCCAACCTTTGTGCTGTTTCTGGACGTTGATCCGACGGTAGTCGATGTCAACGTGCACCCCACCAAGCACGAAGTGCGTTTTCGTGACAGCCGGATGATCCACGATTTCCTGTACGGCACCCTGCATCGGGCGCTGGGTGAGGTGCGCCCGGAGGACCAGCTGGCTGCGCCGGCAGCCGTCGCCCCCATGGTGCGCGCGACGGGCATCGAAGCGGGTGAGTTCGGTCCGCAAGGCGAGATGAGTCTGGCCGCCAGTTTGCTGGAGCGCACCGCCAGCGAGCCGGGCTGGAGCCCGCCGCAGGGCGCCGGTTATCAGGGTGGCGCGTATTCGCCGCGCCCGGCACAAGCCACGCCAGTTGCTGAGCTTCAAGGGGCCTATCGCGAATATTTCGCGCCCCTGGCCCAGGCGACTGAGCACAGCATGCCGCAGGCGGCGGATGATATTCCCCCGCTGGGCTATGCCCTGGCGCAGCTCAAGGGCGTATTCATCCTCGCCGAGAACGCGCAGGGCCTGGTGCTGGTGGACATGCATGCGGCCCATGAGCGGATCACCTACGAGCGTTTGAAAATCGCCATGGCCAGCGAAGGCCTGCGGGGGCAGCCGCTGCTGGTGCCCGAGTCCCTGGCGGTCAGTCAGCGCGAGGCGGATTGCGCCGAGGAGCACCAAGAATGGTTCCAGCGTCTGGGCTTCGAGCTGCAGCGCCTGGGCCCTGAAAGCCTGGCGGTCAGGCAGATTCCGGCCTTGCTCAAGCAGGCCCAGGCCACCCGGCTGGTGCAGGATGTGCTCGCGGATTTGCTGGAATATGGCAGCAGCGACCGCATCCAGGCGCACCTCAACGAATTGTTGGCGACCATGGCCTGCCACGGTGCGGTGCGTGCCAACCGGCGCCTGACCTTGCCGGAAATGAACGCCCTGCTGCGCGACATGGAAAACACCGAGCGCAGCGGCCAATGCAACCATGGCCGACCGACCTGGACGCAGCTGGGCATGGATGATCTCGACAAGTTGTTTATGCGCGGGCGCTGATCGACGATTGCCTGCAGAACCCGGAGCTGACGAGCGCGCAGCTCCGTGCCGTTCGGCTTGCAGCCTGGCGAGTGCCGCCCGAAACCATCCAGCCTTTATTTGAGCCATGCCCATGTCCGCCCTGCCTCCCGCCATCTTCCTCATGGGCCCGACCGCTGCCGGCAAGACCGACCTGGCGCTCGAGTTGGCGCAGGCATTGCCCTGCGACCTGATCAGTGTCGATTCGGCATTGATTTATCGCGGCATGGATATCGGCACGGCAAAACCGTCGCCCAAGCTGCTGGCGCAATTTCCCCATCGGCTGATCGATATCCGTGATCCGGCAGAAAGCTATTCGGCGGCCGAATTTCGCGCCGATGCGCTGGCCGCCATGGCGGAGATCACCGCGCGCGGCCGAATTCCCCTGCTGGTTGGCGGCACCATGCTGTATTACAAGACCTTGTTGGAAGGGTTGGCTGACATGCCCAGCGCCGATCCGGCACTGCGCGCCGAGCTGGAGGCGCGGGGGGAAAGAGAAGGCTGGGCGTCCCTGCATGCGCAGCTCGCCGAGTTCGATCCGCAGTCGGCAGCGCGAATTCATCCCAATGATCCGCAGCGATTGGTGCGTGCCCTGGAAGTTTATCTGCTCAGCGGCCAGAGCATGAGTGATCATCGGCGTTTGCAGGCAGAAAAAAATGCTCCGGGCGCGGATGCGCGCAGTGGATTCCCTTATACTGTCGCGCAATTCGCCATTGCACCGGCCCAGCGCCATATCCTGCATGAACGTATTGCCCAGCGTTTTCACGTCATGCTGGAACAAGGCTTTATCGAAGAGGTCGAAGCCCTGTTCCAGCGAGATGACTTGCACACCGGGTTGCCATCTATACGTTCGGTAGGTTATCGCCAGGTTTGGGCTTACCTTCAAGGCGAGCTGACGCGAGCGCAAATGGTCGAGCGTGGCATTATTGCCACGCGACAATTGGCCAAGCGGCAAACCACCTGGTTGCGCAGCTGGAATAATCTGCAGTGGCTGGACAGCCAGGCACGTGACAATTTGTTGCGTGCCTTGAAATGCCTGGAGACGGGCTCCATATTGGCCTGACCTTCATTTCCGCTGTCTATTCTTGGGTGGATGGCATCTTTTTTATACTTTTGTTCGATAGGAGTTAGGCACATGTCAAAAGGGCACTCGCTACAAGACCCTTACCTCAATACGCTACGTAAGGAGCGCGTTCCGGTTTCCATCTATCTGGTCAACGGCATCAAACTGCAGGGCCAGATCGAGTCCTTCGACCAGTTTGTAATTTTGCTGAAAAATACTGTCAGCCAAATGGTTTATAAACACGCCATTTCCACTGTTGTGCCGAGTCGTCCGGTGCGCTTGCCTACCGCTGGCGAGTCCGAATCGGCCGAACCGGGCAATGCCTGAGTAGGGGGTAGTCTTGCTCTTCGAACGCCCTGATGGCGGAGAACGGGCCATTCTGGTTCACTTGGATGGCCAAGACCCCGAAGCGCGTGAAGACCCGCAAGAATTCCAGGAGCTGACGCGTTCGGCTGGTGCAGACACGGTGGCTTTCATCAACGTGTCACGGCATCAGCCCAGCGCGAAGTTTCTGATCGGTAGCGGCAAGGTCGAAGAAATTCGCGACCTGGTTGCCGCCCATGAAGTCGAACTGGTCATCTTCAATCACACCCTCACCCCGAGCCAGGAGCGCAACCTGGAGCGGGAGTTCGAGTGCCGGGTACTGGATCGCACTGGCCTGATTCTGGATATCTTCGCCCAGCGCGCCCGTACCCACGAAGGCAAACTGCAGGTCGAACTGGCTCAACTCGAACACATGAGTACGCGGCTGGTGCGCGGCTGGACCCACCTGGAGCGGCAGAAGGGCGGTATCGGTCTGCGCGGACCAGGGGAAACCCAGCTGGAAACCGACCGCCGCCTGCTGCGTGTACGTATCCGGCAAATCAAATCTCGCCTGGAAAAGGTCCGCAGTCAGCGTGAGCTGGCACGTCGGGGGCGTCGTCGTGCCGAGATCCCTGCGGTGTCGCTGGTGGGCTATACGAACGCCGGTAAATCAACGCTGTTCAATGCGCTGACCACATCCGACGTGTACGCCGCCGACCAGCTGTTCGCCACGCTGGACCCAACCTTGCGTCGGTTGGAGCTGGACGATATCGGTCCGGTGATTCTCGCGGATACGGTGGGTTTCATTCGCCATTTGCCGCACAAGTTGGTTGAGGCCTTTCGGGCCACTCTAGAAGAGTCCAGCAACTCGGATCTGCTGTTGCACGTGATCGACGCCTTCGAGCCTGAACGCGACGCACAGATCGAGCAGGTCATGGCCGTACTGGGTGAAATTGGCGCCGATGAGTTGCCGATTCTTGAGATCTACAACAAGATCGACCTGCTTGACGGGGTCGAGCCGCAGATTCAACGCAATGCCGAAGGCAAGCCGCAGCGGGTCTGGTTGTCGGCGCGCGACGGCAGTGGTCTCGAGTTGCTGGGCCAGGCGATTACTGAACTGCTCGGCGATGACCTGTTTGTTGGCACCTTGCGTCTGCCGCAGACCCTGGCGCGTCTGCGTGCGCAATTTTTCGACCTGGGCGCGGTGCAGAGCGAAGAGCACGATGAGCAGGGCGACTGTGTTTTGTCCGTGCGACTGCCGCGCATCGAGCTGAATCGGCTGGTCAGCCGCGCAGGATTGCGGCCTACTGAGTTTCTGGAGCAACACACTTTGCAATAAAGCCCATGCCGGCGGCTTTGCCGCCAGGTAGTGGCATTGGTAGCATTCATCGGCGCGCCGTTGGCGCGTCTTCGCTTTATCAGATGGAGAGCGCTATGGCTTGGAATGAGCCGGGTGGCAACTCGAACAATCAGGATCCTTGGGGCGGTCGCCGCGGGGGCGGCGGCGGTGGAGATCGCAAAGGCCCGCCTGATCTGGACGAGGCCTTCCGCAAGCTGCAGGACAGCCTGAACGGCATGTTTGGTGGCAAGAAGAAAAGTGGTGGCAATGGTTCCGGCGCGGGCGCCGGCAAGGCGGGCGGTATTGGCCTGATCGCCATTGTCGTTGCCGTGTTGGCCGCTATGTGGCTATACAGCGCGATTTATGTGGTGGACGAGCAGGAGCAGGCCGTGGTGCTGCGCTTCGGCAAGTACTACGAAACCGTCGGGCCTGGCCTGAACATGTACTTCCCGCCCATGGACCGCAAGTTCCAGGAGAACGTGACCCGCGAGCGGGCCTACTCCAAGCAGGGGCAGATGCTCACCGAAGACGAGAATATCGTCGAGGTGCCGCTGACCGTGCAATACAAGATCACCAACCTGCAGGACTTCGTACTCAACGTCGACCAGCCGGAAGTCAGCTTGCAGCACGCCACCGACAGCGCCCTGCGCCACGTGGTGGGCTCGACCAATATGGATCAGGTGCTGACCGAAGGCCGTGAGCTGATGGCCACGGAAACCCGTGAACGCCTGCAGCGCTTCCTCGACAACTATGGCACCGGCATCACCGTGACCCAGGTCAACGTGCAAAGCGCCGCCGCGCCTAAGGAAGTGCAGGAAGCCTTCGATGACGTGATCCGCGCCCGCGAAGACGAGCAGCGTGAAAAGAACCAGGCCGAGACCTACGCCAATGGCGTGATCCCGGAAGCCCGTGGCCAGGCCCAGCGCATCATCGAGGAAGCCAACGGCTACCGTGATGCCGTGGTATCCCGTGCCGAAGGTGAGGCCGATCGCTTCAGCAAATTGCTGGTGGAATACCGCAAGGCGCCCGAAGTGACCCGCGAACGCCTGTACCTGGACACGCTGCAGGAAGTCTTTGCCAATACCAGCAAGGTGCTGGTGACCGGTGAGAACGGCCAGAACAACCTGCTCTATCTGCCGCTGGACAAGATGGTCCAGGGTCGCGCTCCGGCCGCCGCGCCGGCGCAGGGTGCCGCCACGCCGAGCAGCAGCGACACCGCTGCACGGATTGTCCGTGAAATGGAGCAGCGAGATCTGCGTTCGAGGGAGAGCCGCTGATGAGCAATAAATCGCTGGCCGCCCTGATTGTCGGTGTGGCCGTGGCGCTGGTCGCCTGGAATAGTTTCTTTATCGTGTCGCAGACCGAGAAGGCGGTGCTGTTGCGCTTCGGTAAGGTGGTCGAAGGTGACCTGCAGCCGGGCTTGCACGTGAAGATCCCCATGGTCGACAAGGTGCGCAAGTTCGACGCGCGATTGTTGACCCTGGACAGCAATACGTCGCGCTTCCTGACCCTGGAAAAGAAAGCGGTGATGGTTGATGCGTTCGCCAAATGGCGTGTGGCGGATGCCGAGCAGTTCTATACCGCGACCTCGGGTCTTAAGCAGATCGCCGACGAGCGTCTGGCACGCCGTCTGGATTCCGGGCTGCGAGACCAGTTCGGTAAACGTACCTTGCATGAAGTGGTGTCGGGCGAGCGTGATGCGCTGATGGCCGAAATCACCGCTTCGATGGATCGCATGGCGCGTAGCGAGCTGGGTATCGAGGTGCTGGATGTGCGGGTCAAGGGCATTGACCTGCCGCGTGAGGTGAACCGCAGCGTATTCGAGCGCATGAGCACCGAGCGTGAGCGCGAGGCGCGCGAACACCGTGCCAAGGGTCGTGAGCTGGCCGAGGGGATTCGCGCTGACGCTGATCGCCAGCGCCGCGTACTGCTCGCCGAAGCCTATCGCGAAGCCGAAGAAACCCGAGGTGACGGGGATGCCAAGGCGGCAGCCATTTACGCTGCGGCGTACACCAAGGACCCGGAGTTCTATTCGTTCCACCGCAGTTTGCAGGCGTACCGCGACAGTTTTGCGGACAAGAGCGACGTGTTGGTGCTGGATCCCAATAGTGACTTCTTCCGCTACCTGAGAAGCAGCAGCCGCTGACTGACCACCCGGCGAGCACACGTGTTCGCCGGGTGACCGGTTGTTAAAACATTGTTATCATCCGCCGGCCGGGAACAGCCCGGCTTTTTTGCGTCTGCGGAATCATGTGGCAAGAAATCGGCATCGCTTTGTGTCTAATGCTGGTGCTGGAAGGCATCCTGCCTTTCGTGTGCCCGCAGCGATGGCGCGAGGCGTTCAGTCAGCTCTTACAGCTGCACGACCGTCAATTGCGACTGATGGGGCTGGCCAGCATGCTGCTGGGCACCGCCCTCCTGTATTTGCTTCATTAAGGTTTGCCCAGGGGAGAGGCGAAATGGCTACGGTAGATCGCTGGCTGCTGCCAGATGGCATCGAAGAAGTACTGCCGCCGGAAGCGGCGCGCATCGAGGCTGCCCGTCGTCAGGTCCTCGACCTGTTTCAACGCTGGGGTTATGAGTTCGTCGTGACCCCGCACATTGAATACATCGAATCCCTGCTCACTGGCGCAGGCCAGGATCTGGATCTGCGCACCTTCAAAGTGACCGATCCGCAGACCGGTCGGCAGATGGGTTTTCGCGCCGATATCACGCCGCAAGTGGCCCGCATGGATGCCCACAGCCTGCGTCGCGAAGGCCCGAGCCGATTGTGCTACGCCGGCAGTGTGCTGCATGCGCGACCGCGCGCGCTGAGCACCTCGCGCAGCCCGATCCAGCTGGGCGCCGAGCTGTACGGCGATGCCAGCCCAGCATCGGATGTAGAAGTCATCAGCCTGATGCTCGACATGCTCGATCTGGCCGCGGTGCCGAACGTGCACATGGATCTGGGACATGTCGGCATCTATCGCGGTCTGGCCGTGGCCGCCGGGCTGTCAGGTGCCGCTGAAGAGAAATTATTCGACGCCTTGCAGCGCAAGGCGGTGGATGAGGTCGCCGAGCTCACCGCCGAGTTGCCGGTTCCGCTGGCCAAGATGCTGCGTGCCCTGAGCGAGCTGTGTGGCGGTCGTGAAGTGCTTGACCTGGCCCGCGCTCGCCTGGTGGAGGCGCCGGCATCGGTACAGGCCGCGCTCGACGAATTGATCGGCATCGCCGACCAGCTGGAAATGCGTTATCCGGAGCTGCCGTTGTATTTCGACCTGGGTGAGCTGCGGGGGTATCACTATCACACGGGAGTGGTGTTCGCCGCCTTTGTGCCGGGTGTCGGGCATTCCATCGCCCAAGGTGGCCGGTATGACGACATCGGTGCCGATTTCGGCCGTGCACGTCCGGCCACCGGTTTTTCCACCGACCTCAAATCATTGGTGAGCCTGGGAGAGATGAATGATGGTGCCTGCCCGGCTGGCATTTGGGCGCCGGACAGCCATGATTTCTATCTTTGGCGCACCGTGCAGCAGTTGCGACGTAACGGTGAGCGTATCGTCCATGCCCTGCCGGGGCAGACGCCGGATGCTGCCCAAGAAGCCCATTGCGATCGCCAGCTGATGTTGGTTGATGGCCAATGGCAAGTTGTTGCCCTGAATTTCTAAGTGTTTACGCCGGCGCCGCCGGCAACCGAGCTTCCGAAGAGGACAAGTGTTATGGGTAAGAACGTCGTCGTCCTGGGCACCCAGTGGGGTGATGAGGGCAAGGGCAAGATCGTCGACCTGCTGACCGATCAGGCCGCAGCGGTCGTGCGTTTTCAAGGCGGGCACAATGCCGGTCATACGCTGGTGATCGATGGCGAAAAAACTGTCCTGCACCTGATCCCTTCGGGCATCCTGCGCGCCAACGTGCAGTGTCTGATCGGCAACGGTGTGGTTGTCGCGCCTGACGCGCTGATGCGCGAGATCACCAAGCTGGAAGAGAAGGGCGTGCCGGTGCGTGAGCGCTTGCGCATCAGCCCGTCCTGCACCCTGATCCTGCCCTACCACGTGGCACTGGACCAGGCGCGTGAAGCATCCCGTCAGGAAGGCAAGATCGGTACTACCGGTCGCGGCATTGGTCCGGCCTACGAAGACAAGGTGGCGCGCCGCGGCCTGCGCATTGCCGATCTGTTCAACCCCGAGCGTTTCGCCAGCAAGCTCAAGGAGCTGCTGGAGTACCACAACTTCGTCCTGCAGAATTTCTACAAGGTCGAGCCGGTGGACTTCCAGAAAACCCTGGATGAAGCTCTGGCTTACGCAGACATCCTCAAGCCGCTGATGACGGATGTCACGGCGCGTCTGCATGAGCTGCGCAAGGCGGGTGCCTACATCATGTTCGAGGGCGCGCAGGGCTCGCTGCTGGACATCGATCACGGCACCTATCCTTACGTGACCAGTTCCAGCACCACCGCGGGCGGCACTGCCACTGGTTCCGGTTTCGGTCCGCTGTACCTGGATTACATCCTCGGTATCACCAAGGCCTACACCACCCGTGTCGGTTCCGGTCCGTTCCCCACCGAGCTGTTCGACGACATCGGTGCACGTCTGGCCAGCAAGGGCCATGAGTTCGGCTCCACTACGGGCCGAGCACGTCGTTGTGGCTGGTTCGATGCGGTGATTCTGCGTCGCGCCATCGAGATCAACAGCCTTTCCGGTATGTGCCTGACCAAGCTGGACGTGCTCGACGGTCTGGAAACCGTCAAGCTGTGTGTGGCCTACAAGGACGCCAATGGCGTGCTGTTGAGCGATGCACCGACCGAGGCCGACAGCTACGAAGGGCTGCAGCCGGTCTACGAAGAAATGCCCGGCTGGAGCGAATCCACCGTTGGTGCCCAGAGACTGGAAGACCTGCCAGCCAATGCTCGTGCTTATATCAAGCGCATTGAGGAGCTGGTCGGCGCACCGATCGACATCGTCTCCACCGGCCCGGACCGCAACGAGACCATCGTGATGCGTCATCCTTACGCCTAAGCGTTGGCTGATGTGAAAAAACCGCCCTTCAGGGCGGTTTTTTTGTGCCTGCGAATACTGCGTGGAGCTTAGGTTCTGAAGCGATTGAGCAGTTGATTGAGGTTATCCATGCCGTTACGGATTTCCCGGCTGCTGTGCACCGCCTCCTCGCTGTCGCGGTGTGACTGGTTGGCCAGTGCGGTCAGTTGGGTGATGCGCTGATCGATGTCCTGGGCGACCAGGTTCTGTTGCTCGGCTGCGGAGGCAATCTGCAGATTCAGGCCATTGATCGCGTCCATGTCCTGCGCCATGGTGTCCAGCAGTTGCGAGGCCTGTCGGCTCTGTTGCAGATTGCTGCTGGTTTGGGCGGCATTGCGCTGCATGTGTTGCAGGGAGTCGCGTGCGCGGTCCTGCAGGCGGGTGATGATGCTGCCGATCTCGCCAGTGGACTGCTGGGTGCGGCTGGCCAGGGTGCGCACTTCGTCGGCGACAACGGCAAAGCCGCGTCCGGCCTCGCCGGCTCGCGCCGCTTCGATGGCCGCATTCAACGCCAGCAAGTTGGTCTGTTCGGCAATCCCGCTGATCACTTCCAAGACTTTGCCGACCTCCAGGCTTTCAGTTTCCAGGGCTTGCATCTGCTTGCCTGCTTCTTCCATCTGGGAATTCAAAGCCGTGAGCAATTGGGTGCTGCGCTCAACTGCCTGCTGGCCTTGCTCAGTATTTCGTTCGGCGGCCTGGGCGGCTTTAGCTGCGTCGCTGGCGTGGCGGGCGACTTCGGCGACACTGGCGCTCATCTCGTTCATCGCCGTGGCGACCTGGTCCAGCTCCAGATGCTGGCTGGCAGCGCTGCGTTCTGACGTCTGCAGGCTGTTCAGGGTGTGTTCAACATGCTGATTGGTTTTCTCGCTGGTCAGTTTGACCCGGGTGAGCAATTCGCGGACCTGTTCGGACATGCGATTGCAGGCATGGACGATATGGCCAATCTCGTTGTCCTTCCAGTTCGAATGCAGATGTTGCGTGAGGTCGCCGTCGGCGACACGGCGCAGGCTTTGCTCGACGTTGCGCAGTTCGCGCATCAGCGGCTGCATGCCGAATTGATGCCCGCCGGCGACCAGTAAAAGGATGCCCAGCACAGCGGCAAAGGCTATCTGCAGTTGCTGGCGCTGAGTGCTCTCTGCGTGCCGGGTCATCAGGGTGACCGCGTCGTTCATTTCCTTGATCAGGGTCGCGGAGTTCTGTTGCAAGCGTCGCAGGTCAAGCTGATCGCCAGACTTGAGGTTCTGTACCTGATCGCGCAGGGTTCGCCAGTGACCGCCAACGGCCTGCAGTTGGGTCTGAATGGCGGGGACTTGTATTTGGCTGATGCCGCGTTGCGGGTTGCCGTGCAGCAGGTCGCGGTGGGCTTTGTCGAATTGCTCAATGGTGGCCAGCAAAAGGCTGCGCTCGATGGTCCCCGTTTGCAGCAGGAGGGCTTCCTTGCTGATCTTCTGACTCAGCATGCGTTGAGCGCCCGCGACGTTGATGGTTTCTGGCGAGACCGAGAGGCTGGCGTAGAGGCTGGCGGTACTGATCAGGGCCAGCACGAACATCAGGCCATAGGAAAACAGAAACTGATGGCTCAGCGTGCGCAGGCCGAGACTGCGCAGCGAAGAGTTGATAAATGCGTTCATGGAGTGTCCGAAAGTCTGCGGCAAACGACTGTGTTTGCGTTAACAAGTAATCGGCAGCGGCACGAAGAGCTGTATATCTAGGCTGATGTTGTCGAAGGCAAAATGCAGACGAAAAAAAACCGAGCTGGATAGCTCGGTTTTTTTAGAAGAGTGGTGCCCAGGAGAAGACTCGAACTTCCACGGTGTTGCCACCGCTAGGA
>JADGMW010000041.1_pt2 | contig 97800 bp, 89 predicted proteins | sample 8641801 | NCBI WGS metagenome assembly JADGMW01 (sample SAMN16272018, study PRJNA661076) | feces metagenome | isolation source: fecal sample from diarrhoea affected cattle A | host: Bos taurus | place: South Africa: Lokaleng Village, Mahikeng | collected 2019-09
AGGAACGCCCCGGCAAGTCGCGGCCCGCCCTCGAGCAGCACGTCCGGGTGGTCGGTGAGGGCGTCGAGGACGTCCCCGATGTCGCGGGTACGCAGCACGAGGGTCGGCGCCGCGTCGTCGAGCACACGCGCCGAGGTCGGGATCTCCCGCATCCCCACGACCACGCGCAGCGGTTGATGCGGCGCGAGATCACCGTCGGGCAGCCGGGCGGTCAGCCACGGATCGTCGGCCAGCACCGTCCCGGTGCCGACGACGATCGCGTCGAGCCGGCTGCGCTCGTCGTGCACTCTGGCACGCGCTTCCGGTCCGGAAATCCACTGGCTGGTTCCGTCCTGCGCGGCGCTCCGGCCGTCGAGCGTCGCCGCGTACTTCCACGTCACATGGGGCCGGCCGGTGCGTGCCCGGTGAAGCCAGGCCCGCAACGGGCCGTGGATGACGGCGTCGGCCCCGAGTCCCGGATGCACCGTGATCCCCGCGGCACGCAGGGTCTCTGCTCCTCCCCCTGCCACCGGACCGGGGTCCGGGACGGAGTAGTACACCGTCGCGATTCCGGCGTCGATGAGCGCGCGGGCGCAGGGTCCGGTGCGTCCGGTGTGGTTGCACGGCTCGAGGGTGACCACGGCGGTGCCGCCGCGTGCCCGGTCGCCGGCCGCAGCCAGGGCCCGCACTTCCGCGTGCGGACCGCCCGGAGGCGCTGTGGCACCTACCCCGGCGACCTGCCCGTTCGCGTCGAGGATCACGGCGCCGACCGGCGGGTTCGGGCTGGTGGTTCCCCGCACGGCCTCCGACGCATCCAGCGCGAACTGAAATGCCTCGGTGACTTCGGGGGGCGTCACGTCGCGAGTGTCAGGTGCGGCGAGGCGGCTGCCGCCTGTGCGCGCAGCTTGCGCACCGCCTCGGCCGGATCCTCGGCACCGTAGACGGCGGAACCGGCCACGAAGCAGTCCACGCCGGCCTCCGCCGCCGCTTCGATGGTGTCCGCGTTGATTCCGCCGTCGATCTCCACCAGGAGGCGCAGTTCGCCGGAGTCCACCAGTCTCCGCACCGCGCGCGCCTTGTCGAGCACGTCGGGAATGAACGCCTGGCCGCCGAAACCGGGTTCGACGCTCATGACGAGCAGCGTGTCGAACTCGCGGAGGATCTCCAGGTAGGGCTCGATGGGGGTGCCCGGTTTGACGGACAGTCCGGCCTTACCGCCTGCGGCGCGGATATCGCGGGCCACGGCCACCGGATCGTCCGTCGCCTCGGCGTGGAACGTCACGTTGTGTGCGCCCGCTTCGGCATAGGGCGGGGCCCACCGGCCCGGGTTCTCGATCATCAGATGGCAGTCGAGCGGGATGTCCGTCGCCTTCAGCAACGACTGCACGATGGGCAGACCGAGAGTCAGGTTCGGCACGAAATGGGCGTCCATCACGTCGACGTGGAGCCAGTCGGCACCGGCGACGGCCTGCGCCTCGTCGGCGAGACGAGCGAAATCGGCGGACAGAATCGAGGGGGCAATCATCGGGTGGGCCACATCGATCGAGTCTAGACGAGCGCGTCGCACGTGCCGGTCACCAGCACGGACGCTCCGCCCGGCGGCGTCGCCGCGGATCGAGACGAAACAGAAACGACTGCCCGGCAGTGTATTCGGACAGTCTCCCGAGATTCGGGTTCAGACCCGGCGGAACGACGACGTGAACCGCGACAGTCGCCCTTCACTCGGCAACACCTCTTCGACCATGAAGGTCACGGTCTGATCGATTCGTTCGAGAGACTGGAGCACACGGGACAACGTGCTGTCGTGCGGGATGTCGTACTCGTCGGTGGCCTGCATGTCCTCCTGCACCGCGGAGGGCGTCTCCCCTGCCAGCGCTTTCAGCAGGGCCTCGAAGTTGTCCTCACCGATATCCTGGATCGCGCCCCACTGCGAGTCGGTCAGGACGTTCTCGTCGGCCGAGAGACGCTCGGTGGCGGACACCAGATGCCGCGTGTAGAACAACAGAGCCCACAGTGCGGTGAGCCGCCCTTCGATCCCCCGGACATCGAGCGCCCCGGAAGAACGGCGCAGCGGGACGGCGGTGGCCTCGACCTTCTGGACCAGCGTGGTCAGCGCGAGTTCCCGGCGTGCGAGTTCCTGCCTGTCCAGGGTCCCCGTGGATCCGGACCGCAGGTGTGCGAGACAGATGCCGGTGACGTCCTGGACGGTCCGCACCAACTGAGACGTGTCCGACGACAAGCGGGTGCGGGTACGGGTGGGCAGAACGACCGCGGCGACCACCAGCGCGAGCCCCGCTCCGATCACCGTCTCCACGACACGCAGTTCGATGGTTTCGGTATCCAGTCTTCCCAGCAGGTCGTAGAGCAACGCGACGAACGCCGTGATCCAGAGCGCCGACAGGACGGACGACACAGGACGGAAGTACGTCGACGCCAAGATGCACAGGGCCAGCAGCGGGAGGACCACGGGAGTGTCGGTCCCGACCACGATCGCGAAGCCGAACCCGATCGCGGCTCCGGCCACGGTTCCGACGATGCGCTGCATCCCCTTGAGAAACGTCTCCCCGTCCGTCTCACCCAGTACGAAGAACGCCGGCAGCGCGGCCCAATACTGGTAGGTCTCCGATACGGACCCTCCGATCCAGAGGGCCAGCCCGGTCGCGAGTGCGGCCTGCACCGCGCGTCGGATCGGCCCGGCGTTCGTGCCGGCCGGCGCGCGTCCTCCGCTCGGAGCGGAGGACGATTCCTGCTCACCCGCAGCAGATCCCGCTCCGACCGCGGAAGTCGAGCCTGCACCATCGGTGTCGCCGGGGCTGCCGATGAGGTCTTCGGGGCGGGCGGTATGCAACGCGTCCACAGCAAACCGGAGTTCGCGCACGGCATGATGCAACCGCTGCGCCGGCAGAGGCCAGTCGATGGGATCGGGCACGTCGTCGGGTGGACGGATCGCGTCGTTCTCGTCTCCGGAATCGCCCATCCACGCCGGAAGGTCCGGATAACTACGAATGTGGAGCTGGAGCTGTTCGAGTTCGCCGGCGAGCCGAGCCCGGACCGGGATGGGCATGCCCGACCCGGTCGCATCCCGAGCCGCCGCAGACAGATTGACCGTTGCGAGCTCGACATCGAAGAGACGTATTCGCAGGTTGTTCTGCTGCTCTGCGGAGAAGTGCAGGGCCGGGTCCTGTTTGGTGAGCTGACCTCCCAGAAAGGACGCGGTGTGGTGGAGTTGGTCGAGTCCGCTGTGCATACGTTTGCGCAGATCCGGATCCCACCGGGCTGCCGACACCGTATCGACGAGGGGATCGATGCTGTGCGCAACACTGTTCTCGAACGCCCGGACGCCGCTCCGTACGAGCCCGACGTGTCCGTGACCGAGCGGAATGAACTGAACGAGTACCGACGCGGTGACGCTCACCAGCCCCGTCAGTGCGTACAGCCAGAAATCGTCAGGGCTCAGCCGAAGCAGCAGGCTGAAGTAGAACGTCATGAACAACACGCGGCCGAGCCCGGCCCCTTGTGGTCCGAACCGGGACAGCAACACACCCACGAAGGCGAGGGCGGCGACGGCGAGCACCGACGGCAACCGTTCGCGTGGAACCAGGGTGATCAAACCGACCGCGACGACCACGGGGACGAGCGTCAGCATCCCGCCGAACTTGGCGAGTCCCGGGCGCGCACCGCTTTGCGCCGCAACCCCGCCCGCGAACATCGCGATCATTCCGCCGAAGATGGCCGTGGGCATCGGGGCTTTCCCTGCGAGTTCGAGGCCGATCGCCACCACCGCCACCGAGACCACCGCCGCGATGAGCACGCGCAAGGACCCGAATAGCCGGATGTAGCCGGGATCGATGAGCGTGAACCGGTTGGCGAAGAAGGCTCGTACGCCGCCGGTGGCGGGCTTCCGGGTTCCCGGAGCAGTGGTTTCCGGAACATCCGCCCAGCCGGGCGCGTACACCGGCTGATAATCGAGGTCCCGGCCGACCGCATCGGTGAACTGTTGCGCCCGGTACGCGAACGGCAGCCACTCGACGTACCGTTCGTAGGCCTCGTCGAGATCGGTGAGTGGTTCGAGGTGAACGAGTTCGCCCATCTTCCGATTCACCCGGGCGAACCGGGCAACCCACGGATCCTCGCTCTCGACAGGAGGCGCCGAGCGATGTCCGTCCGTCCGGTGCAGCTCGATGTCCTCCTCGATCAGCCGGCGGAACTCCCCACGCGACCTCGTCTCGGGAACATCGGTGCTCGTCCACCCGAGCAGAGGATGCATGTAGTCCGCGAACTTCAGGAACTGGTCGGTGAGCGGAAGCAGCATCGGCTCGACAGTCACCGGGTGGGATCTGGGCAACCCCCACCGAAGTGCCCCGACGACCCCGCTCAGCATCCGGATCGAATACGGCAGCGAGAACGTGTCGCGGCCGCTCTGGAAGTAGTAGGCGGAGTGGTGCAGCCGGACACCGTCGGTGTAGCTGCTGAAACTGTCGGCGATGGACGAGAGTTTGGAGTCGAGGTCGCGCGATTCGCCGCCCGGGAAGTACGGCTTCAGGCTCGCGACCGGGTCGCCGACGCTGTTTCCGGGATTGTAGAACTGCGCGGACAGACCGCGCAGGGCGCTGATCACTCCGTAGACCCCGAGAAGAAACGTGAGAATCAGGAAGACGAGCACGACACCGGTGAGAGTCTCCAGGACCGAGATGATCCGGGATACATCGGTGTCGGGAACGACTTGGGACGTGCCCACCGTGGAGAGCTGGGCTGTACTGAAATAAATTGCGCCGAAGGCATCGTCGGTGCCGCCGTTGTACAGGAAGTCTTGCTCCCTCATCATGCCGACGTAGATGAAGGCGTATCCCAGGATCGTGCCGCCCACCCACATGCCCACCGTGACGATGAGCTGAATGCCCGTGACCTGACGGAGTACGGCGGGTCGCCGTCCGCGTGACATCTTTCGCGTCACTCGTCTGATGACACGCCAGACCCACGACGTCACAGCGCGCGTGAGAAAGCCTGCGTCGTCGTAATTGAGGGCGGTGAGGAATACATCCAGCAGCGTCAACCCAAGGATGATGATCCCGAGCCACTGGACAGCGTCCACGGCGCAAGTCTAGGGCTACACGACCGTACGGGTACGGGATAACGGGATCGACAGCGAAGAACGGACTATCCGGGCGATCGCGAGGTGTACCGCGAGAACCTGTTCATGAGCGGCCCGTTCGAGTTGACGCGATTGACCCGCGTGACACAAACACGGTGTATATGCTCGCGTCGGACTGCAAGTCTCGTCCTTCCGGCGACAGTGCGCCGGCGTGCCGAGAAAAGCGTGACTGACCGGTGCAAGGATCGGAGGTCGCTCGATGCATACCGCTCGACACCATGCAGGGCGAAGCCCGCAGGCACCGTCTCCAGGTCGGCAGAAGTCCGAAATGCCTTGTTCAGCAGAGCCGTTCGCGACTGATCACACACCTCGCCCGAAAGCGCAGGCCCGTCGATGACCTCTACGACCTTGTCCCAAGACGTGATCAACACCGGTGACACCGCGTGGGTGCTGGTGTGCGCAGCCCTTGTGCTGTTCATGACACCGGGCCTGGCGTTCTTCTATGCCGGCATGGTGAGCAAGCGCAACACCCTCGTGATGTTGCAGCAGAATCTGATCGGGCTCGGCATCATCTCGCTCACCTGGTTCGCCTTCGGGTACAGCATCGCGTTCGGTAACGACCGAGGCAACGGGATCGTCGCCGATCTCGGATTCGTCGCACTCACCAACATCGACGACGCCCCCAAGCCGGACCTCCACGTGGTGACCGAAACCGTGGCGATCCCGACGCTGGCGTTCTTCGCGTATCAGTTGATGTTCGCGATCATCACCCCGGCGCTGGCCACCGGCGCAGTGGCCAATCGCCTCAAGGCCTTCGGGTGGGCAGTGTTCATCGCCATCTGGTCGGTGATCGTGTACGCACCCGTCGCGCACTGGTTGTGGGCCCCCACGGGATGGTTGACCAAGATGGGAGCGCAGGACTGGGCAGGTGGAATGGTTGTCCACGCGTCGGCGGGGGCTGCCGCACTCGGTCTGTTGATCGTCCTCGGGCGGCGCAAGGTGCGGCCCAACCGGGCACCCCTGCCGCACTCGGTCCCGTTGGTGATCGTGGGAGCGGGAATACTCTGGTTCGGCTGGTTCGGTTTCAACGCCGGTGACGGACTGCAGGCCAACGGAGTTGCCGCGCAGGCGTTGGTCAACACCCAGTTGGCGGGTGCCACTGCGATGCTTGTCTGGCTGGTGTTCGAGCGGTACCGGGAAGGCCATTCGACCGTGCTCGGAGCCGTGACCGGCGCGGTCGCCGGATTGGCGACCATCACTCCCGCCGCGGGTTATGTCAGCAGCTGGGCCGCGGTGGTCATCGGCGCCCTCGCCGGAGTGGTGTGCTACCTGGCACTCGGCCTGAAAAGGCTTCTGCACGTGGACGATGCGCTCGACGTGCTGGCGGTCCACTTCATCGGCGGCGTGTTCGGCACCCTGTGCGTCGGGTTCTTCGGAGAAGAAGCCATCAACTCGATCGGCCGAGACGGTCTGTTCCACGGTGGTGGATTGACACTGCTGGGTTATCAGGTCGTCGCACTGGCCTCGGTGATCGCCTACGCGCTGGTGCTCACCCTGGTGATCGCCTTCGCGATCGAGAAGACGATCGGACTTCGCGTCAGTGCCGAGGAAGAAGAACATCTCGACCTCAGCCAGCAGGGGATGAGCGCCTACCAGGAGGGCCCCACTCCCCCCGATCCCACGGCCGACGGGGCAACGGTTTCCGCGGCTCCGAAGCCGTTGGAGCCCGGGAACACGCTGTACCTGGTCACCGCGGTTCTCGACTCGGGTGGGGCCGCGGGCGTGGAACGGGAAGTGCTCGCCGCAGGTGCCCGCCGCGCGATGTTGTCCGAGGTATTCGTCACGACGGCTTCGTCGGTCGACCAGATGGTCCGAGGACAGAAACGAACCATGGATGTCACCCCACGGGTCCGCGCGGAAATCCTGACCCCTGCGGAGTCGCTGACCAGCGTGCGAAGCGCCCTGTCGGCGTTGGGCGACGACCTCGTCGAAATGACCGTCGTGCCGGTCGAGAGCGGATAGCACACCCGAGCGGTCGAGGGGCGTGCGGCGACTGTGCGCCGCACGCCTTATCGATGTCACGACCGGATTCGGCGATGATGTGTCCGCCGTCGAAGAACCACGACGCTGGTACGGAAATCCGGTCGGCCGTAATTCTGGACCTCGTGAAATACGTCCGGGCTTGCCGTTACCCGATACGGCGACCCGACCGCCGGCGGTCCACGCGCAATTCACCGACTCTCGCTCGACTCCGAAACTGAACGCACGACAAAGAATTGCGATCCGTCCGTTTCGGGCTTTTGTTCCGTCCGGAAATTGTGCAGCCGATTCGCACCACCGAGTCGACCATTCTTCGGATCCGCCGAAATGCAGTCTTCCACGGATCCGGCACACGAAGCCTTTCGTTCCCCGGTGGAGGGTCGGAGCAGCAGACGCGCGTCACTACAGCGTCGGGCGCCACCCATGCAGGCTGAACGACTGCACATATGAATAGATATTCAATTCACGGACGACGACAACGACCGCTGTTCCTAATATCTGGAGGTTCGCCGGGTGTCGCCGCGCTTATCGGTCTCGGCGTCGGCGCTGCCGCGTCCGATGAAAAAACCAAAGGCCGAACTTCATTGCGGCTCCGGCGTATCGTCCGAGACAGCGAGCTCCGGCTCGTCGCCGGGAGATGCTCATCGAATCGGAACCTACGGCATTGCGGGAGCAGAAATGGATTTGACTCCACGAGAAATCGAAAAGCTTTACGTGTACCAGGTTGCAGAACTTGCACGCCGACGACGCGAACGGGGCACGAAGCTCAACGCCAGCGAGGCGACCGCGCTCATCAGCGAGGCGATCCTGGAAGGCGCTCGCGACGGACGCTCCGTTGCGGAAGTCATGGAGCTGGGAAGAACGATCGTCGCGGAGAAGGACTGCATGGGAGGCGTGCGGGAACGCCTGCCGCTCTTGCAGGTCGAAGCGACGTTCGTCGACGGGAGCAAGCTGGTCTCCTGCCACGACCCGATCGGGAACTGACGTGGCCGAACCCGCCGGGAAAGACGCCACCACGATTCTGGTCGCGGGCCACGAAAGCGCCGAAGGCGCGGACGTGCGGTACCTCGAACAGGCTCGCAACCGGTGGTTCGTCACCCCGATCGGCCGGCCGCTCCACAATCTGCTCACCCGCCGCCTGTCGTCCGGAGACGGTCCGATCGTGGTCGTTCCTATGACGATGGGGCGTAATCCGACCTTGGTGGCCGACACTGCCAAGACGGTGCGGTGGCTGGCAGCGGGCGCACCGGAACGTCTCGCGCTGGCGGCCCCGTTCGGCAGCTCTGACCATCTGATCTCGTGGCTGCGCCTGGCGGCCACGGGTATTCGGAGCCGCTCGTCCGACGCCGCGATGGTGATCCAGGCCCCTTCCTCCGACCCTTTCGACGAGGCGGAACTGCACCGCGTCGCGCACCTGGTGCGCACCCACGGAGCAGGCAACGTAGTGGAGGTTGCCACGACACACACCGACGACGATCTTGCCGACGTTCTGCAACGGCTGCGACGGCTCGGCCACCCACACGCCGTAGTCGTTCCGGCAGGCTTTCGCCGGGAGTCCCCTGTTCCTTTGGACGACAGCAGGTTTACCGGCTGTGAGTTCTACGGACCGTTGATGAGCGAACAGGCAGCGATCCGCATCATCGATGCGCGCATCCGCGACGCAGTGCACGAACTCGCCCACGGCCGTACCGGAGTCGAGTCCGGCCTGATGGCGGACCACGGCCACGGCTACGCCCATTCGCACGCTTTCGACGACTCGCCGGACAGCGCGCACGGCCACGGACACGGACACGGACACGAGCACGCAGATCGGAGCCGTCCCGGCGACGATCCCGGCACCGAACACAGCCACCGACACCCCGCTACCGCGTCTTCACACTGACCGGCAGATCGACCCGACGGCGCGCTGCAGCACGCAACCGCTCCGCGAGGAAGGAATCATCATGGTAGCCAAGCCCACATACGACCACAGCGAAGACGACATCGAGATCAACGCGGGGCGCCGCAGCGTCACCCTGCAGGTGAGCAACACCGGAGATCGTGCAATCCAGATCGGGTCCCATTTCCATTTCTTCGAGGTCAACAAGGCGCTGCTGTTCGATCGTGAACTCGCCTACGGAATGCACCTGGATCTGCCCTCCGGGCTGGGGGTGCGCGTCGAGGCCGGCGACACCCGCGAGGTGACCCTCGTCGCGTACGCCGGCAACCGCCACGTCATCGGCTTCAACAACCTCGTCGACGGCGGTCTGGACTCCGAGGGCACAAAGATCCGTGCCATGGCGCTCATGAAGGAACTCGAGTACCAGGACGGCACACCCCAGGCGCGAGAGAGCAAGAGCACCTCGAAGAAGAAGAAGGGCGCAAAGTAATGGCAATCATCTCGCGCAAGCAATACACGGACCTCTTCGGACCCACGACGGGTGACCGAGTCACCCTCGCCGACACGAACCTCGTCATCGAGATCGAAAAAGACTTCAACGAGGGCAACTACGGCGACGAGATCGTCTACGGCGGCGGCAAGACGGCGCGCGACGGAATGGGCGCCGACCCCCAGGGAACCGATGCCCAGGGAGTGCTGGACCTCGTCATCACGAACGCGATCATCCTCGATCCGGTGCTCGGCGTCCTCAAGGGCGATATCGGAGTACGGGACGGAAAGATCGCCGGTGTCGGCAAATCCGGCAACCCGCATCTTCAGAAGGGCGTCGATCCCCGACTCGTCGTCGGGCCGGGTACCGAACTCCTCGCCGGTGAACATTGCATCGCGACGGCGGGCGGCTTCGACTCCCACGTGCACTACATTTCCCCGCAACAGGGGGTGACGGCCCTGGCGAACGGAATCACCACCTTGTTCGGTGGCGGCACCGGACCGACGGACGGCACCAACGGTGTCACCACCACCCCCGGCGTCTGGAACCTCCACCGGATGCTCGAATCCGCCGAAGCCATGCCGGTCAACATGGGCTTCCTCGGAAAGGGGAACGGATCCCTGCCGGAGGCGCTCTGTGAGCAGATCGAAGCCGGCGCGGCAGGTCTGAAGGTGCACGAGGACTACGGCGCCACACCCGCCGCGATCAGCAACGCACTCGACGTCGCCGACCGCTACGACATCCAGATCTCCGTACACACCGACACCCTCAACGAGTCGGGCTTCGTCGAGAACACTCTGGACGCGATCGACGGCCGGACGATCCACACGTTCCACAGCGAGGGCGCCGGCGGCGGACACGCACCCGACCTCATCAAGGTCACGGGTCACCCGAACGTGCTGCCGTCCTCCACCAACCCGACGCTCCCCTACACGGCCAATTCGGTGGATGAACTGCTCGACATGGTGATGGTGTGCCACCACCTGTCGCACGACATCCCGGAAGACGTCGCATTTGCGGACTCTCGCGTGCGTGCCGAGACGATCTCCGCCGAAACGGTGTTCCACGACGAAGGCATCATCTCGATGGTGTCCTCCGATTCACAGGCCATGGGCCGTATCGGCGAGTCCTTCATGCGTGCGTTCCAGATCGCACACCACTGCAAGGACAAGCGCGGCAAGCTGCCGGAGGACTCACCGGACAACGACAACTTCCGCGTGCTGCGCTACCTGGCGAAAATCACCATCAACCCCGCGATCACCCAGGGCGTCTCGGACTACATCGGGTCGCTCGAAGAAGGGAAGATGGCCGACATCGTGCTGTGGCCGACGACGTCGTTCGCCGCCAAGCCCAAGGTGATCGTCAAAGGCGGCCTGATCAACTGGGGTCTGATGGGTGAACCGAACGCGTCGCTGCCCACGCCGCAGCCGGTGTACTACCGCCCGATGTTCGGTGCGCAGGGCAGGGCATTGCAGTCCACGAGAGCCACGTTCATGTCGAAGGCGGCGATCGCGAACGGTGTGCCCGAAAAGCTGGGGCTGGAGAGTCAGGTGCTGCCGGTGAAGAGGTGCCGCAACATCGGAAAGCAGCACATGGTGCGCAACACCGCCACCCCGGTCGTCGAAGTCGATCCCGAGACCTACGACGTCACGTACGACGGAAAACCGGCGGCGATCGATCCTGCGCAGACCCTCCCGCTCACGCAGATGTTCTTCCTGGCCTGAGGTGACACGGTGACGTCCGATATTCGCCAGTTGCTGACGAGTCTGCAGTTCTCGGACTCGGCGTTCCCGAGCGGCTTCTACACCATGTCGCACGGACTGGAGGGTTACAGTCAGGCCCGCCTCGTCGACCCCGGTGAGGTGCAGGACCTGTTGTGTTCGTTGCTCGTCCACACGGTCGGGCCCGGGGACGCGACAGCCCTCGCCGCCGCACATCGGGCGGCGGGGGCGGGTGACTGGGACCTCGTCGAGGAAATCGATCACCGCCTGTTCGCGTCCAAGTTGAATGCCGAGATGCGACGGGCGTCCGTACGCAGCGGTCACCAGCTCGCGGACCTTGCCGACGTGGTGCTCGGCAGCGACGCGCTGGACGAGTACCAACGGCGAGTGAAGGCGCGGGCCACGCCGGGATGCCAGCCGGTGGTGTCCGCTCTCATCTACTCGGCGACCGGCGTCGGAACGGGCATCGCGGTGGCCTCCGATCTCTCCGCATTCGCGGTGAGTTTCGTGGGCGCCGCGCTGCGCCTCCGGCTGACCGATCACCGGCAGGCGCAGGTGATTCTGCACGCCGTCGGCCCGGTGATCGAGCAGGTGGCACACGACGCCGCCGAACGTGACGTGCACGATCTCGGAGGCTTCGCACCGATGGCCGACATCATGTCCGCACAGCACGAACGGGCCGAGGCGCGCCTGTTCGCCAGTTGACCGCGCATACCGAAGAGCGGCCGGCCGAAGTGCCGGCCCCGTGAAGATCCGAGGGGAACGAAAAACTATGGGTGACAATGCATTGAGGATCGGTATCGGGGGACCGGTGGGATCGGGGAAGACGGCACTGACCGAAGCGCTCGTGCCCCTGCTCATCGCAGCCGGACGCACTCCGGGTGTCATCACGAACGACATCTATACCCAGGAGGACGCGCAGCACGTCCGGCGCGAACTCGACGGGGTGCTCGACCCCGAACGGGTGGTGGGCGTCGAGACCGGCGCGTGCCCGCACACGGCCGTGCGCGACGACCCGACGATGAATCTCGCCGTCGGAGAGGAATTGCTGCAGCGATTCCCGGATATCGACACGCTGATCTACGAATCCGGTGGGGACAATCTCACTCTCACGTTCTCGCCCTCGCTGGCCGACGTCTTCGTGTTCGTCCTCGACACGGCGGAAGGTGAGAAAATGCCGCGTAAGCGGGGTCCGGGCATCACCGACAGCGACATCCTGGTGATCAACAAGATCGATATCGCACAGTATGTCCGGACGGATCTCGGCGTGATGGAGAGTGACGCCATCCGGGTACGCGATGGCGCCCCCGTCGTCCTCACCAACTCGCTCACCGGCGAAGGCTTGGACGTGCTCCTCGACCAGATCTTGTCGTTGTGGAACGGCGCACGGACCGAACTCGTCTGATGACGGCCGACATCTCGACGGGCAGGGCCCTCGATCCCGGGGCGGATCCGAACGCGCCCCGGGGCTTGGCACCCGTGAGCCCATTACCCGTCCGCCCGGTGCACCCCGGTGGATATCGGCTCCAGCCGGACTACTTCGAGCCCGTCCGGGTGCCGGCCGAAGTACTCCGGTATGCGGGCGGTGACTCGCCTCTCCCGGTCGGGAGCCCGGGCAAGGTCGGTATCCTCCAACTCGGTTTCGAGCACAACCACGACCGGGACCGCACCGAACTCGTGCAGCACTATCAGAAGTCACCGCTGCAGATCATGCGCCCGCTGTACTTCGATCCGTTGCGCCCCGATGTTCCGTACACGTACGTGATGTCCTCGGGCGGCGGCATTCTCCAGGCGGACAGGCTGCGCACCGATCTCACATTCGGGACAGGCACCTCGGCACATGTGACGACGCAGGCGCAAACCAGGGTGTACCGGATGGACTACGACTACGCGTCGTCCGTCACGAACATCTCGGTGGGGGCCGGTGCGTACACCGAGTACCTGCCCGAACCCGTGGTTCCGTTCGCCGGATCGCGCTTCTACCAGCACACCTCGGTGACGCTCGACGAATCGGCCACGCTCCTTCTCGGGGAGACCGTGTATGCCGGACGGCTCGCCCGCGACGAGCGCCACAGGTACGAGGTCTACGCGTCCGACGTCGAAGTCCGGCGGCCCGGCGGACGCCTCGTGGCACTCGACCGGGTCCGGCTGTGTCCCGGCGAGGATCACGATTCCGCCGCGGCACCGAGTCTCGGCGTCCTGGCCGACCACGACATCCTCGCGATGTTGTACGTGTTCACTCCGCTGGTGCCGGTCGCCGTGCTCGCGGATCTGCTCCACGACGCGCTGGCCGCCACTCTGCCGGACGGCTTGTTCGGTGTGAGTGCGCTGCCGAACGACGCCGGCGTCTGGATGCGCTTGGTCGCCAACGATCCTGTCACGGTGGCCCGCGCCACTCACGCGGCGGCGGGAGCGGCTCACGAAGCACTCACGGGGTTCGCCGCTCCGGCGATCCGCAAGATGTAGGGGCGCTCGACGGTCACCGATCCATACCGGATGCACGGCGAAGGAGCTGGACATGACTACGGGAACTGCACCGCAGGATTCCATGGCCTCACCGCGCTCCTGGCTGGTGGGGTTCGGCCACGGTCCGTCACAGATCTATTTCCAGGCGAACATCTACACCTCGCTGCTCATCATGGTGGCCTTCGTCGTCGCCAGCTGGCAGATGGCAGTGCTGGTGGCGATCGCGTGTGTGGCACAAACCTTTACCGGGTGGGTCATCCGCACGAAAGCGTCCGACCTGATCTTCGGTATGCAAGGTTTCTCCGGGGCCCTGGTCGGCGCTGCGACCTTTGCCACCCTCGGCAGCCAGTGGTTCTCGTACCCCATCGCACTCGTCGGCGGGGCGCTTGCCGCACCGGTCACGTGGCTGGTCAATGCACTGTTCATGCGGACACCGCTGAAGATCTACGGACTCCCGTCGACGACGGCACCGTTCTGCATCGTGGCGACGATCATCCATTTCGGTTTCGAACGCTGGTGGGTCGAATCGTCGTCGATGACCATCGACTCGACCACGGTGGCGTTCTTCCGGTCGTTGCTGACCAACGTCTCGGAGGTGGTTCTGGTCGACAATGTCTGGGCCGGTGCCCTCATCCTCATCGGCCTGTTCATTGCGAATTGGAAGGTCGGTCTGGCGGGTTTGCTCGGTAGTGTCGTCGGCACGCTGTGTGCCCTCGCACTGGGCGAGAGCCTCACCGAGACAGGAAACGGTCTGAGCGGGTATTCCGGTGTGCTCACCGCGATCGCGCTCTCCGTGACCTTCTTGAAGGAGAGTGTTGTCTCCTGGGTCCTCGCGCTGATCGGCACCGTCGTCACCGCAGTCGTCACCCTGTGGATGCACGACCTCGGGGTTCCCACCTACACGTGGCCGTACATTCTCACCACGTGGGTGTTCCTGGTGATCGCGCACTACATTCCCTCTGCCGAGCGTCCCTGACGACAGCACGCGCAACGAACCGCGTTCGGAGGAGCATCCACGACATGAGCGCCACCGGAGAAGCGGGACCCCTGTTCCCGGACCGCAATCTCGCCTTGGAACTGGTCCGCGTGACGGAAGCCGGCGCACTGGCATCCGGCCGGTGGGTCGGACGCGGCGACAAAGAAGGCGGGGACGGTGCGGCGGTCGACGCGATGCGCATCATGCTGTCGACCGTGACCATGAGGGGCGTCGTCGTGATCGGCGAAGGCGAGAAGGACGAAGCACCGATGCTGTTCAACGGCGAGTTGGTCGGCGACGGCACCGGACCGGAGTGCGATTTCGCGGTCGACCCGGTAGAGGGCACCACACTGATGGCCGCCGGCGCGCCGAATTCGCTGAGCGTCGTGGCGGTAGCCGAGCGCGGGGCCATGTTCGACCCCTCGTCGGTGTTCTACATGAACAAGATCGCCGTGGGCCCGGACGCGGCAGACGCCGTGGACATCACCGCTCCGGTCTCCGAGAACATCTCGCGCGTCGCCGCCGCGCTCGGCACGTCGGTCGCGGACCTGACCGTGGCCGTGCTCGACCGGCCGCGTCACACCGAACTGGTCGACCGGATCCGCCGGGCCGGCGCGCGGGTGCGGTTGCTGCCGGACGGGGACGTCGCCGCGGCCATTGCCGCTGCGCGTCCCACCTCCGGTATCGATATGGCGATGGGCATAGGCGGCACTCCGGAAGGCATCCTCGCGGCAGCGGCGGTGCGGTGCCTGGGAGGAACGATTCAAGCGCAACTGACTCCCCGGGACGCCGGCGAACGCGGGCAGGTTCGGGCCGCGGGGCACGATACCGATCGGGTCCTCCACACGACGGACCTGGTCGGCGGCGCGAACGTGTTCTTCGCCGCCACGGGAGTCACCGACGGGCCGCTGTTGCGTGGCGTGCGGTACTTCGGCGGAAACCGTGCGGGCACTCAATCGATTGTGATGCGCAGCAAGTCCGGCACCGTCCGGATCATCGAGGCCGAGCACCGACTGGATTTTCCCGGTCCCCACAGCGAGGCCGCACGGACGTGAACCGGAGCAACGGACCGGGGCGCTCCCCCGGCGAACTCGGATTCAGATCGACGTGCCGATCCACAACCCGATTCCTGCGGCGGCGAGGGCCAGCACCAGCATCACCACACCGCTGATGAACGAATCCCCGTATCGGCGCTCCTTGATCAGTTGCACCGTCTCGTAACTCGCCGTACTGAATGTGGTGTATCCACCGAGGAATCCGGTTCCGATGACATAGCTGGCGTCGGTGGAGACGAGATGCTCGACCGTGAGTCCCGTGAGGAATCCCAGGACGAGCGATCCCGACACGTTGATGATGGTCGTCGCCCACGCGAACTTCGTCTTCATGTGTGCACGGATGAAACCGTCCAGGACGAAGCGCACGACTGCTCCGACCCCACCCGCGATACTCAGCGTGATGAAGATGAGCGGCGTCACGATGTCATCCCTCCCCCGGCGGGCGGCGTCATGCGCGCGTTGACGCTACTGGCAACCGCAATTCCCGCCCAGGTGGCGCACGCACCGACGATCAGTGTCCCGACCACGTACACCACGCCCTGCCAGATGTATCCGTCCCGGAAGAGCACCGCCGTGTCGGTCGCAAGCGAACTGTAAGTGGTGAAACCGCCGCAGAATCCGGTTCCCAGAAGGAGCTTCAGATTCTTCCCCGTGGGCTTCGCGCTGTCGATCCGGGTGACGGCTTCGTACAGATAGCCGAGGAGAAATGCACCGACGATGTTCACGACGGCGATCGCGATCGGGACTTCGCCGAGTTTCGGGATAGCCAGCGAAACGCCTTCGCGGCTGCCGGCCCCGAACAGGCCTCCGATCGCTACCAGTCCGATCGAGGCCCATTGCAGATAGGCGGGCCGCCCGTTACTCATTCCCGCGCTCCCGCATGTCGGGTGCGCGAGGACTTCGGCCGAAGATCCATCCTCCCAGGCTAACCGAGCGAGCCGGGTACCACGGCGCTTTGCCTACGTGCTCCGGGCGACCGCGTCGAACCGATCGATGTCCTCACGACGGCATACGCGGCTTCCGGCGGTCAACAGCGCTGCGGTGCCGCACGCGACACCCAGCGCCAGCGCGTCGCGCAGCGTGCGTTCCTGCAGTAGTCCGACGACGAGTCCGGCGACCATGCTGTCACCGGCACCCACGGCGCTCCGTACCTCCACCTCCAGCGCGGGCACCTCGACGGCGTCGTCGGCGGTGACCATGATCGCGCCGTCGGGGCCCAGCGACACCACCACGATCTCTGCGACCCCGCGCTCGACCAGTTCGCGCGAGGCCTCGATCCGGTCGTCCGTGCCGGGCAGGTCACGGCCGACCCACTCGCACAGTTCGCCCAGCGACGGCTTGACGAGGAACACCCCGGACTCGATGCTCGCCAGAGCCTCTCCCGACGAGTCGAGCACGAAGCGCGCCCCGGCGGCGTGGGCGACTTCCGCGACCCGGTGGACGAACGCCCCGGAGACGCCGGGCGGGAAGCTGCCGCTGGCCACGAGATACTGTGCGCCCTGGGCTGCTTCGGTGAGCACCGCCAGGCAACGCTCCTGTTCGTCGCGAGTCAGGTCCGGCCCCGGTGTGACGAACCGGTATTCGTGCCCGGTCTTGCGGTCGATCGCGGTGAAGCATTCGCGGGTGTCGTCGACGATGGGCACGACATACGCGTCGACGTGGTCGTCGTCGAGCAGCCCGCTCATCTGCCGGCCCCGTGCGCCACCTACCGGGAACACCGCTCCCGCCGACGCACCGAGCACACGCGCGACCTTGGCGACGTTGATGCCTCCACCCCCCGCGTCGTAGAACGGCTCCTCGCACCGGAGCTTGCGGGTGGGTACGACTTCCTCGGCGAAGGTGGTGACATCGAGGGCAGGATTCATGGTCAGCGTGACGATATCGGGCATACCGAAACCCTAGCCGTGCGACAGGACACCCGACGGGTCCGGCAGAGTCCTCGTACGTGTTGTCCCGTCGGGATGTCTCAGTCGCGCGGTTTGCGCAGAGCCGCCATGAACATCGCGTCCGTGCCGTGCCGGTGCGTCCACAACTGCACACCCGGTCCGTCACCGAGTTTCGGCACACCCGGGAGGAGTTCCCTCGTGTCGAGTTGTTCGACCCCGTACCGGCGGACCGCGTCGGACACCACCCCGACGGTCTCCGAGACGTGCGGCGAGCAGGTGGAATACACCACCACGCCACCGGGACGCAGCAGACCGATCGCCGCGCCGAGAAGCTCTTTCTGCAGTTTGACGAGGTCGGCCACATCTTCGGGCCTACGGCGCCAGCGCGACTCGGGCCGGCGGCGCAGCGACCCGAGTCCGGTGCAGGGTGCATCGACCAGGATCCGGTCGTACCCGGGCTCGAGACCCGAGTCGCGGCCGTCCGCGACATGCACGACCACCGGGAGATCACGCGCGGTCTTGCGGACCAGGTCGGCACGGTGCTCGACGGGTTCGACCGCATCCACCGAGAATCCGTCCAGCGCGGCGAGAGCGCCGAGCAGTGCCGCCTTGCCACCGGGTCCGGCGCACAGATCGAGCCAGCGCCCCGTGTCCTCGCCGAGCAGCGGAGCCAGCGTGAGCGCTCGCGCGACGAGCTGGCTGCCTTCGTCCTGCACCGCGGCCATGCCCTCGCGGACCGGCTCGAGCCGACCGGGATCGCCGTGTTCGATGTGCACCGCGTACGGCGACCACGGACCGATCTCGCCGCCGGTCACGAGTGCAAGCTCCTCAGCGGTGATCACACCGGGCCGGGCGACAAGATGCACGATCGGACGGGCGTCGTCGGCCGCGAGCACGTCGGCGAGTTCCCCTGCGTCGGCACCGAGGGAATGCACGAATGCCTGGGCGATCCACAGCGGGTGCGCGTAGCGGAACGCCAGGTGCCCCACCGGGTCGCGCTCGGGGTCGGGTGCGAGCAGGTCGATCCACTCGTCCTCGGTTCGTTCCCCCACTCGCCTCAGCACGGCATTGACGAATCCTGCTCGTCCCGAACCGAATTCGGTGCGGACGAGGTCGACGCTGGTCGCCACGGCGGCGTGCGGGGCGACCCTGGTCCGTAACAACTGATAGGTGCCCAGCCGCAGCACGTCGAGCAGCGCGCCGTCGATCTCGTCGACGGGACGGTTGGCGGCATCGGCGATGACGGCGTCGAGCAGTCCCTGCGCGCGTGCCGCCCCGTAGGTGAGTTCGGTGGCCAGCGCCGCGTCACGAGAGTCCAGTTTGCGTTCGCGAAGGAGGGCCGGCAGCACCAGATTGGCGTAGGCATCGCGCTCGCGGACCGCGCGCAGTACGTCCCGCGCCGCGGTGCGAGCCGGATCCACCGCCGACTGGGTGGGACGGCGAGTCTGCCGTGGGGCGGTGTTGCGCCCGGTATGTCCGCCCGGCTTCTGCCCTGAACGCCGGGCCGGTTTGCGAGCTTCACTCATTGCGCACGTACTTTCGAGTCGAGTCGGGCGCCGCGCGCCCAATCTGCTGCTGCCATCGGTTTCTTGCCGGGGGGCTGAACGGTGCCGAGCCGCACCGCGGTGGACCCTGTCCCGACGAGCAGACCGTTCTTGAGGACCGCGAGTTCGCCGGGGTCGAGCGTCTCGTCGACGGGGGTCACCGGCCCGAGCTTGACTCGCAGGTCGCCGATCATGGTCCACGCGCCCGGCGCCGGGGTGACCGCGCGGACGTGGCGGTCGACCACGTGCGCAGGCCGCGTCCAGTCGACCCGTGCGGCGTCCACGGTGACCTTCGGGGCGTGGGAAACACCCTCGGCGGGTTGCGGCGCCGGAACGAGGATGCCGTCCTCGAGACCGTCGAGCGTCGATTCGAGCAGCGTTGCACCGGCCTCCGCGAGACGACCCAGCAGATCACCGGCGGTGTCGGTGGGCCGGATCATCTCGGTCACCACGCCGTACACCGGGCCCGTGTCGAGACCGGCTTCGAGCCGGAACGTGCTGGCTCCGGTGATCTCGTCACCCGCGGCGATCGCGGCTTGCACCGGTGCTGCTCCGCGCCATGCGGGGAGCAGAGAGAAGTGCAGGTTCACCCAGCCGTACCGGGGGATCTCCAGCACGGCGGGCGGGATCAACGCTCCGTATGCGACGACGGGGCAGCAATCGGGCTGGAGTTCGGTGAGACGGGCGATGAATTCGGGGTCGCGAGGTGCCTGCGGAGCAAGCACCTCGATACCGTGCTCGTCGGCGACCTGCCCCACTTCGGATCGGACCGCCTTCCGGCCGCGACCGGCGGTGGTGTCGGGCCGCGTCACGACCGCGACGACCTCGTGGCGGGGCGAGGCGATGAGCCGCCGCAGTGCCGGCACTGCGGGGCCGGGAGTACCTGCGAACACCACCCGCATGTCAGAGCACCGCCGGTGCGGGTGGGCGCACTGCGATGCGGAAGCTAACCGGCGGGTGTGTCACGAATACTGCTCCAGGGTTCGGCGACGATGGCTCCCCCATTCTAGGGAGTCGGTCGCCCACACCGACACGGTGTCGCCACCACGGCCCAGTAGTCTCGCCGGGTATGCAGCAACGACGCCTCACCACCGGCCCTCTCCTCGACGACGGCGGAACGCTCATCGAGACCGGATGGAGCGCGAGCGAGGAACGTCGGTACGACCGCCGGAAGGTCGCGGCGTCCGGTCTGCGCATCAAGGAGTGGGACTACTACTGCGTCCTGTCCGACGGCGATTCCGGCCCCTACGGCATCGCTCTGACCGTGGCCGACAACGGCTACATGGGTCTGCTCGGCGTCAGTTGGCTCGACCTCGCCGGGCCGGCAGACGTCACGGAGAACACGATGATCCCCTTTCCGCGCGGCCGTCTGGGCTTGCCCGCGAGCGCCGACTCGGGCGATGTGGTGGTTCGCCGCGGCGACGTGCACATCGAGTATCGGAACGAGGGACAGGCACGACGGCTGATCGTCGACCATCCCGGGTTCGGCGGAGGCCGCGGGCTGTCGGGTGAGCTGGTGCTGACTCAGCCGCCGATGGACCGGATGGTGATCGCCACCCCGTTCCCGTCCAGCCCGAAGGCCTTCTACTACAACCAGAAGATCAACTGCCTGCCCGCCCGGGGCAGCGTGACGGTCGACGGCCGCGAGCACCTGTTCGACCCCGCGACAGCGTTCGGCGTATTCGACTGGGGCCGGGGAGTCTGGACCTACGACAACACCTGGTACTGGGGTTCGGCGTCCGGCCTGCACGACGGACTGCCCTTCGGCTTCAACATCGGCTACGGGTTCGGGGACACCGGCGCGGCGAGCGAGAACGTGGTCTTCCATGACGGTGTCGCCCACAAACTCGACCGCGTGCAGTTCCACCTGCCGGTCGGCACGTACGACGGTGCGCCGTGGCGATTCACCAGCAACGACCACCGTTTCGAGATGGAGTTCGTGCCGATTCACGATCGGGCCGCGGACGTGAACGCTCTCGTTCTCCGTTCGACCCAGCATCAGGTGTTCGGCCGCTATACCGGCTTCGTCGTCCTCGACGACGGTAGCCGGCTCGAGATCGAGAACCTCCTCGGTTTCGCGGAAAAGGTGCGCAACCGCTGGTGACCGGTCGATGCCGACCGTTTCCGCGGTGACCGGTGCGCTCAGAAGTTGGCCTGGCGGACGACCTCCGGGATTCCGGTTCCCAGCGCAACCCGGGTGCACGTGCCCAATGCGACTCGATCGGGATCGAGGGCATGCCGGATCAGTTGCAACGTGAATTCGTCGTAGACCATGTTGAAGTGGCCGGTCCGATTCTGTGGACACAGATCCTGGACGACGAGATTGACCGCACCTTCTCCGCGCAACGCAACGTTGTCGGCGGGTTGGATCACTTCGTCGAACCGGGTTCCGATGGTGGTGTACTGCACGCCGGGAACGGTGTCGCTCGGCGCGTTCAATTCGGTGAGCAGTACCGAACCTTGGAGTTGCTCCGCAAGCGCCACCGAGAATTCGCCCTCGAGGAAGTCGGTTGCGCCGGGTAACGCGGCGATCGCGGTCGCGAGACCGTAGAAGGTGCCGCCGTAGCTGGGAGACGCCACCCCGACCCAGCGGTCGACCACGTGGGCGCCTCCGAGTTTGTTGATGTAATAGCGGGTGACGACCGCGCCTTGCGAATACCCGACGACGTCGACTTCGGTAGCTCCGGTCTCGGCCCGGACCCGCTCCACGAACTCGCCGAATTGTGCTGCGGACACCCGGATCTCACCCGTACCGTACGACTCGGCCCCGGCCGCCAAACCGTAGTTCACCGCGAAGACGCACCGCCCGGATGCAGCGAGAAGGGGTGTGAGTGCGGCGAAGTCGGAGTAGCTGTTGGAGTCGGTCCCGTGCGCAAGCACCACCGGCCGGGGGTTCTCCGGCGAGAGCACACACGAGAAGTCGTTCGTCTGCGGCGGCACCGCGCCGGGATTGTTCTCCGCGTATTCGGCAGCCTCCGCGTGGGTTACCGCCGGCGGCCCCGGCACCACGGGCACAGAGGATGAGGACCCCGTCACCCCGACGAGCGGTTGCGCACCCGCCACTCCCGCCGTGAACGCGGCAACGCACAGAGCCGCGAGCCCGGCCGACCACACTCGTCGGACCACCATGTGACGCCTCCTGTCGCAACGCGGTCGTGCCACGTCATCGAAACAAGGGTTCGATCACAAACGACTGCAACTGTATCTGTTAAAGATACTAAGCCCACCGATGATCATCGCGCTGTCACTTGAACGAGGGACAGTTTCCCGAGCCGGAACACGAGCGAACGAGCACAACAGAACCGGCCCCTCCCGTCGACGAGAAGTCGACGGGAGAGGCCGGAAAGCTGCTGCAACTATTGGGCTGTCGGCACCACCGGGTGCCGGTAACCACCGGGCTCCTGTAACTACGGGGTTCCTGTAACTACGGGCCTGCTGCGATCTACGAGAGCCTCAGCCTTCGCAGAAGGCCTCTGCCACAGCGGGAGGAAGCCCGTCGAGCAGTTGCTGGGCGGGCACGGCGAGGACCGGGTCGTCCGCGAGCCAGCGTGCCGCCGCGCACTCGGTAAGGCGGTAACCGGACTCCGGTGCGGCAGGCCCGCCGTCGGTGAACGCGCCCAGGACGTGCTCCGAAAGCTGCGCGGCCGACCCGTATGTCGAGGCGCCCACGGAGAAGTCCGGCCCGAACGATGCCGAGGCATTGAACGAACGATCGTCGCTCCATCCCCACTTCGTTCCGATGACACCCGCCAGCAGCGCGGTGCCGTAGTTCTGCGCGTACCCGTCGGCGGCCGTCCCGTATGCCGATGCCATGGCGGCGAGTACCGGCGAATTCGGATCGGTGCGCTTCTTCGTTTCGAGATAGGTGACCATGTCGTGAGTCGACGTGGTTCCGTTGCCCCAGTAACCGGGCACGTAGGTATCGGTGAGCCCGAACTCTTCCACCGTCGTCGAGATCGCCTGGGGGTACTTCGCATGAAGCCGGTTGGCGATCGCGTCGTTCGACGCGCGGATCATCTCCGTGGCGTCGGCATGATCGGCGGCGTCGCCGTACCGGAAGACGTACTCGGCCAGATACAGCTTGACGATCGAGACCCCGGCACGGGATTCGTGTTCGTTGGCGGTGCCCGCGCGGAACCCGGTCGGCGAATGCGCAAACGAGATCTGCGTGCTGCTCGGCGCCACGATCGCCCCGTTGTCGTCGAGAACGGGTGCCGGTGCCGCGGCGGCGATCCCGCTGCCGGAAACAGCGAGTGCGGTCAGGGCGGCGACGGTGAGGGCCTGAGCAAGAGGGCGCATGGCAAGCGATCGTAGTTGCCCGGCGCCGTTCGTGTGCGGTGACACCGATGAGTTCTCGCTGTTGCGCCGGTCACACCGTGTGAGAGGCCCGACCACGAGGAGAAACATGATCATCGTCGCTGGACACATCGTCGTCGACCCGAGCGCACGCGGGAGCTACCTCGCGGGATGCGCCGATGTCGTGGAACAGGCGCGCCTCGCCCCCGGGTGCCTCGAATTCTCTGTCACCGCAGACCTGATCGATCCGTCTCGCGTCGTGGTGTTCGAGCGGTGGGACTCCCCCTCCGCCGTCGAGCGCTTCCGTGGATCCGGACCCGACAGCGACGCAGCCGCATCCGTCGTGTCCGCATCGGTCGCGGAATACGCTGTGGCCGAGGTTCGCTCGCTCACCTGACCGTGGCGGGATCAACCGATACGCGGCGGGTCCACTTGAACACGTAAAGGGCCGTCCGCACGGCGCGCGGTCCGGGTCGCCTGCGCTTCCCGCAGCGCGGCGCCCAGGTCCCGGCCCCGATGCCGGGCGACCCGCACGATCATGCGGTGCACCTCCTCGGGTTCCGGGCCGTCCGAGCCGAACGGCAGTCGCTGTCCCGGAGGCAGCGGAACGGGTCCGAGCACTTCGGCTCCGTCGGGCAGACGGGTCGCCTCGAGAAGCTCCGCGACTGCGGCGGAGCCACCGTCGAGCGCAGCCATGTGCACGGCGGGAGGGAAGCCGACTTCGGTGCGTTCGGCGACCTCCTGCCTGGCGTGACCTACCGGATCCCACCGCACCAGTGCCTGCACGGTCGGAATCCCGGAGTCGGCGACCACCACCACCTGCCCACCGTCCGCGAACGGCCGCACCAGCGCCGACGCCGCCAGCCACCGCCGCATCGCCTCCTCGGCGGCTCGGAGGTCGGCACGCCCGAGCAGCGCCCACCCGTCCAGCAACAGCGCGGCACCGTATCCCCCGTCGGCGACGGGTTCCGCGCCGACCGTCGACACCACCAGTGCGGCACCTCCCGGCGCGGTGGCTTTGACCTCGCCGCCGCCCGACGTGATCACCGGTACCCCGGGAAACGCGCGCCCGAGTTCTTCGGCGGTGCGGCCGGCACCGACGACGACGGCCCGCAGCGAACGCGCACCACAGGCATGACACCGGTGGGTGGCGTCGGCGACCCCGCACCACTTGCACGCCGGTATCGCGGCACCGTCCGGCCCCGCCGCCGCCGGCAGCGCCAACGGGCCGTTGCACCGTCGGCACCGCGCCGGGGCGCGGCACTTACCGCAGGCGAGGGCCGGCACGTACCCGCGGCGCGGGACCTGCACGAGCACCGGATGTCCCGATCCGAGTGCTGCCCGCGCCGCCGCGAACGCGATCGCCGGCAATCTGGCGGCGCGCGCAGCGGGGTCACGCTCGATCGCCTGATCGCTGTCGGCGAGCGCGGTGATCTTCGGCGCCCACGCCCGGAGCACCTCGCGCGGGGCGAGCAGGTCGTGTGCCCAGCCCGAGTCGACGAGCGCCTGCGTCTCGGCGGTCCGCGCGTGCCCGGCAATGACGACGGCCGCGCCCACGGCGTGCGCCCGCAGCGCGGCGACTTCCCGGGTGTGCGGGTACGGCGAACGGGGCTCGGAATGCAGGTCGTCACCGTCGTCCCAGACGACGAGGAGCCCGAGGTCTGGTGTGGGTGCGAACACCGCGGCGCGGGTGCCCACCACGATCCGGGCCGAGCCGCGCAGAGCCGCCAGCCATCGGCGATACCGTTCGGCCGGACCGAGACCCGCGGTCAGGCCTACCACGTGTTCTGCGCCGGCGACGTGCACGCAGGCGGCGAGCACACGGTCGAGGTCGCGCTGGTCCGGAACCACCAGCACCGCCGCACGACCGGCCGCCGCCGTGAGCGCCGCGAGTTCCGCGAGGCGGGTCGGCCAGTCTTCCCCGGGAAGTGCCTGCCACGCCGCCCGAGGTGCGCGACCCGACGAGAGAGCTTCGAGGAAGTTCTCACCGTGCCGGTAACGCGCCCAGGGACCACGATCGAACGCCGGGACCGCCGGCGGATCGACCGGTCGCGGTTCTTCCGCTTCCACCCGGGCGTGACGCGGTGGTACGGCGAGCCGGAGTACGTCGGCGCGGGTGCCGGCATAGCGGGTCGCCACTTCGTCGGCGAGCGCAGCGATCTCGGGCGTGAGAACAGGTTCGGCCGACACGACGCGGTCGAGCGCCCCGAGTTTGCCCGGGTGTTCGCTCGTCGCGGTGCGGGAGAGCAGAAACCCGTCGACGAGCCGGCCCGCGAAACGCACTCGGACGCGGACGCCCGGCCGGGCGTCCGCGTCGAGGTGGTGCGGGATGAGGTAGTCGAACTCCCGGTCCAGGTGCGGCACGGAGAGCAGCGGCAGAACGCGCCCTACCGGGTCGACCTCGGCAGCGCGTGTGTCGGCAGCGCGCTTGTCGGCAGCGCGTGTGGCGGCAGCCACCCGGGTGCGACCGTGACCGTCAGAGTCCGGCGGCCGCGCGAAGCTTGTCGGCGCGGTCGGTGTTCTCCCACGGCAGTTCGATGTCGGTGCGGCCGAAGTGACCGTACGCAGCCGTCTGGGCGTAGATGGGGCGCAGAAGATCCAGGTCGCGGACGATCGCGCCGGGACGCAGGTCGAAGACCTCGTTGACCGCCTGCTGGATCCGCGCGGGATCGGCCTTTTCGGTGCCGAAGGTCTCGACGAACAGGCCGACGGGAGCGGCCTTGCCGATCGCGTATGCGACCTGCACCTCGATCCGGTCCGCCAGTCCCGCGGCGACGGCCGTCTTGGCGACCCAGCGCATGGCGTACGCGGCGGAACGGTCGACCTTCGACGGGTCCTTACCCGAGAACGCGCCACCGCCGTGGCGGGCCATGCCGCCGTAGGTGTCGACGATGATCTTCCGTCCGGTCAGGCCGGCGTCGCCCATCGGGCCGCCGAGCACGAACGATCCGGACGGGTTGACCAGCAGCCGGACATCGGCGACGTCCAGACCGGCGAGGTTCGGGTCCGCGAGTACGGCGTCGACGACGTGCGCCCGGAGATCCGGGGTGAGCAGGTTGTTGAGGTCGATATCCGCGGCGTGCTGAGTGGAGATCACGATGGTGTCGAGGCGGACCGGCTTGTCGCCCTCGTACTCGATGGTGACCTGGGTCTTGCCGTCCGGCCGCAGGTACGGGAGCACACCGGTCTTCCGCACCTCGGTCAGCCGGCGCGAGAGCCGGTGCGCGAGGGAGATGGGCAGCGGCATCAGTTCCGGGGTTTCCGAGCATGCGTATCCGAACATCAGGCCCTGGTCGCCGGCGCCCTGCAGCGCGACCTCGTCGTCGGTCAGCGTGCCGCTACGAGCCTCGAGCGCGACATCGACACCCCCGGCGATCTCCGGCGACTGCGCGCCGATCGCGATGTTCACGCCGCAGGAGTTGCCGTCGAAGCCCTTGGACGAGCTGTCGTACCCGATTTCGAGCACGCGATCGCGCACGATCTTCGGGATATCGGCATACGCGGAGGTCGTCACCTCACCCACCACGTGCACCTGACCGGTGGTCACGAGCGTTTCCACTGCGACACGGGCACGCGGGTCGTCCGCGAGCAGCGCGTCGAGGACCGAGTCGCTGATCGCGTCGCAGATTTTGTCCGGGTGCCCCTCGGTCACGGACTCGCTGGTGAAAAGCCGACCGCCGGTCTTGCTCACAGAACTCCCTCTCGACTGATGTGTCTAGCTCTGGACGAACGCTGTGGAGCGGCACGCACTCCCGGTCGGGTCGAGCCCGGCCACTGTGCCGACGCTACTGTCCCGGCAGCGTCGGCGCGAGTATTAAAATCATCGGACTCTACGTCCGTTCTACCTGCGCCAGCAGCGGTCGCAGTGCATCGAGGACCCTGCTTGCCATCAGAGCCTTGGATCCGTGGGCGAGCGCCGTCTCGGAGCCGTCCGCGGACAACAACCATCCGTCGTTGTGGTCGACCTCGAATGCCTTGCCGTCGCCCACGGCGTTGACGACGAGAAGATCGCAGCCCTTGCGGGCAAGTTTCTCACGCGCATAGGTCAGGACGTCGCCGTGTTCGTCGCCGGTTTCGGCTGCGAATCCGACGATGACGGTGTCCTTGGACAGTCCACCGTCGGCACGGGAGCGCACCAGTCCGGCGAGGATGTCGTCGTTCTTCGTCAGCGCGATCGAGTCCGGTTCGCCCGCACCCTTCTTGATCTTGCTTTCGGCGAAGGCGGCGGGACGGAAATCGGCGACCGCGGCCGACATGATGACGGCGTCGGCGGTCGCGGCATGCTTGGTGACCGCGTCCTGCATCTGCGCGGCGGTCTGCACCCGCACGACGTCGACGGCGGCGGGATCGTCGAGGCCCGCGACCGCGCCGGCCACGAGGGTGACGTCCGCGCCGCGCTGCGCGGCCAGGCGGGCAAGCGCATAGCCCTGCTTGCCCGACGAGCGGTTGCCCAGGAACCGCACCGGATCGAGAGGTTCGCGCGTGCCACCTGCGGAGACGACGATGCGCCGGCCGACCAGGTCGCGGGGCAGCGCGTCGGCACGTTCGAGCATCAGTGCTGCCAGCGCGTAGATCTCGTCGGGTTCGGGCAGACGCCCCGCTCCGGTGTCCTTGCCGGTGAGGCGACCCGAGGCGGGCTCGACCACGACACTGCCGCGACGACGCAGAGTTGCGACGTTGTCGACCGTGGCGGGGTGTTCCCACATCTCGGTGTGCATCGCGGGCACGAACATCACCGGGCACCGCGCGGTGAGAAGAGTTGCCGTGAGGAGATCGTCGGCGCGGCCGGATACCGCCCGGGCCATGAGGTCGGCGGTGGCGGGCGCGACGACGACGAGGTCGGCCTCCTGCCCCAACCGCACGTGTGGTACCTCCGGCACGTCGGCGAAGACGCCGGTGTGCACGGGGTTACCGGAGAGTGCCTCGAAGGTGGCGCGCCCGACGAATTGAAGTGCTGATTCGGTGGGAACGACCCGCACGTGATGGCCGTTCTCGGTGAACGCCCGGATCAGTGCGCACGCTTTGTACGCGGCGATCCCGCCGGCGACTCCGACGACGACGCGGCGGCGCTGTCCGGTTTCCGGAGCGCCGTCCGCGGCGTGAAGGCTCACTCGCCTTCGGTGTGCTCGAGCAGATCCGCGTGGATCTCGCGCAGCGCGATGGACAGCGGCTTCTCCTGCAGACCCGGCTCGACGAGCGGGCCGACGTACTCGAGGATGCCGTCACCGAGCTGGTTGTAGTAATCGTTGATCTGCCGGGCGCGCTTGGCCGAGTAGATCACCAGGGCGTACTTCGAGGAGGCGCGTTCGAGCAGCTCGTCGATCGGCGGGTTGGTGATACCCAGCGGAGTGTCGTAGACCGGAAGGGCGTTGCCCTCGAGGTCGATCGCTGCTGACTGCATGCTGCTCACTCGGTGTTCTCCTGAGTTTTCGCGGGATAGAAATCTAGCGTCGGCGGACTCTGCAAACGGCACCGGTCGGGCGCCCGCAAGCACGCTCCGGTCACCCGTTTTCGGGACCGACTAACAAGGATACCAATTCTTCGCACGCACGGTCGACATCATCGTTGACAACGACGACATCGAACTCGTCCTGAGCGGCGAGTTCGGTGCGCGCGGTGTCCAGGCGGCGGGCCACCACGTCCGCGGATTCGGTGCCGCGTCCGGTGAGGCGCTCGACGAGCACCTCCCAGCTCGGCGGTGCGAGGAAGACCAGGACGGCCTCGTCCATCGCGGCCCGCACTGCGCGGGCCCCCACCAGATCGACCTCCACGAGCACCGGTCGCCCGGCGGCGAGCGCCTCGCGTACCGGCGCTGCGGGTGTGCCCGAACGTTGCAGGCCTGCGTGGATGTCGGCCCATTCGAGCAACTCGCCGTCGTCGATCATGCGGTCGAATTCCTCGCGGGTGACGAAGCGGTAGTCCACCCCGTCCACCTCGCCCGGTCGTGGGGCGCGGGTGGTCGCGGAGACACTGAACATCAGATTCGGCACCCGGTTGCGCAGAAGGCGCACGACAGTCGACTTACCGACCGCGGAGGGGCCGGCCAGAACGATCAGCCGGCCCCTCCGCGCTGCGGGTGCGCTGTCCGTCACGGGGTGTGCGTCAGCTACCACGGTCTCAGGCGTCGAAATCGAACCTGGCGAGCAGGGCCTTGCGCTGGCGATCGCCGAGTCCGCGCAGACGGCGGGTCGGAGCGATCTCCAGTTCGGTCATGATCTCCTGCGCCTTGACCTTGCCGACCTTCGGCAGGGCCTCGAGCAGAGCGGAAACCTTCATCTTGCCGAGGATTTCGTCGTTCTCGGCATCCTTCAGCACCTGCTTCAGGTCGGTGCCGCCGCGCTTGAGGCGCTCCTTGAGCTCTGCCCGGGCACGACGGGCAGCAGCCGCCTTCTCCAGAGCAGCGGCGCGCTGCTCATCGGTCAGCTGGGGAAGGGCCACGGTTCCTCCGTCTCATCGTTGGAATTCAGTCTTCACCGCTGTAACCAGCGGCGATAGCGACCGTACTCACGACTTCCGTCGAATGCGAACCGCCCCCCCGCCGTGACGCTCGAAAATCCGTGCGGTAGTGCGTGCCGATTCCGGGGCCCACACGCCGCCGGAAGATCCCGCGAATTTTGCGGGCCGACCTGCCCGAACGGTGAAAAGTCGCAGGTCACGGCGTCTCGATGGACATACACGCCGCCACCGCCGGGTGAGCGCGCAAGATCACTGCCGGCCGTGGAGGGTGTCATCGAGAACCCCGGAAAAAAATCTTGCGGTTCCGCGTGTCGCGGCGCGCGGATCCGCAGGTCAAGGACCGTACACGTGCACGTACGGACCTCGACCCCCTCAGCCCTCGAGGAACTCGGTCGTGGAGGAACTAGTCCTGAAGGAACGCGAATCCTTCGACCGTGCGGGCGACAGCCTCCCGCAACGCGGAGACGGACGGTCCCGCGCGCAGCACCTCCCGGGACACGTTCGGCACCACGGCCCTCAGATTGCCCGCTGCGAGCCGTCGGACGTCGTCGGCGGTTCCGCCCTGCGCCCCCACTCCCGGCATCAGGATGGGGCCGTTCAAGGCCCGCAAGTCGGGAGCGTCGGTCAGCGTCGCGCCGACCACCACACCGACCGACCCGAGGCGGCCGGCTCCGGTATTGCACGCCGCGGCCTCGTCGACCATCGCCTGAGCGACAGTGCGACCGTCGTCGAGCCGGGCCCGCTGCACCTGCGCTCCCTCCGGATTCGAGGTCGCTGCCAGCACGAAGATCCCACGGCCCGTCTGCGCCGCCAGATCGAGTGCCGGAGCGAGCGCACCGAAACCGAGATAGGGCGAGACGGTCACCGCGTCCGAGCACAGCGGCGACTCGTCGGCGAGCCAGGTGCAGGCATACGCGTCCATGGTGGAGCCGATATCGCCGCGTTTGGCGTCGGCGACGACGAGCGTCCCGGAACCGCGCAGTACGGCGATGGTGCGTTCGAGAACTTCCAGACCCGCCGAACCGAACGCTTCGAAGAACGCGACCTGCGGCTTGACCACGGCGACGACCCCGTCGAACGCTTCCACACACAGCTCGCTGAACTTGTCGAGTCCGTCGGCGTCGACTCCGAGACCCCACGCCGTCAGCAATTGCGGATGCGGGTCGATGCCCACGCAGAGCGGCCCGCGGCTCGCGAGCGCATCCGCGAGCCGCTCTCCGAACGTGGTCACGACTGTCCGGCGACCGCGGCTTCGCGCAGTCGTGCGTGCATCCGCTGAATCGAGCTGACGCCGATGTCACCGCGGATGGCTGCCTCGATGCCCTGCACCGCCGCCGACGCACCCTGCACCGTCGTGATGCACGGAATGTTCGCCGCGACAGCCGCGCTGCGGATCTCGTACCCGTCGACGCGGGGTCCGGAATTACCCCACGGCGTGTTGATCACCATGGCGATGTCGCCGGCACGAATGCGATCGACCACGTCCGGTGCACCTTCGGGGCGTTCCTCCTCGGACACCTTGTAGACGTGTTCGCAGGGAACACCGTTGCGGCGCAGGACCTCTGCGGTCCCGACGGTGGCAGCGATGTGGAATCCGAGGTCGGCGAGGTGCTTGACCGGGAAGATCATCGACCGCTTGTCCTTGTTCGCGAGCGAGACGAACACCGTGCCCGAGGTGGGCAGCGATCCGTAGGCGGCGGTCTGGCTCTTCGCGAACGCCGTTCCGAAATCGTCGTCGATGCCCATCACTTCGCCGGTGGACTTCATCTCCGGGCTGAGCAACGTGTCGATACCGGTTCCGTCGGCGCGGCGGAACCGGTTGAACGGCAGCACCGCTTCCTTCACGGCTACCGGTGCCCCGAGCGGAATCACGCTGCCGTCGCCCTCGGCCGGCAGAATCCCGGCCTCGCGCAGTTCGGCGATGGACTCACCGAGCATCACCCGAGCGCACGCCTTGGCGAGCTGGACCGCGGTGGCCTTGGACACGAACGGCACCGTGCGGCTCGCCCGAGGATTGGCCTCCAGGACATACAGGATGTCGTCCTTGAGCGCGTACTGGACGTTGAGCAGGCCCTTGACCCCGATCCCGGCCGCGAGCGCTGCCGTCGAGCGGCGCACGTTCTCGATGTCGGAGCGTCCGAGGGTGATCGGCGGCAGGGCACACGCGGAGTCACCGGAGTGGATTCCGGCTTCCTCGATGTGTTCCATGATCCCGCCGATGTAGACGTCGGTGCCGTCGCACAGGGCGTCCACGTCGATCTCGACCGCGTCGTCGAGGAAGCGGTCCACGAGGACCGGGCGGTCGTCGGAGATCTCCGTGGCGCGGGAGATGTAGTCCGCGAGCGACTTCTCGTCGTAGACGATCTCCATGCCGCGGCCGCCGAGCACGTACGACGGGCGCACGAGCACGGGGTAACCGATCTCGGCCGCGATGTCACGAGCACCGTCGAAGGTGGTGGCGGTGCCGTACTTCGCGGCGGGCAGACCGGCCTCTTCGAGCACCCGTCCGAACTCGCCGCGGTCCTCGGCGAGGTCGATCGCCTCGGGGCTGGTCCCCACGATCGGGACTCCCGCCGCCTTCAGCCGCCGCGCCAACCCCAGCGGCGTCTGTCCGCCGAGCTGCACGATGACCCCGGCGACCGTGCCGGACTCGCACTCCGCCCGGTACACCTCGAGGACGTCCTCGAAGGTGAGCGGCTCGAAGTACAGGCGGTCGGCGGTGTCGTAGTCGGTGGAGACCGTCTCGGGGTTGCAGTTGACCATCACGGTCTCGTAGCCGGCATCCGAGAGCGTCAGTGCCGCGTGCACGCACGAGTAGTCGAACTCGATGCCCTGGCCGATGCGGTTCGGACCCGAGCCGAGGATCAGCACCTTCGGCTTGTCGGGCTGCGGCGCGACCTCGGTCTCCGCGTTCGGATCGAGTTCGTAGGTCGAGTAGTGGTACGGGGTCTTCGCCTCGAACTCCGCCGCACAGGTGTCGACCGTCTTGTACACCGGATGCACGCCGAGCTCGTTGCGCAGCGCGCGGACCGCGTCCTCGTCCGCGAACTGGCTCGGACGCAGCGCCGCGATCTGGCGGTCGGAGAAACCGTGGTGCTTGACGTACCGCAGCTCCTCGGCACCGAACGTCTCGGCGGCGCGGACCTTGTCCCCCATCCCGACGATCTGCGAAATCTCCTCGAGGAACCACGGGTCGATCTTGGTGGCCTCGAAGACCTGCTCGAGGGTCGCACCCAGCTCGAACGCCTGGGCGACCTGGTAGATCCGGCCGTCGGTGGGCGTCTCGATCGCCTTCAGCAGCTCGTCGAGCGACCCCTCGACCTCCGGGCCGGTCCAGAATCCGGCACGCTTGGTCTCGAGCGAACGCAGCACCTTGCCGAAGGCCTCGGCGAAGTTGCGGCCGATCGACATCGCCTCGCCCACAGACTTCATCGTGGTGGTGAGGGTGCCGTCGGCCCCCGGGAACTTCTCGAACGCGAACCGCGGAGCCTTGACCACGACGTAGTCGAGCGTCGGCTCGAAGCACGCGGGCGTTTCCTTGGTGATGTCGTTGACGATCTCGTCGAGTGTGTAACCGATGGCGAGCTTGGCGGCCATCTTCGCGATCGGGTAGCCGGTGGCCTTCGACGCGAGCGCCGACGACCGCGACACGCGCGGGTTCATCTCGATGACGACGAGGCGGCCGTCGCTCGGGTCCATGGCGAACTGGATGTTGCAGCCGCCGGTCTCGACGCCGACCTCACGCAGGATGGCGATCGAGAGGTCGCGCATCTTCTGGTATTCGCGGTCCGTGAGCGTCATCGCCGGTGCCACGGTGATCGAGTCACCGGTGTGCACACCGACCGGATCGACGTTCTCGATCGAGCACACGATCACGACGTTGTCGCGACCGTCCCGCATCAGCTCGAGTTCGTATTCCTTCCAGCCGAGGATCGACTCCTCGATCAGCACGTTCGCGGTCGGCGACGCGGCGAGACCGCCACCGGCGATGCGCTCGAGGTCGGCTTCGTTGTACGCCATGCCGGAGCCGAGGCCGCCCATCGTGAACGACGGGCGCACCACGACCGGGTATCCGAGTTCGGCGACGGTCGCGCGGACCTCGTCCATCGTGTAGCAGACCGCGGAGCGGGCGGACTCGCCACCGCACTTGGCCACGATGTCCTTGAACTTCTGCCGGTCCTCGCCGCGCTGGATCGCGTCGAAGTCCGCGCCGATCAGCTCGATGTCGTACTTGTCGAGGATGCCCTGCTCGGACAGCGCAACGGCGGTGTTGAGCGCGGTCTGGCCGCCGAGCGTCGCGAGCACCGCGTCGATCGGAGTGCCGTTCGCAGCTTCCGCGGCGATGACCTTCTCGACGTACTCGGCGGTGATCGGCTCGATGTAGGTCGCGTCGGCGAACTCCGGGTCGGTCATGATCGTCGCCGGGTTGGAGTTGACCAGCGAGACGCGCATGCCCTCCTCGCGGAGGACCCGGCACGCCTGGGTGCCGGAGTAGTCGAACTCGCAGGCCTGCCCGATGACGATCGGGCCGGAGCCGATGACCAGGATGTGAGAGAGATCGGTACGGCGTGGCATCAGTTCTTCTCTCCCTCGAGCATGCGGGTGAAACGGTCGAACAGGTAGGAGGCGTCGTGCGGCCCGGCCGCTGCCTCCGGGTGGTACTGCACGGAGAACGCGGAACCGTCGGCGAGCTTGACGCCTTCGACGGCACCGTCGTTGGCGCAGGTATGGCTGATCACCGCGCGGCCGAACGGAGTATCGAACTCCTGGCCCGCTTCACCTTCGAGCGCGAAACCGTGGTTCTGCGCGGTGATGGCGATGCGGCCGGTCTCGTGTTCGACGACCGGGATGTTGATGCCGCGGTGACCGAACTTCATCTTGTAGGTGTTCAGGCCGAGCGCGCGGCCGAGGATCTGGTTTCCGAAGCAGATGCCGAACAGCGGCAGGCCCTGTCCGAGCACTTCCTTGGTCAGGTGCACCGCCCCGTCCGCGGTCGCCGGGTCGCCGGGGCCGTTGGACAGGAACACACCGTCGGCCTTCAGGTCCAGGATGTCGTGGAGCGTCGCGCTGGACGGCAGCACGTGCACGCGGATGCCGCGTTCGGCGAACATCCGCGGCGTGTTGGTCTTGATGCCCAGGTCGATCGCGGCAACGGTGAAGCGCGGGTCGCCGCCGGTGGGTTCGACCACGTATCCGCTGCTGGTGCTCACTTCACCGGCGAGGTCTGCGCCGAGCATCGACGGCTGGCTCTTGACCCGGTCGAGGAGTGCGTCTACATCGAGGTCGTCGCCCTTCCACACGAGAGCGTCGCCGGAGAACACGCCGGCCCGCATCGAGCCGCGGGTGCGCAGGTGCCGCACGAGTGCGCGGGTATCGATCCCCGCGAGCCCGACGACGTTCTGCCGCGCGAGTTCGTCCTGCAGCGATCCGCTCGCCCGCCAGCTCGAGACACGTCGCGACGGGTCTCGCACCACGAACCCGGCCACCCAGATCTTCGAATCTGCGGCGTCACCGGTGGGCCCGACGGACTCGTTGTCCTCGTGGTTCCAGCCGGTGTTGCCGATCTGCGGCGCGGTGGCCACGACGATCTGCCGGTGGTAGCTGGGGTCGGTGAGTGTTTCCTGGTATCCGGTCATGCCCGTGCTGAACACGGCCTCGCCGAGGGTCTGTCCGACCGCACCGAAAGGCGTGCCACGGAAAACCCGTCCGTCTTCGAGGACCAGCACCGCGGTGCCGGCTCCGAATGTTCCGCCGCTCATGCGTTGTCTCCGTTCTTCTCGACCGCACCAGAACCGGCCGTACGGGCGGAAATCTCGCGTGTCGTGTTCGTCTTCGTGATGTTCGTCGTCGCTGTGATCGTCATCGTCGTTGTGATCGTCACTTTTCGTTCTCGTCCCGAGTCTGTTCCCGAGTCCATTGTGGATAGATCGACTTGTCGTCCCCACGGAAGCCCGTGTCGACCTCGGTCCCCGACGGCAGCTGCCACCGGATCACGAGCACGCCGTCCTTCGTCATGACCTTGCCCGCCAAGCCGCGTTCGGTCCGGATCGCGCGGATCGACTCCTCGGGAATCCAGATCGGCGACGCGCCGTGCCGTTCCAGAAGCACTCCCGTCCGGTACCGGCTCAGTTCGGAACTGGCGCGGAAGCCGAGGTCGCCCACCGCCACGCGGTCCTGCCAGCTCGGCGCCAGCGTGCTGCCGACGTACAGGCCCGTGCTCGGCTCGATGAGCCGCTCCCCCAGTTCCGCGGGCACCACCGGCAGTTCCCCGATCGCGTCCTGCTGTCGTCGGGCCCGGCCGCGCCAGCCCTTCCACATCAGCAGTACGAGCACGACCCACAACGCCAGAAATCCGACGGTGAGCACTATCCGGTCCATCTCGTGTTCCTACTTTCCGTCGGTCCGGGGGTATACCGCGCCGTCGCGGGCGGTGATCCGGCCGCGCAGCACTGTCGCGGTGACCCGTCCCGGCAAGGTCATGTCCTCGTACGGGGTGTTGCCGGCGATGCTCGCCAGGTCCGGCCCGTGCACCGTCCACTCGGTGTCCGGATCGACGAGCACCACGTTGGCCGGCTCACCGACCTCCAGCGGGCGCCCCTGGTCGTCGAGCCCGACGATCTCTGCGGGGCGCTCGCTCATCACCCGCGCGACACCGCGCCAGTCGAGCAGACCGGGACGCACCATTGTCTCGATAACGATGGACAACGCCGTTTCGAGGCCGAGCATTCCGGGACGCGCTTGTGAGAACTCGCAGCACTTGTCCTGATCGGCGTGCGGAGCGTGGTCTGTGGCGACACAGTCGATGACCCCGGACGCCAGTCCCCGGCGCAAGGCCTCGACATCCGAGCGCTCACGCAGCGGCGGGTTGACACGGTTGATGCCGTCGTAGGTCTCGAGCCGCGAGTCGTCGAGCAGCAGGTGATGCGGCGTGACTTCCGCACTGATGGCGATGCCCTGCGAGCGGGCCCATTCCACGAGCGCGACCGTGCCCGAGGTGGACGCGTGACAGATGTGCACGCGTGCACCGGCGTCGCGCGCAAGAAGCGCATCCCGGGCGACGATGGACTCCTCGGCGGCGCGCGGCCACCCGGCGAGGCCGAGGCGTGCGGCCGTGGGTCCCTCGTGTGCCACGGCTCCGACCGTCAGGCGGGGTTCCTCGGCGTGCTGGGCGATGAGCACTCCGAGCGAGGACGAGTACTCGAGCGCGCGGCGCATGAGCAGCGGATCGTCGACGCATTTTCCGTCGTCGGAGAACAACTTGACCTGCCCGATGCCGGAGGCCATGGACCCCATCTCGGCGAGTTGCCTGCCTTGGAGACCGACCGTCACGGCACCGACCGGATGCACGTCGACGAGGCCGACCTCCTGGCCACGACGCCACACGTGGTCGGTCACGACCGCCGAATCGGCAACCGGATCGGTGTTCGCCATCGCGAACACGGCGGTGTAGCCGCCGCGGGCGGCCGCGGCCGAACCCGAGTCGATCGTCTCCGTGTCCTCGCGTCCGGGTTCGCGCAGATGAGTGTGCAGGTCGACGAAACCGGGCAGCAGGATGCGATCGGTGCCGTCGAGGATTTCGACGTTCGCGTCGGCGTCGAGTCCCGGTCCGACGGCGAGGATCTGCTCGTCGCCGAGCAGGACGTCGACCGGATCCCCTTCGCCGTAGAGCCGGACGTTGCGGATGAGCACCTGCGGCGTCACCGGGGTATCTCCTCTTCCGTGGGTGTGTTCCGAAGCGGCGTTCACGACAGGTTGCCTTCCGTACCGACGAGCAGCCGGAACAGCACCGCCATGCGCACGTGCACGCCGTTGCCGACCTGCTGCAGGATGGCGGATTGCGGTGCGTCGGCGACCGGGAACCCGATTTCCATGCCGCGCAGCATCGGTCCCGGGTGCAGGACCACGGCATGCTCGGGAAGCACCGCGGCGCGCTTGGCGCTGAGGCCGTAGCGGATCGAGTACTCCCGGGCCGACGGGAAGAACCCGCCGTTCATCCGCTCCGCTTGCACGCGCAGCACCAGCACCGCGTCGAGTCCGGGCAGTTCGGCGTCGAGCGACTCCGCGACACGCACCGGCCACGTCTCCACACCGACCGGCAGCAGGGTGCGGGGAGCGACGAGCACGACCTCCGCGCCGAGCATGCTCAGCAGCAGAGCGTTGGAACGCGCCACGCGGCTGTGCAGCACGTCGCCGACGATCGCGACGCGGCGTCCTTCGATTCCGCCGAGCCGCTGACGCAGGGTGAGCGCGTCGAGCAGCGCCTGCGTCGGATGTTCGTGTGTTCCGTCGCCGGCGTTGATCACGGCCGGGCCCGATCCGGACTCGTTGGTCCACTGCGCGATCCGGTGCGCCGCGCCGGAGGCGGGATGCCGGACGATGAGCGCATCCGCTCCGGCTGCGTGCAGCGTCAGCGCCGTGTCGCGCAGCGATTCGCCCTTCTGGACGGAGGAACTGGAGGCCGAGACGTTGATCACGTCGGCGCTCATCCACTTGCCCGCGACTTCGAACGAGACGCGGGTGCGCGTCGAATTCTCGTAGAACACCGTCATGACGGTGCGGCCACGCAGCGTGGGAAGCTTGCGGACCTCACGGCCGAGCAACGCCTGCTCGAAACGTTCTGCTTCGTCGAGAAGCCCTGTCGCGGAATCCTTGTCGAGATCTGCGATGGTGAGCAGGTGTTTCACTGGGTCTTGCCTCCCGAGATCTCCACGGCGTCGCGGCCGTCCTGTTCGGTGAGCAGCACTCGCACGTCTTCGCTGCGCGCGGTGGGAACGTTCTTCCCGACGTAGTCGGCACGCAACGGGAGTTCGCGGTGGCCGCGATCGACCAGCACGGCAAGTTGTACGGCTTCCGGACGCCCGAGGTCGCGGAGCGCATCGAGAGCGGCGCGCACGGAACGGCCCGAGAACAGGACGTCGTCGACGAGCACGACGAGGGTGTTGTCGACGCCGCCGTCGGGCACCGAGGTGCGCTCGAGCGGGCGGTGCGGCTTGGTGCGCAGGTCGTCCCGGTACAAGGTGATGTCGAGTGAACCGACGGGCACGCGGACACCGGAGAATTCTTCGATGCGGTCGGCGAGCCGGTTCGCGAGCGTGATGCCGCGCGTCGGGATGCCCAGGAGGACGACACGCCGCGCTTCGGCGGGGGTGTCGAGCGCGGTCTTCTCGATGATCTGGTGCGCGATTCGCGCGATGGTGCGGTGCACATCCGCCGCGGAGAGAAGCTCACGCGCGGGTGCGTCGGCGGGAGACGCAGAATGGGTAGAAGCTGTGGACCCGTCCTCGGACACGGTCATGCAGCGACCTCCTTCTCCGCCTCACTGGACGGATCGTTAAAGGATGCCTGACAGTGTTCGAGCCTAGCAGCGTGCACCTGCCCGAAAGCGCGGTGCGCGGGTGAAGCGCAACACAGGACGTCGACATCCCCGGCGGTGGAAACGCGGGATGAAAAGCACGTGAGCGGGCTCCGATGGGACGATGCCCACGGGAACCCGCTCAACGAAGGTGGAACCGAAGTCCCGTCAGGACTCGTCGGAGTCCTGCGAGGGCGCCTCGGCAGGCGGCCGGACCAGGGTGGCTGCGGCTGCGGCGCGCACCTGGTCCGCGACCACCACGATCTGGCCGAGTACGCCGTTGACGAATGCCGGCGAATCGTCGGTCGACAACTGCTTGGCGAGTTCGACGGCTTCGTCGACCGCGACGACCGGCGGCACGTCCGTGGCGTGGAACAACTCCCACACCGCGATGCGGAGGATCGCTCGGTCGACGGCGGGCAGCCGATCGAGTGTCCACTCGTGCAGATGGTCGGCGATGACGCGATCGGTTTCGTCGAGGTTGTCGGCGACACCGTTGATGATGGTCTGCGCATACGGCGGGACCGGTGCGACCTGGTCGTCCGCGATGGCGAGTTCGACCCGGTCGGCCGCGAGGTCGGCGGGATGAACGTCGCGTGCTTCTGCTTCGAAGAGCAGATCGACAGCGCGTTTACGGGCCTTGTGACGGGCCCCGAGCTTTTTCTGGGTACCGGACACTCAGGAGTTCACTCGCCCCAGGTAGTTGCCGTCACGGGAATCGACCTTGAGCTTGTCGCCGGTGTTGATGAACAGCGGGACCTGGATCTCGGCGCCGGTCTCGAGGGTCGCCGGCTTGGTGCCGCCGGTCGAGCGGTCGCCCTGGAGGCCGGGGTCGGTGTGCTTGACGACGAGCTCGATCGTCACGGGCAGCTCCACGAACAGCGGAACGTCCTCGTTCGTCGCGACCTGCACGGCCATGTTCTCGAGCAGGAACTTCGCGGCGTCGCCGAGCAGCTCGGGGCTGATCGAGATCTGGTCGAAGGTCTGCGAGTCCATGAACACGTAATCGGTGCCGTCGTTGTACAGGTACGTCATGTCACGGCGGTCGACCGTAGCGGTTTCGACCTTGACACCGGCGTTCCAGGTCTTGTCCACGGTCTTGCCCGACGTCACATTCTTGAGCTTCGTACGCACGAACGCGGGGCCCTTGCCCGGCTTCACGTGCTGGAACTCGATGATCTGCCAGAGCTGGCCGTCGATCTTCAGAACGAGTCCGTTCTTGAAATCACTGGTGTCAGCCACTTACTTCGCGTCTCCTAGAGTCGGGGAAACCGCCTCAAACGACGGTTAATGTCTTGTCGGTGAGCGTGAGCAATTCCGGAGTCTGCTCCCGCACCACGAGCGTGTCCTCGATCCGCACGCCTCCGCGCCCCGAGAAGTACACACCCGGCTCGACGGTCACCGCCGCACCGGCGACAAGTGTACCGGTCGCCGCCGCCCCGATTCCCGGCGCTTCATGGATCTCGAGTCCGACCCCGTGCCCGAGGCCGTGGAGAAACAGATCCGCATGCCCGGCAGCGGCGACGACACTGCGCGCGGCGGCGTCCACCGCGGCGCACTCCGCACCCGGCGCAAGTGCCTCCCGCCCGGCGCGCTGCGCCCTCAGTACCAGGTCGTACACGTCGCGCTGCCAGTCCTGAGCGTGCCCGAGCACGTACGTGCGGGTCATGTCGGAGTGGTATCCGCCCACCTGGGCACCGAAGTCGAGCTTGACGAAATCTCCCGCCGCGAGGACCGCGCCGGTGGGCCGGTGGTGCGGGACGGCCGAGTTCTCGCCCGTCGCGACGATCGTCTCGAACGAGATGCCGTCCGCGCCGTGCTCGAACATGCGCCACTCGAGATCTCGCGCGACCTCCTTCTCGGTACGCCCCGGCCGCAAACCGCCCGCCTCGATCAGATCGGCCAGTGCGCGGTCGGCGACCGCGCACGCCTCACGGAGCAGGCCCACCTCGTATTCGTCCTTGACCATGCGCAATTCCTCGACGAGTCCCGGCGCAGGGACGAAACGCGCGGCGCTCCCGAGCCCGTCCCACCGGAAACGCTCGTCGACGGTGACGACGTGACTTTCGAAGCCCCAGGTCGCGGGCGGTTCGGTCACGGCGGCGACGAGATGCGCGGCGGAGGCCCGCGCGATGTCCGCGCGCAGGTCCGGAACCTGGGCGGCGACCTGGGTCACGTACCGGCCGTCCGTGCTGATCACGGTGCGGCTTTCGTCGGAGTCGTCGTCCGTGGCGACGACGAGAGCGGCATTCGAACCGGTGAAGCCGGTCAGGTACCGGATGTTGAGAAGGTCGGTCACGAGCAGGGCGTCGAGGTCGCGCTCGGCGAGCAGGGCACGCAGTGCGCGACGACGGGAGGCGTGGTCGGCGGACATTCGCCCAACGTACCCCGCGCCCCGGTGTGGGACGAGACACACTTTCCCGCCCGAAGCCGTTACTCTCGGGTACATGAAACCGTGGTTGGTTCGCGGACTGGGGCTTTCCCTCGTCCACGTGATCGTGCGCGCCCTACTCGGTGCCGCCCTCATGCAGTGGCCGTTGCAGGGATCGATTCTGCGATGGCTGGGTCTGGCCGTCGTCATTCTGGCGGCGGTCGTGTGGGCCGGCATCGACGGAATCCGCGACCGGAGGGCGTACCCCGACCCGGACGACGGGGAGGACCTGACGATGCGGTGGCTCGCGGCCGGCGCCGTCACCGGCATCGTGGCCGGGTTCCTCACCTGGCTCGTCGATACGCTCACCGCCATCCCGATCGGCGTGAAGTCGATTCTGTTCGAACTGACCTCCGGTGCCGCGTTCACGGTGCTCCTGGTGTTCCTGCCGGCGATGGCCGCAGTGACCGCCGGCCGGTTCTTCGCCGGTCGCGGCGAGAAGACCGACGAGAGCGACCGGACGGCGCCCCGGGAGCAGCGCGAACCGGCCACGGTTGCGAGCGCGCCGGCCGCCGACCCCGCCTGGCGCAACGACGACGCACCCACCGAGGTGTTCCCCGCGGTCGACCCGCACGCGCCACGTCCCGAGCGCTGACCTGCCGGTCGTCCCTCGCCCCCGGGCTATCGGCACGGTGACCCGCTCACGCCGCTGTGTAGCGTCGACCCCATGAGCAAGATGGACGAAGTGGGCGAACGCGACGCGTGGCGATGCTGGCTGTGTGACGAGCCGGTGGACGCCACCATGTCGGTCAACGATCCGCGCGGTCCGAGCGTCGACAGCATCACGACGGCGAAGAAGGGCGCGAAGGGCGGCCAGGAACGACTCGCGCACCGGGCGTGCAACACCAAGAAGGGTGCGGTCAAACCCGTCGTGCCGTGGCCCGATCACCTGTTCGTCGTCGATCCCGCCCCGATCATCGGTGTGGTCGAGCAACTCACGCGCAAGGGTGGCCGCGTCGCCGTCGCCCGCTGTCCGAGCAAGGCCGATGCGGTCGAGGCCGGTGACTGGCTCGTGGACCGGCTGTCGCGACTCGCCCCGGGGCTGTCGGTCACGACGCGGATCGACGCCGGTGGCGGCGGATTCCTCCTGGTACTCACCACCTGACCACCGTCCCTACCTTCCCCAAAATACCGTATCGCTCCCTATTGACATCACGATAGGGAGCGATACGGTATTTTCATGGAAGAAACGCTGCTCTCCGTCGAGCAGGTCGCCGAACGCCTCGGCCTGCACGTACGCACCGTCCGGAACTACGTCCGCGACGGCAAGCTTCCCGCGGTGCGCATCGGCAAGCAGTACCGCATCGCACACACCGACCTCGACGCCTTCACCGGCAGGGCGGTACCGGCGCCGCCGCGCGAGACGGTGCGAAGACAACGCCACACCGACGTCTCGAGCATCGTCGACATCGACGCCGTGAGCCCGGAGACGGCACACCGCCTCACCACTGTGCTGACCGCCGCCGCGGGCACTCGCGACGCCGGACCACCACTGCGGATCGACACCGTCTACGACGAGGAACGCGGGCGCATGAAAGTCGTCGTCCTCGGAGGGCTCGCCGACACCGCCCGGCTGCTCGACTACATCGAAGGGATCCTCGCGTCGTGAACTCCATCTACAAGTCCGCCACCGCCGCCGAGCAGGTGCTGCAGCGCTATCGCGAGCACCTCGCGACGTGGCCGGTGCCCTCCGAGCACGTTCGGATCCCGACCGACGCAGGCGAGACCTTCGTGGTGGCGTCCGGCCCGAAGGATGCGCCTCCCCTCGTATTGCTGCACGGCGCCGGCGCGAACACGTCGACGTGGCTCGGTGACATCGCCTCGTGGGCCGGGAGCTTCCGCACCTACGCCGTGGACCTGGTCGGTGAACCCGGACTCAGCGCGCCGGCGCGACCTCGGCTCGACACCGACGAGCCCGCCCGGTGGCTCGACCAGGTGCTCGACGGACTGGGTATCACCACGTGCGCGATGGTCGGCATGTCGCTCGGCGGATGGAGCGCGCTGGACTACGTGATCCGGCGACCCGGCCGCGTGACACGCCTGGTTCTCCTCTGCCCCGGCGGCATCGGCCGCGCGACGCCCCTGCGCATGCTGCCCGCGATGGCGACGCTGCCGCTCGGACGGTGGGGCCGGCGGCGCGCCGTCGCACGGGTCACGGGCCTGACCGGCCCCGAAGTCGCCCCTGTGCTCGACGACGTGGCACAGACGTTCGGCGCGTTCCGGCCCCGGACGGAGAAACTCCCGGTATTTCCGGACGACGCGCTCGGTACCGTGACCGCGCCCGTCCTGGTGGTGGTGGGCACACGGGACGTCATGTTCGATTCCGGCGAGACCGCCGAGCGTGCACGGCGCTGCTTCCCCGATGCGGACGTGCAGGTTCTGCCCGATGCCGGTCACGCCATCCTCGGGCAGACCGGCCGGATCCTCACTTTTCTGAGCCCCTCGCGCACCGACACGCGGTGAGTTCGGGGCGCGTCGCCGGTCGGAACACAGGTGACCTTCGCACAGAGGAGATACCGATGACCGACATGATCGATTTGTCCGTAGCGACACGCCGCATGGACCGGGTTCTCGACGGGATCGGCGACGAGCATCTGCTCGCGGCCACACCGTGCACCGAGGCGACGGTCGGGATGCTCGTCGACCACGTGCTCGGGCTGACGCTCGCCTTCACCGCGGCGGCAAGCAAGGACTTCGAGGGCCTCACCGACGCGCCACCGACACTCCCGACGGGTGAGCTTCCGGGCGGCTGGAACGATGTTGCCACCGCGAGGCTGAGCGCCCTCGCCGACGCGTGGCGTGATCCCGATGCGTGGGCGGGCACCACCCGCGCGGGCGGCATCGATCTCCCAGGCGAGATCGCCGGGCTCGTCGCACTCGACGAACTCGTCGTGCACGGCTGGGACCTCGCCGTCGCGACCGGGCAGCCCTATGCGTGCGAGCCCGACGAGATCGCCGCGTGCCTCGCGTTCGCCGGAACCGTGTCCGACGAACAACGCACGGAGGGTGCGCTGTTCGGCCCCGCCGTCTCGGTACCGGGCGACGCGCCCGCCCTACACAGGTTGCTCGGACTCACCGGCCGCGATCCGTCCTGGGCTCCGCCGGGCTGAAGGGGGGTCAGCCGAGCGAAACCGGCGAGGCGTATTCGTCGACCGGCAGGCTCCCGACCACGACGGCGGTCACCTTCGAACTCTTCAAGGTGAGGCTGCCGCCGTGGTTGTCGAGGAACGCGGTGTCGGCGGCGTCCCGGCCGGTGGCGATCCGCACGAGGGACGAGCGCGGGGCCAGCCGCGTCGGATCCACGACGCACCAGGCGCCGTCGACGTACGCCTCGGTGACGGCATGGAAGTCCATCGGGCTGCAGCCGGGAGCGAAGACGGAGACCAGTCGCGCGGGAATGTTTACCGCCCGCAGCAGCGCGATCGTCAGGTGCGCATAGTCGCGGCAGACCCCGGCACCGGCGAGCAGGGTGTCGGCGGCGCTGTCGGTACCGCGGCTGGCTCCCGGCGTGTAGATCAGGTGCTGTTCGACGAACTCGACGATCCGCGCGAGCGTCTCGGCATCCGGTTCGGGAGACCCGAACCGCGACGCGGCGAACCCGAAGAACTTGTCTGCCTCCGCGTACCGGCTGGGGCGCAGATACATCGACAGGTCGGCCTCGGTTACCGGTGTCGAGGGGAACGAACCGTTCACGGTGGCCGAGTAGTCGACGGTCACCTTGCCGGGTGCGCAGTCGAGCATGTGGATTCTGGTTCCGTGCTCGACCACGACCTCCCGGGCGGTGATCTCGTCGTCGTTGTGGACGACCCGCATCGACTCTCGAACCTCGGCGTCGTCCGGGTTCGCCACAGCGATCTTCATTTCGATCCGGGTCGGCTCGGTGACTTCGAACTCGAGCGCGGCGGCGACTTCACGTTTCATACGACGATCGTGCCACCCGTCGCTCTCGGGCGCCGAACCGCTAGAGCAGAATGGTCCCGGCGTCGGCCGAACCTTGGCGTGCCACCTCGGAATACGCGGCTACCAGCAAGGCCGGATCCGGTCCCTCGAGCCGTCCGGGCTTCGCGAGACCGTCGAGCACGACGAAACGCAGCAACCCCGCGCGGTTCTTCTTGTCGCTCTGCATTCCCTTGAGGAGATCGCCGAACGCGTCGGGATCGTAGGTGGTGGGCAACCCGACGGATTCGAGGATCGTCCGATGACGCTCCGCGGTGGCATCGTCGAGCCGGCCTGCGAGCCGCCCGAGTTCCGCGGCGAACACCAGACCCACCGACACGGCGGCGCCGTGACGCCAGCGGTAACGCTCGCGCCGCTCGATCGCGTGCCCGAGAGTGTGTCCGTAGTTGAGGATTTCGCGGAGATCGGCTTCCTCGAGGTCGGCCGCGACAACCTTCGCCTTGACCTCGACGGAACGACGGATCAATTCGGGAAGCACCGTACCGAGCGGATCGACCGCGGCTGCCGGATCCTCTTCGATGAGGTCGAGAATCACCGGGTCTGCGATGAATCCGGTCTTGATGACCTCCGCGAGTCCGGCGATGATCTCGTTGCGGGGCACCGTTTCGAGTGTCGCGAGGTCGACGAACACCGCGGACGGTTCGTGGAACGCCCCGACGAGGTTCTTGCCCGCCTCGGTGTTGATCCCGGTTTTCCCGCCGACGGCGGCGTCGACCATCGCCAGCAGCGTCGTCGGTACGTGGTAGACCCGCACCCCGCGCATCCAGGTCGCGGCCACGAACCCCGCGAGGTCGGTGGCTGCTCCGCCGCCGAGGCTCACGATCGCGTCGGACCGAGTGAGGCCGATCCTGCCGAGAACCTCCCAGCAGAAGCCTGCGACCGCGAGTTCCTTGCCGTCCTCGGCGTCCGGGATCTCGATGCGGTGGGCGTCGATTCCCGTCTCGGCGAGCGCCTCCCGCACCGCCTCGGCGGTCTCGGTGAGCGTGGGCTGATGGAAGATGGCGACGGTCCGGGTGCCGGACAGCGCGCCGACGAGGTCGCCGAGCAACCCACGTCCGATGACGACGGGATAGGGATGAGCTGTGTTGACGTCGATGCGTACCGGTTCGGTCACGGTGTGGTGCTCCGATTCTCTGGAGTGGTCTGGACGGCAGCGGCATCTTCCGCCGCACCGAGTTTGGCGAGGACCTGCTGGACGACGCGGCCGGGGCTGCGACCGTCGGTCCGCACCCGAATGGTCGCCGACTGCCGGTACAACGGGCGTCGGCGGCGCATCAGATCGCGATATTTCTGGGCGGGGTCTCCCCCGTTGAGCAGGGGCCGCGAGGTGTTGTTGCCGGTGCGCCGTAACCCCTCGGCCACGCTGAGTTCGAGATACACGACGGTATGCCCGGCCAGACGTTGCCGCGTCCGGTCGGACAGGATGGCGCCACCGCCGAGCGAGACGATGCCGTCGTGCTGAGCGAGTGCCTCGGCGACGACCTTCTCCTCGATCTGCCGGAACACCGGTTCGCCGTCCTGCTCGAAGATCTCGGGGATCGTGCGGCCCGTGGTGCGTTCGATTTCCGCATCGGTGTCGAGCAACGACAGGTCGAGCGCCTGGGCGACTCGTCGGCCGATGGTCGACTTGCCGGCCCCGGGCGGACCGATGAGCACTGCACGCGGCGCCATGCCTCTACCGCGGCGGGCGCGCCGCAACACCTTTCAGGTAGTGCTCGATGTTGCTCACCGTTTCCGGGAGCGAGTCTCCGCCGAACTTCTCCAGGGCGGCCTGCGCGACGACGAGCGCGACCATCGCTTCGGCGACGACGCCCGCGGCCGGGACCGCGCACACGTCGGAACGCTGGTGGATGGCGACCGCTTCGTCACCGGTGGTCATGTCCACGGTCGACAGTGCCCGCGGGACCGTCGAGATGGGCTTCATCGCGGCGCGTACCCGCAAGGTCTCGCCGTTGGTCATGCCACCCTCGATACCGCCTGCGCGGTTGGTGGAACGGAGCACACCGTCGGGCCCGGGGCGCATCTCGTCGTGAGCGGCGCTGCCGCGTCGCCTCGCAGTCTCGAAGCCGTCGCCGACCTCGACACCCTTGATCGCCTGAATTCCCATGAGTGCCGCGGCAAGTCGCGAGTCGAGGCGATCGGCTCCGCTGACGAACGATCCGAGTCCGACGGGCAGACCGTGGACGACGACCTCGACGATGCCGCCGAGCGTGTCGCCGTCGCGCTTGGCTGCTTCGATCTCGGCGATCATCGATTCCTCGGCGGCCTTACCGAACGCGCGCACCGGGCTCGCGTCGATTGCCGCGAGATCGGCGGCTCCGGGCTCGGGGCCGACGTACGGCTCGGAGGCGCCGATGGAGATCACGTGAGAGACGACCTCGGCACCGAATGCCTGCCGGAGGAAGTTGCGGGCCACGGTTCCGGCGGCGACTCGCGCCGCCGTCTCGCGCGCGCTGGCACGTTCGAGCACCGGCCTCGCGTCGTCGAATCCGTACTTGAGCATGCCCGAGTAGTCGGCATGACCGGGTCGGGGGCGCGTGAGCGGCGCGTTACGCGCCTGCCCTTCGAGCAGCTCCGGGGCCACGGGGTCGGCGGACATGATGGTTTCCCACTTGGGCCACTCGGTGTTGCCGATCTCGATGGCGATCGGGCCACCGAGGGTGCGCCCGTGCCGGACACCACCGATGATGGTGACCTTGTCGGCCTCGAACTTCATGCGAGCGCCACGGCCGTAACCGAGCCGCCTGCGCGCGAGCTGGTCTGCGATGTCGTCCGATGTCACCTCGACAGAGGCGATCATCCCCTCGAGCATCGCGACGAGGGCGGGACCATGGGATTCTCCGGCAGTTATCCAACGCAGCACCCCGTCATCCTTCCACGGGCGCCGCCCGCGCGGTGACGCCACCCCTGGTCATTGCTCCACGCAGAATCCGAGCAGCGCAGCGGCGCACATCGACGGCCCGTGCGGCACCCCGGGCAGTGCACGCTCCGCACGCGGAGCCCGGCGACGCACGACTCCGAGGACCGCCACGACCAGCACGGTCAGCACCGACGGGAGCAGTGCCGCGACGAGCCACGCCCGGGTGCCGGCGACGGCGGTGGCGGCCCCGAGCGCAACTGCGAGTTTGACGTCGCCGGCTCCCAACGACCGCGGGGATGCCAGGTGCACGACGAGCATCGGAGTCGTCATCAGTGCGGCGCCCGCCAGCGCCGCGGCGCCGTGGCCGGTGAACCAGGCGACGGAAACTACCCCTGCGCCACCGCCGAGGGTGAGGATGTTCGGCAACCGCCGGACCAGGATGTCGACCGTGGCCAGGCCGACACTCCACCACCCGAGAAGTGCGAAGGCGAGCGTGGCGGGGGCTGTGCCGCCGAGGGTCGCCACGGCCCCGATCACCGCACACGCGACCTCACAGATCCCTGCCGCGGGCACCCTGCCCGCCAGTCGTGCTGCCAGCGCGTACACCGCCGAACCCACCGCGGCCCCCGCGACCACACCCCCGATGATCATCACGGACGTCAGCGTGCCGCAGCGGACGGCACCCCCGGCTCCGGCCGGGATCCTTGGCGGCACTCCGGGGAGGAACAGGCGACCTGTGGACAAACTCGAACCTCAGCCTGCCGGTCCCCGGTGAAACAGTCCGGCCGCGAGGACGAGCTCGGACGGTTCAGTCCGCGCGGTCGGCGCGCGCCAGCATGTCGTCGAACTCTTCGACGTCGAGGGGGTCGGCAGTGACCTCTTTGCGCCCGTCGTAGACGTCGCGGTCGATCTCGTCGTCGGCGTTGGCGACCAGCATCGCGACGAAGGTGTCGCCGTTGACGTTGAGGAACGTCCGGAAGATGCCGGTGAACCAGTCGACAGCGATCAGCAGGCCCACCGCCTCGAAGGGCAGACCGAGCGAGGTTGCCAGGAACATCGCCACCACCGGGAAGCCGCCGGGCACGGTGATGGTGCCCATATTGAGCAGGATCGCCAGTCCCATGCCGAGAACGATCTGCCCGATGCTCAGGTCGACGTTTCCGGCCTGGGCAAAGAACATCACGACGATCATGTAGTTGAGGACGGCACCGTAGGAGCCCATCGTCAGTCCGACCGACAGCGTGAAGTTCGCGATCTTCTGGCTGACGCCGACCTTCTCCACCGTGTTCTTGAGAACCGTCGGGAAGGTCACCGCCGAACTGGTCGTGGTGATCGCGATCGCCGTCTGCTCGGCGAGCTTGGACGGCAGCTTCCACGGGTTCAACCCGGTCCGCACGCTCACCACCACGGTGAAGAACGCAAACAGGATGAGCACGCCGAGAAGCGTGGTTCCCAGGTATTTCAGGCCGGTGGTCACGACCGAGAACCCGACATCCCCCGCGAGGGAGGCCAGCAGGCAGAAGACGCCGATGGGGGCGATGTACATGACCAGCCGGATCATCGTCAGCACGATCTGCTGCACCTGATCGACAAACGTGAGGACGCGATCGTCACCCGACTTCGTGATGTGCTGGCGCAGCGCGAGACCGAATAGCAACGAGAACACGATGATGGGAACCATGGTCGCCGTCGACATCGCGTCGAAGATGTTCTTCGACACGAAGTTCACGACGGTGTCCTGCCAACCGAGGGCATCGCCGGCAGACGCCTCGAGCGCCGAATCCAGCTCGCCACCGAAGACCATGCCGTCACCCGGGCGGATGACCGAACTCAGAACCCAGGCCAGCACCGCGGCCACCAGGGAGAACCCGATCATCCATTTGAAGGTCCGGAAGGCGATCTTGCCCGTCCCGGCGCCGCTCATCGATCCGGTTGCCACGATGACCGACGCCATCACCAGCGGAACGATGGACATCTGGATCAGCCGGATGAACATGTCGCCGACGAACTGCAGATTCGCAGCCCATTCTCCGACGATCAACCCGAATGCCAGTCCCGCGACGGCAGCGAGTCCGATGTGGACTCCCGAATTCTTCACCAAGTTCATCGAATCTCCCGACTCCGTGCCTCGGCCACGTTCGAACAGAACGAACGTGGCCGCGCAAACGTAAGCGGCGCTCACGTCGTCGGAGTTGCCTGCGCATTACGGCGTGGTTGCGGCGATCGGGGGTCCGAGGTCGAACTCCGACCGAAGTTCCGGTGCAGAATCGGCGGACTCTGCGAGCATCGACGGGGAGGGCTTGCCGATCATCGGAAGGAACGCTGGATATGGAGCTTTCGTCGGTCCTCGAGCACGTCGGTTCTGCGATCGACGTGGTGGGTGTCGCGGCCATCGTCCTGGGCGCCGCGTTCGCCACATGGACCGCGGTGGCGGCTCGGGTGCGCTCCCCTGGGGTCGCCGTCTACGAGCAGTATCGGCGCAGTCTGGGACGATCGATCCTGCTCGGTCTCGAATTCCTGGTAGCCGCCGACATCATCAAAACCGTGGCGGTCACCCCCACGTTCACTTCCGTCGGGGTGCTCGCGTTGATCGTGCTGATCCGAACCTTCCTGAGCTGGTCGCTGCAACTCGAGATCGACGGTCGCTGGCCCTGGCAGCGCAACCGACCGTCGGATTCCACCGCCTGACCTCGCGTGCGCAGCCTGATGTCGCTACCTCAACCTGATCTCACTTGCGTACCGGGTCATCGCGGCTCGGCCGCGCCGGACCAGGACCCGGCCGCCGTCACCCACTGCATCTCGTAGGCCGACCACTCGATCTGCCGACCGTCGACGTAGGCGCTGATCCTCCGGTCCGTGGTGTTGACGATCAGGCGGGCGCGGTCGGACTCGAGAGCGAGCAACCCGTCCGCCACCTCCACCTTCCGCCGCACGACAGTCGGTGGAAACCAGCGGGCGAAGCGCTGGAGCACATCGAGAAAGGGCAGAGGCCGGCCACCGCCGCTCGCCCAGGTGTCCGTCCACAGACACCCGGCACACTCCGCTCCGTCCGGGCGCGGGTTCCAGTACAACACAGTGTCTGCGCCACTACTCGCGAGCTCGATCATCGCGGCGGCGCGCAGCGCAACCTGACGCTCCGGCGACCATCCCGGCCCGGCCGGCTCGACATACCACTCCGTCCACCAAATGGGGACATCGATCTGCGCCCTCAGCCAGGTGGTGACTGCCGCGAACTTCTGCACGGCGACGAACTCGTCCGGGGCGCCCTGGGCGGTGGTCGCGTGCGCGTCGACGGCGACGAAGTCGACCCCCTTCCTGCCCAGATTCCAATAGACGAAAGCGTCGATGTATCGCTGGTCCACAGCCCCCCAGGGGCCCTGCAGCAGCGGAGAGCTGTCGGGGGAACCCACCGGTTTACTCGCGAACTCCACGTAGGGCCCGCCGACCAGGTTCGCGGGGTTCACCGCCTTCACTGCGTCGTAGACAAGGTTGTAGAGGTCGGTGTAGCTACGCGCGTCCCATCGTCCCAGTTCGTCGTCGAAGAACCCTTTGAACTCGTTCCAGACGACGAAATGGCGAACGTAGGGATAGCGCTCGGCCACTGTGGCACTCAGCGCCGCGAAATCGGCGAAGCGTTCGGGGCTCGGCGCAACTTCCAAGCGGTCCCAGTCGGTCTCTCCGGACTCGCCGCCCTTCATCCAGTCCGGGGCGCAGCACAGGACGATCACCGGAATGCCGCCGCTGCGGAGAATGAAGTCCATTCGCCGGTCCAGGCTTCGAAAATCGTATCGGCCGGGTGAGGGCTCCGGGTTGTCCGCTCCCCAGCCCATGATGGCCTGAGCCTGCACCATGGGTACCGACTCGATCGCCCCGCCGGCCGTGGCAACCGCCGGGGGGTCACCGTCGTCGGCGCTGAACTGTGTGTGCGTGAATCCCCAGCCGGGCCATCGGGTGTCGCCGGACCCGCCGGAAGCGTGAAGAGCGGGCGTCCACAGGCACATGGTCACAACCAGCGCGGTCACGGCCACCGCGATGGGTAACCCGACGGTGACCCACCGTGGGATCTTCATTCGGGCGGCGTCCCCTCTCCGGATGCGGGGCGTCACGGCCTCATATGCCCGGCGTCACGCATGCTTTGTTCCGTGTTCGGAGTTCGACGACGGATTCTGGGGGATACGCGCTCGGAGCACCAGGAAAAGCGCCGTGTCGAGAGCGATGAGAACGAGAAACACAGCCGAGACCGCAACGACAAGCATCATTGCCGCACCTATCACCATTTCCACCATGTCGAGCTACTGCCCTTCTCGTCGTCGGCTTCGAGCGCCCCTACCAGGGCACACACACCAGCTCGCTGTAGAGGTCGTCGATCTGCCCGGGTTCCAGGCTGGTACTGCGGTACATCTTGGGCCAGTTGTTCAGTGTGAACGACAGGGGTGGCCGGTGCTCGATGATCCGCAACTCCACCAGGGTTGCCACGAGCCCGTGACGAACCAACAGATGACGGGTCAGCGGCATCAGGGCACGATGGAACAGGTCAGGGTTGCCGACGTACAGGACGGTGGCGAACACCGGCGCGCCTTTGTATCGAAACTCCCGGTACATGACGTAACAGGAGTCCCGGCCGCGGGTCAGCACGAGGTGATGCGCTGCGAGCGCGTGTTCATGGTCGTGGTAGAGCTCGAGATCCGTGCCGGTGAGCGTCTTTTCGATCACGTCCGGGTCGGCGCTGATCCTCGTTCGGCCGGGCAGGGTCGGCCACGGCAGGTTGGGAACGAGTGTCGCAGCCGTATCGAGGAAGCGGAACTTGCGCCAGGCGAGGATCTCCCGCGGTCCCTCGTCGGGAGAAAGGACCGTGAAGTGGTAGTTATCCTGCGACAACATTGCCTCGAGCAGCGAAAGGCTCCGGGATCGGTAGTCGGGCAGCACGCACCACGATCCCATGTTGCAGAACCGCTCGACCCGGCCCGCTACCACCCGATCGGAGTACAAGGCCAACAATGTGCCGACGACGCGCTGCCCGTCCCGGAGCATGAATCCGTGATTGGGTGCCTCCACCTTCCACGGCACCGCGGAGCACGAGAGCGCCCAGGGAACTCGGTCATTGTGGTTGGCGTGCAAGAAGTCCGCCACCGCACCCACGTCGGCATCGGTGATCGGAGCCAACTCCACGCTCTTCGTAGTGCTCATGACTCCAACTCGAATCCGGCCGGAACTGCTGTGTCACAAGGGCCCTCACATGCTTTCCGCCACCACGCCTGCCCGGAGGGCGGCAGACTGCCGATCGGGTCGTAGAACGGGTAGACACGGCTCAGTGCGTCGGGGCCCGTTCCGTCCAAGCCGGTGCGGTAATTCTTGCTCCAGTGTGAGATACCGCGGATCCGGTCGTAATAGACCACCTGATCGACCCACCGTTTGCCGACGTAGGGAACATCGCACACGATCCTCGGAGTCGCGAACCCGGGCAGGTAGCCCATGATCTCCAACTGCAGCTGCTGAGCTTCCCACAGCGAGGTCCGCCAGTGCTCGGCGTGCGGGATCATGTCGCACATGTAGAAGTAGTAGGGCAGGATGTTCGCCTCGCCCTGCAACGCGAAGCACAGGTCGAGCAGGTCCGTTGCGGTGGCATTCACCCCGCGCATCAGCACCCCCTGGTTTCGCACATCCCGCAGCCCTCCGTCGAGCAGTGCCCGCGTCGCCTCCGCGACCAGTGGAGTCACGGACTGCGCATGGTTGATGTGGGTGTGCAACGCCAGATTGACGCCTCGGGCCGCGGCGAGTTGCGCCACGCGCGCAACTCCGTCGACCACCTTCGGTTGCAGCCAGTGCTGCGGCAGCGCGGCAAGCGCCTTCGATGCCAATCGGATATCGCGGATGGTGTCGATCTCGAGCAACTGCAGGACAAAGGATTCCAGCCGCGGCCACGGGACGTTGGCGACATCACCGCCGGACACCACGACATCCCGCACCGTCGGCGTGGCTCTCAGGTAGTCCAGCATCCGGTTCTGCCGATCAGCCGGATGGAGGGTCAGTTCGGCCTTGTCGATCGTCGGTGTGGAATTTCCGACCAGATCCATCCGTGTGCAGTGTCCACAGTATTGCGGACAGGTCGACAACAGTTCGGCGAGCACCTTGGTCGGGTATCGATGAGTCAGTCCCTCGACCACCCACATGTCGCTCTCGTGCAACGAATCTCGCTCGGCGTAGGGGTGTGAGCTCCATTCCGAATCGCGATCGCTGAGTACCGGCAACATGTAACGCCGAATCGGATCGGCATAGAAGGCCTCGGTGAGCCCGCGACGCCCCTGCCCCCAGTGAGGAGCCATGGTGTTCAGCATCTGCGGCGGCAGCAACATCGACATCGTTGCGCGCTGCTGCTGGTCGGAGTGCAGGTCGTCATAGAAGCGCTCGTCGAGGAGGTCCCCCACGACCGCGCGCAGCTGCCCGATGTTCTTGACAGAGTGCGAACGCTGCCACTGCGGATCCCGCCACTCGGCCTCGGTGACCGTTGCCCAGCCCGGGTAACGTCGCCAATCGGGTTCGGACAACTCTTTGCGCACATACGTGTACGGCTGATCGGCGACAGCGCCGAAGCCCGCCTGCTGGGACTCGATGTAGGTGGTCATCGTGACAGAACCTTTCGCGTAACGGCCGCCGGTTCGGCGCCGTGAATCAATTCGGTCGCGACACGTCGACCCGACCTGATCGCACCCTCCATCAGCCCGAAGAACTCCAGGCTGGTTTCGGTGCCGGCCCAGTGGACGCGGCCGTGCGGTTCGGTCAGTGTCGGCCCCAGTCGCAGCCAGTCCCCCGGGCCGAACAGCGCGGCATAGCATCCCCTGCTGTATTTCTCGGCCGGCCAATCGGTCACGGTGCAATTCGTCGGCGGCGGCAACTGCGGGAAGAGCCGGCGAGTATGAGCCAGCACCGCGTCCATCTGCTCTGCCGTCGACAGCCCGGAGAAGGTCGCCGCCGCCGCACCGGTGACGAATCCGGTGAGCACGCCCGCAGATTCATCCGGTGGTGAATCGTCGACCGTGGACAGCAACGGCCCGTCCGTACTCACCGACCATCCGGACAAGCCACTCTCACGCCACACCGGAGCCGGATAGCTCAGGTGTACTTTGACCGCGCAGCCACGGCCGGTGGCCGTCGTCGCTCGCGGCGCCCGCAGAGCAGGCCGAAACTCGATCTGCTGCGCCAGCAACGGCGGAACGGCGACGACGACCCGGTCGGCTCGATACTCGGACGGTGCGCCTTCGGCATCCGGAACGCAGTGCACCACGACCCCGTTGTCGTCCTGATCGATCGCACCGACCGGATGACCCAACCGCACGCGCTCACCGAGCCGGTCGGCGAGCGCCAGGCACAACAGGTGTGCGCCGCCGTCGATCCGCCACTGCTGAGCCCCGCCCTCGAACGCGTTGAGGTAACGGATCCCTCCGCCGGAGCGCAGGTAGAAGGCCATGTGGAGAACGGAGATCGCTGCGGGATCGGCCGCCATCATCTCGCCGAGAAACAGCGGGAAGAAGGTTCGGGCGTCCTGATGCCCGACCTCGTCGGCCAACCAGCGCGCGGCAGACAGCCGGTCGAGACGTTCTGCCTGCGGGCTCTCCCACGGCGCGTCGGTCCGGACCGACGCGGCGAGGTCCTCGAGCCGATCGAACAGATCACCGAGCGCGACCACGTCCAGCGGGGGCACCCGACCCGCAGTCGTCTTCCGCTGATCCGACACCAAGAACGTGCTGTCCCCGGTCATCGCTGTGGAGGCCAGGTCCAGTCCGTACTGCTGCACCTGCGCGAGGAGTTCGGTGTGCCGTACGCCCAAGTAGGCAGCACCCCCGTCGGCGACCACGCTCGCGGACACCGGGATACCGTGCATCCGGCCGCCCACCCGGTCGCGCGCCTCCAGGACCGTGACCTCCGCGCCCGCCTCCACGAGGTCGACGGCGGCGGTCAGCCCGGCCAGACCGGCACCGACGACGACAACGCGCATGTTGCCCCCGTTCATGGTGCCACTGCAGCAACTTTGGCGAACAACCCTGCGGGCGAGGGGTTGTCGAGGAAGTCCTCGTACAGCAACTCCGTCCCGAAGTCTCGGGCGATCGCACTGAGCACCCGGGTCGCCAGCAGCGAATCACCGCCGAGCTCGAAGAAGTCGGAATGCTCGTCCACCGCATCTGCATCGAGGACCCTGCGGAAGATGTGGACAATGTGGTCGGGGCTCATCGGACTACTCCCTTGTTGTCGTGGTGCACTGCGGCACGCTGTGTTGCCGCCCGATCAACTTTTCCGCTGGACGTGTATGCCAGCGCGGCGACGAATTTCACCCGAGTGGGCACGAATTGGTTGGGGAGGCGCTCACGTAGGTAACGCTTCAGCTCGGCCGGGGTCGTCTCCCCTGCCGGAACTACGTACGCCGTCAGCGCTGTGCGCCCGAGTAGCCGTTCACCGACCACGACGGCACCCGCGACCGCGGGGTGACCGGTCAACTGTAGCTCGACTTCTGCCGGATGTACGCGCACACCAAGAACTTTCACTTGCTCATCGATGCGACCGCGTGCATACAACAGCCCGCGTTCCCCGCGGGTGACCAGATCTCCGGTCCGGAACCACCGGGCCGGGCCGGATCCGTGATCGGCGACCGGGAAGCCGGTTGCGGTGAGTTCCGGCAATCCGAGGTAGCCGGTGGCGAGGGCTTCGCCCGAGACGAGCAGCTCGCCCTCGTCGGTGACGTGATCGCGCACGTGGGGCAACGGGCGCCCGAGTGGCGCCTCGGCGTCGTTCGCCGCGACTTCCGGTTCTGTGCCGGGGCCGCTCAGCTGCACCGCGTGGGTCACCATCGTCGTTTCGGTGCATCCGTAGGTGTTGAGCAACCGGACATGCCCGATGTCGAGATCACGCCACTGCTGCAATCGGGTGGGATCGATCCGCTCGCCGCCGACCACCACCAGCCGGACGCCGGCCGGCAGCCCCACCTGCTCCTCGTGCAGGAAAAGTACAAGTTCGTGCCAGAACGCCGTCGGCAGGTCGAGCACGGTGATATCCCGTTCCGCCAGCATGCGCAGGAAGGGCGGGAACGCCCCGGAATGGGCCGCGTCATCGAACACCAGAGCCGCGCCGGCGGTCAATGCGGGCAGAATCTCTTCCAAGCAAGTGTCCCAGCCGAGTGAGGCGAATTGGAGCACACGGTCCTCCGGGGTGAGCGCGAAGAGGTCGCGCAGCGCCCGCACCGTGACGGCGAGGGCCTGCCGCGAGACCACCACCGGCTTCGGTGCCCCCGTCGATCCCGAGGTGCACAGCACGTACGCGGGATCGTCCCGGTGACATGACGGCTGCAGCAGTTCGGCGTCCGCGACGATCCGGTCGTCGTCGGGCATGTCGGTCCGCAGGGTCGTCGGCTCGTGTGGATCCCGGTCTGCCGCGAACAGACGATCCACGCCGAGTGCCGCGGCGAGCGCCTGCGTGCGGGCTACCGGGAGTGCGGCGTCGATCGGGCAGTAGGCGGCACGGGCATGGAGTATTCCGAGCAGCTGATCTATCACCGCGGGTGTGTGCGACACCAGCACGCCGACCCGACCTGACGGAGTATCGGCGCCGAATCCGAGTTCCCGGTAACGCAATGCGGTAGTTCGGACCCGATCCGCAAGGTCTCGATAGGTGATGACGGACCCGTTGTGCACGATGGCAGCACCCTGGGGCCGATCTCCGACCGCGGTGACGAAGTCCGCCACCACATCGCCGGCGATATCGGTGTCGGCAGAGCCGGTACCGATACGGGGAAAGACGGTGTGAGACATGATTTCCTAGTGGTCTAGTAGGTACGGTCCCGGTTCGAGGTGGTCCTTGCCGCTCCTCATGACGTCAGCAACACGAAACGCTCGAGGACGACGAGGACGAATCCGATGAGCAGCGGTACGGCGGCGAATGTGAGTGCGCGGAGGCGTTTCTGCTCGTCGGGCCCGAGGCGAATTCGCCACGCCTCACGCACGCCCAGAATGCCCGACAGCAGGACCACGAAGACCACACCGGCCGGGGTCCACGGTGTATGCCACACCTGCAATCCGGTGGGTGGTGGAACGAATGGTTCGGCTTCGTCCCCCGCGGGCCGATCGAGGGCGTAGATGGACGCGTCCGGGTTTTCGACGACCACCCGAACCCCCGGGGCGCCGGCGAGCGCGTGACGGAATTGCTCACCCCAGCCGATGGGATAACCCTGGCCGAACGTCACGAATGCCTCCTGACTTCGTGTGGTGATCAGGTAGCCCCCGGGCCCTTGATCCCTCAGGGACTGCAACACCCCGGTCACGTCGGCCGGATCGACCGGCGCCATCGTGTTCGTCCAATGGACGCGCTCCACGTCGCGATAGCCGAGCGGCATGAAGGGGGTGGAGCCGAGCTCGGGCACAGCGGTGACGTACAGGAACTTCACACTGCCGGACGTGTGCTCGTAGACCGTCCCCACCGCACTGACCGCCCCTTCCGGGATACGTTCGAATGCCTCGTTGCCGTAGCGGGTGACGAAGAAGGAGAACATCATGACCAGCGCGCATACGCCCGCCATGCATCGCGCAAGGAGCGATGGGCGAGATGCCGGCCGGGGGAACAAGGCCAATGCGGCAAGCGCACTCGCGGGCGCGAGCGCAAACAGGTATATGCGCAAGGCCATTTCGCCGCCGTAGCTCTGCATGAGCGCCAGACCGACCGGGGCCACGAGCAACACGAGGAGCACGCGGTCCTCGATGCCGCGCCGCCGCCGGCGGAGCAGTCCCACCCCGGCGATCAGGAAGACCAGCAGGGCCGCGAGCACCCGGGCGCGCACGACCAACAGATGTTCGGCGGCGCCGAGGCCGGCTCGGTCCGCGATGTTCGAGGACACGGTCCCGCCGATATTCCCGACCCCGCTCATCAACTCGCCGAGCTTGCCTCCCCAATATTCGTGGGTCATAAAGCTGATCCACGCCAGAACGATCACCACGAGGAGCACGGGGAGTCCGGTGAGAGTGCACCGACGCGCGACGACCAGCCCGGCGGCGCTCACGATCATGGCGAAGGGGGTCAGCTGGTGGCTGACGGTGGCCGTGGCGAACAGGCCCACCACAACCGCAAGCACAACGATGCGTTCCGACGACGCTGCCTTTCTGGGCGGGAGCTCACCCCGTGAACGGTCGCCCCAGAACCACCGCCACAGTTTGCCCGGCCGGCGCAGCGGCCTCGGCAGGTCCTCCGACGTTCCGCGGGGTGTGCGGAACCACATGACGAGAAAGCCCACGAAAAGCAGGTAGAGCAGCAGGGTCCAGCCCTGAGGGGCGAAATAGTCCTGCCCGATCCAGTTGAGGAGACAGAAGAACAACGCCGCCAACCACTTTGCCTGCCAAGACATCCGGAGGGTGCTCAGCAGCAGCCCGAGCGCAACCAGGTACAGCAGATTGTGCACCACCGGTGTCACGAAGAGGACGGTGTGCAGCGCCGCCATCTCGCCCGACCCGAGCACGAACGCGGCGAGCCCGAAGAAGCCTGGCCAGGACCATCGGGCGTCGAGGCCCGGCGCCGTGGTCCCGGTGCGATCGACGAACTCGACGAAGCCGGCGTGGACCCAGCTGATCGCGAAGCGCGGCTCGGACTCGAGCAGCATCGTGATGCCGTGCAGCATCATGACGAGTAGCACCAGCTGGGTACAGAGCAGCCAGACGCAGGGCCGCCGCAGGGACAGCGTCCCGATGTAGCCGACGGTGAGTAGTCCCACCCCGAGCAACGTCGGCACCGGCAGGACCGAGATCAACCCGAGACCGGTCAGGGCGTCGAGATCGACACTCCGCAACTTGACGAGGTACAACGCGACCGCCGCGACGGTCAGAACGCAGAGAAACGCCACGCGGACGGCCCGGCTGCCGACCAGTCGCGACCTTGCCTGTCGCGCTCCGTCCTCGCTGGGCCGAGGACGGTGGGTTTCCCGGCCGGGCCGGCGCGTTTCCCCGTCGATCAGGGACATGTCGATCAGGGACATACGGTCTCCCCGCCGTCGGCGATCGGCGGGGTGTATCGCCGACGCCACCCGAGAAGCTGTCCGAGCTCTGGGAGCACCGCCAGCATTGCGATGAGCTGGCCGAGCAGAACCGCCGCGCCCACCGCCGTCAGCCTCGGGTCGCCGAAGTGCAGGAAGAACTGATGGTAGTGCTGCAGGGCGACAACCAATCCCAACACGGCCACTGCCCGAAGGGATTGCACCGCGATGATGCGCCTGCGCTTGGTCCGCGCCCGCAGCGTGCCGAGGTAGATGTCCACGACTGCGCTGGGCAGGCTGGCGAGGGCGAGTAATTGGAGTAACGGCACCGCGTCGAGGTATCCGGTACCGAGCAGCCCGAGGGAGTACGGCGCCGCGAGACCGATCCCGACAACACCGATCATCAGCAGCCCCAGAGCCCGGGTCAGCGCAGAGCGGCAATCGCCGGCCAGACTCGACGGGTCGCACACACCCTCCACCGCCATGGACGTGGCCATGTTGACGGCCACGAGATTCATCATGGTGGCGACGGACCAGACCAGAAAGAAGTACGCGTAGGTGTGCGGCTCGACCCGTACTGCGACCAGAATCGGGACAAGGAACATGATTCCGTACAGAAACAGCGAACCGAGATAGTCTGCCGCGAAGAACCGGCCCGTCTGCGAAACCGTCAACTCGGTCTCTACCGTCGACCTGCGTACATGTCGCGGCAGGAGTGTGCCGAAGATCAGCAGGTTGACCGGGAACATGACGATGATCATGGGAACGATCCAGGAGAAGAACACTCCGGACCGGGGCATCGATTCGGCCAGCACGACCAGAAGGACCAGCTTGGCAACGGCGAACGCCGCATTCCAGACGGGCACCCAGACCGCCGCCCGCAGTCCTGTCAACACGCTGTCCTGCACGGTGATCACACTCGCGGCCACCGCCGCGGCGATGAACCACACTCGCGTGTCCGGCTCGCGGAGGATGTCGTACGCGGGTCCTCCGAGCGTGTGGAGTGCGAACAGTAGTGCCACGGCGAGGACGGCGACCGCGGCGGACGTGACGACGTAGACGAGCGCGACGACGGTGAACGTTCGCTTTCCGGCCTCGGGGATGAAGCGGTTCAGCGTGCCGGCGAAGTTGACCGACACCAGACCGGTCAACAGCATCAACGCCGAAATGGCGGCCGATCCGCGGCCGACGTCCGAGTCGTCGTAGTAATGCGCCGCGAGGATCCAGTACGCCAGACCCAAGGCACCCGAGATACCGGTATTGAGGACGAGGGCATAGGCGTTCCGCAGGAAGGGCGGACCGCCCCGACGAACACCTACGCCGCCCTGGGCAACCCTGGGATCGGCCGTGGGAAGGTCGTCGGTGACTCGGGTCGCGACCGCACGCTCATACACGCCCCAGTACCCCCTTTCCGGCCCGTCGGGTGCTGCGCACAGCTGCCCAAGCTGCCGTCAGCAGGCGGTCGCGGCGGAAGATCTGCTTGTCGCCACCGGTCATGATCGAGGCGAAGGTGCTCGAATCGGTACTGCGACGGATGGTGAGACGCGGAAGCATGAAGATGTCGTCGGACGAGCTCGCTGGGATGTTCCTCACGGCCGCGGCGCAGCGATAGCCCGCCGCCCGGGCCGCGTGCCGTACCCGCGGGGTGGAATAACCGAAGGGGTAGGCAAGGGTTCGCACCGGGGCGCCGATGCACTCTTCGAGCAGTGTCCGGCCGAGGCGGAGTTCCTCGCGCAGCGCGGCGTCTGCGAGCTGGTCGAGCTCTGGATGGCTGTGGCTGTGGGCCCCGATCTCGATTCCCGCCGCCGCGAGCTCCCGGACCTGCGCCCAGGTCAACATCCGGTCCAGTGGAGTACCGGCGGCATCCGAACCGGCGTCGGCGATCCAGCCGCTCGTGACAAAAACCGTCGCCGGAAAATCGTAGCGCCGGAGAATCGGCCAGGCGCATTCCGCGAAGTCCGCGTAACCGTCGTCGAAGGTGAGAACCACCGGCCGTTCGGGCAGCGCTTTTCCGGTCTCGAAGGCACCGGCGAGGTCCGAGAAGGTCATTCCGGTGAAGCCGTGATCCACCAGGAAAGCAAGCTGTTCGTCCAGTGCTCGTGGAGCGACGGACAGACGTCGTGTTGCGGCTGAAGGGTTTTCGCCCACCGCGTGGTACATGAGGATCGGAACCGACTCGGTCATCTCGCCTCCGCCATCACGGGCCGCCGGCGGAGTGGCGCGCCACCGCGCGCGTATCCGGCCGCAGCAGCGAGCAGGCCGACAGAGATCGCGTAGGAGCGCTCGATCCCGGTCACGTCTCCGCGCAGCGCGTCACCGAACCCCCGCGCCACACCGCGGCTGAGGGTACGAGTGGTGTAACTCCGCTCGACCGAGAGCCCGTCCGCGACGCCCACGCTGCGGGTCACGGCTGCCTTCGACAACCCTTCGGCAAAGCACCGAGAGCGGAAGTAGGAGAATGTCTCCCGCGCGGCCGGCACACGGTGCCAGATCACCGCACTCGGCTCGAAGACGAACGTCCAGTCGGGCCGGTGCTGGTTGACCCGGACACAGAATTCCGTTTCCTCGCAGCCCAGGGGGCGGCTCTGCGCCGAGGTCCGGCCGATGTGACTCGGGAACCCGCCCGCCACCGAAAAGACCTCGCGACGGAAGGAGGCGTTGCCGCCCAGAAGGTTCCGGACCGGGCCGGGTTCCCTCCCGGTGAACGTACAACCCAGGACCCAGTCGAACTCTTTCGGAAACCACCGAGGCCGGGAGGACTCCCAGAGCGGCAGGGTCGTGCCGCCTACGCCGACGATGTTGTCGTCCGTGTACGCGTCGTGAAAGTGCCGAAGCCAGTCTTGGTGGGCCACAGCGTCGTCGTCCAAGAAGGCCACCACGTCACTGGAGGTCACTTCGACGCCTGTGTCCTTACCGCCGGACAGCCCGCGTTGCTTCCGGTTCTCGACGACCGTCACGTCAGGTAGAGCACTGCGTAGACGGTCGTAGAGATCAGGATTGTGGTCGACAACGACTACGATCTCCTGTGCCGTCATCGTCTGGCTCCGAACCGACGCAACGGCGGCGAGAACGTCGTCCCACCGATCGAATGTGTAGGCGCAGATCACCACACCCAGAGTGAGGGTGCACCGGGGGGTCGCAGCTGTCATGCAGCACCTGCCTTCGTTGTGGAGTGGGACGGCGATTGCGGAAGGTCGCCGTCACCCGCCGAGGGACGACGGCGAAGATGGGGTTCGGCACTCCGTGTTTCGGCACCCGGCCTGCCGATCGGCACCAGCCACAGGAAAGCTGCGGCAATGCCCACAGCGGCGATGCCTCCATGCGGTGACCACACATCGGCCGCCAACATCGACTGCGCGACCAGGGTGTTGACGACTGCGGCGCCGGCAGCCCCCACCATCAAGGCGAGAGCAGCGTTGACGGCCGGCAACAGGCGGGCGATCGCAACCAGAGGTGCCGCAATGAGGAAGGACACCACCCACAGTCGACCCGCGAGCCCCGAAGTGTGAGGCGCGTTCAGCGCGATCGCGATCCCACCGAGCGCCGTCACTGCCGCCGCAAGCAGGCGGTAGCGAATCTGCGGGGACGGTCGTGGCGGGCACAACGCCCTGACAAATCCGTCGGTGGCATCACGAGGCACTACGGACTTCCTCTCCGGCGGAACGCGCGCCGATCGGGGCGCTCGCCGACGAAATCGGCGCAAGCCCGGGAACGGTGCGCAGCCACTGCACGGTGCGCTGGATCCCCTCGGCAACATCGACCGCGGGCGACCACCCGAGATCCTGTTTCGCCCTTCTGGTGTCCAAGGCGATGGCCTGTAGTTCACCGGTTCGGGCTTCGGCATACAGGGGCGGTGCCGGATCCTGTTGCAGCGAGGCAATCAGCCGGTGCACTTCCGTGACCGTGGTCTGTCGCCCGGTTCCGATGTTGTAGGTACCCGTCACGGAACCGGGTGCATGGGCAGCCCGCACGAAGGCCTCGACGACATCGTCGACGTAGACGTAGTCGCGGGCGGCGGTCCCGTCCCCGTACACGGTCACGGGACGACCGCTGATGAGGGCGCTGCCGAAAACTGCTATCACTCCGGCTTCCCCATGTGGGTTCTGACGCGGGCCGTAGACGTTGGCCAGCGCCAGAGAGATCGGTTCCAGTCCATACATTCCGGCGTATGCGCCCAGGTAGAGCTCACCGGCGAGTTTCGCCACCGCATAGGGCGACAGCGGAGCGAGAGGTGAGCCTTCCTCCACCGGCAGGCGTGCCGGTGTGCCGTAACGAGAGCCGCCCGAAGCGGCGTAGACGACCCTGCGGACGCCCGCCCGCCGACTCGCTTCACAGAGATTGATCGTGCCCAGCACGTTGCTGCGCGCATCGAACTGCGGGTCGGTGACCGAAGCCCGTAGATCGACCTGCGCGGCCAGATGGAAGATGACATCCGGGTTGATGCCCGAAACGACGTCGACGAGCTCAGGATTCTGAATATCGAGCTTTACCAACGTGAATCGGCCTGCGCCGCTCGCATGCTCGCCGCGGAGAGCCCGATCGAGGTTGGCCGCAGCACCCGAACTGAGGTTGTCGATCCCGACCACGTGATGCCCCTCGGCGAGAAGGCGATCGACCAAGGTGGATCCGATGAACCCCGCAGCGCCGGTAACGAGTGTCCGCATTTCTCTCAACCTCCTGTCCGGTGCCGGGCACATGCCGGCGGGGTCGCGGATTCCGGGGCACGAGGCGGCGAAGTCGCGGCGAACGCGTTCATCGGGCGGCCGGAGGAGCCTGGACGAGTTGCGCGTCGCTGCCGCGGGACAGAGCCTGCGCGAGGTAGCCGGCGAGTCCGGAGTCGTGTCCACGCAGGACGGTGCGCAGTACCCTGACCCCGTCACGGATGGCATGGAGGTTCGATTTGCCCGACCGCCGAGGCATTTCCAGACTCGGAACCTCCGCGATCCGCAGACCGCCCTGCATAGCGTGCACCACCATTTCTGCCTCGATTTCGAAACCCGGTGCAGAAAGGGACAACAGGTCGAGGTAGCGACGGTGAAATGCGCAGAAGCCGTAGCACAGGTCGGTCAGCTCCGCGTCGTAGAGCGTGTTGAACACGCGCAGCAGGAAACGGTTGCCGAGTCGACGGATAGGGGTTATGTCCAGCGACCCGCCACCCACGATGAACCTCGAGCCCTTGACGAAGTCGTATCCGTTGGTGAGAAAGTGCAGGTAATGCCGAATCTCCTGGGGTGCCATGCTGCCGTCGGCGTCCATCATGACGATGATGTCGCCGGTAGCGGCCAGGAACCCGGTCCTGAGGGCACTACCCTTGCCGATACCTTCCTGGGGGATAACCTTGATGTCGGGCCGGTAGTGACTGGCGGTGATGAGGGTTGCGTCGGTCGAGTTGCCGTCGACCAGGATGATCTCGTCGACCTCGTCGGCGATCTGCTCCAGCACCCAGGCGATGTTCCGTGCCTCGTTCCTGACCGGGATGATCAAGCTGACCGTGGATGTCGCCTCGGGCACGGTTCGGCTCCGCTTGGGGCGGACGTCACCGATGTTCCGGTCTACGATTCGTGCCGCCTTCCCGACTTGGACTTGGACGGTTGCGTCCACCGATCGCGCCGGTGAATCTTCGTCTACAAATCCGTTCTGCTGGCGTACATCTGTCATGTCGGACTCCGATCTGCGTTCGATTCGCGGCAACGTACTGAGGTTTCTCACCGGGGATGTGGATGTGGTGCGAGGGGCGGTTCGGGAGATCGGCGTCGCGCGACGGAAACTTGGCCCCTCCGGTAGCTGGTCCTGCAGCATCGTCATGCACCACCCCGTCGGGAAATCCGTCGTTAAACTATCTCGTATGCGAGATTAGGGCAGTGAAACATTCTTCCAGTCTGTTTTTGGGATAATTCTAGGTAAACGGACCGGTTTCTCGAAGTCCCCCGGGCTTCTCGGAGTCGAAGGCGTCCCGGTGACTGCCCGACGTGATGCCCGCGGGTCCCGTGGCTGTGAGCGTGGCCGCTGCCCCGCACGATCGGTCCGCTCGCGGGTCGCGGAGCCACTCGGTCGCGGAATCACACGGTCGCGGAGTCACACGGTCGCGTCTACCGACCGGCGGCGAGTTCGTCGCGGCAGCGCAGAAGGTACGCCCGCTCGACGGCATTGTCGGTGCGCGCCGCGGCGCCGGCGTACGCAGCCGCAGCGGCGCGCGGCCGGCCGAGCCGGCGCAGCAGAGCCGCGCGGGCGGCGTGGAAGACGTGGTAGCGGTCGAGATCCAGTTCGTCGACGATCCGCAGGGCCACCTCGGGCCCGTCGGTCTCCGCGAGGGCGATGGCCCGATGGAGCGCCACGACGGGAGTGGGATGCAGGGCCAGAAGGTGGTCGTAGAGCTGCACGATCTGCGACCAGTCGGTCGCAGGAGCGGTCGCCGCGTCGGCGTGCACGGCAGCGATTGCGGCCTGGAGCTGATACGGACCGGGCCGGTTCAGTTCGATGCAGCGCCGGACGAGGACCTGTCCTTCCCGGATCAGGTTCCGGTCCCAGCGGGTGCGATCCTGGTCGGCGAGAAGCACCATCCGCCCGTCGGCGGTGGTCCGTGCGGCGCGACGCGACTCGCCGAAGAGCATCAACGCCAGCAGTCCCGTGCTTTCGGGGTCGTCGGGCCGGAGTTCGATCAACTGCCGGAGGAGCCGGATCGCCTCGGCACTGAGGTCGGTATCGCCGAGTGTTGCTCCCCTCCCGGCGGTGTGCCCCTCGGTGTAGATCAGATAGAGCACCGCGTGCACCGCGCCCAGCCGTTCCGGAAGGTCGGCCGCGGACGGCGTGCGGTAGGGAATCCTGGCGTCGCGGATCTTCGCCTTGGCCCGTGAAATACGCTGCGCCATCGTGGGTTCGGGAACGAGGAATGCGCGCGCGATCTGCGCGGTACCGAGACCGCCGAGCAGGCGGAGGGTCAGTGCCACCCGGGTCGCCGGGGCGAGCGCGGGATGGCAGCACGTGAAGATCAGTCGCAACCGGTCGTCGGGCAGGCCGGGTCCGGGGACACCGTCGTGGACGTCGCCCTCCTGCACGCCGAGAAGCCTCGCTGCGTCGGCGTGTTTCGCGTCCCGCAGGACCTCCCGCCGTGCGTGGTCGATGGCGCGGCGTCGCGCGGTGGTGATGATCCACCCCGCCGGACTCGGCGGGATCCCCTCCCCCGGCCAGCGGTTCACCGCGACGGTGAACGCCTCCTGCACCGCGTCTTCGGCGAGGTCGAGGTCGCCGAAGACGCGGGTGAGCACCGAGACTGCACGTCCGTACTCGTCGCGGAAGATCCGTTCGATCTGTGTAGACGTCACCGACATCGGAGTCAGCCGCACGATCCCCACTGCAAGGGACGCACCTCGATCGGCAGCGTGGTGGCCTCGGCGAGTTTGCGTCCCCAGACGAGTGCAGCGTCGAGATCCTGGGCCTCGATGACGTCGAAGCCTCCGAGGTGTTCCTTCCCTTCGATATAGGGCCCGTCGGTCGTCACGACGCCCTGACCGCCGGCCCGGACGACGGTCGACGTGCTTGCCGCGTGAAGGCCTCCGGAGAAGACCCACGCTCCGGCCTCGCGCAGTTCGCGTTGGAGGACCTCCAGCTTCCGCATGATCGGCTCGAGTTCCTCGGGCGGCGGCGGATCGCCGTCGGGCTGATAGATGCTGAGCAGGTACTGGACCATTGCCGAATCCTTCTCGAGGTGGCCGGCTGTTCCGGCCGTTCATCTACTACACGAACGATAGGCGGCAGATTCGACATCCGGCCGAGAAGACGAACGGTTAAGTGGGCACGAGGACGACTCATTCCGCCTAGCGTGAGGTCATGGAGTGGTCGAAGGCCCTCGGCATCCCGGCTGCGGCCCTGGCCGCGGTGGCGTCGTACGACATGCTGCAGCGGAAGCACTCGCTGTTGCGCAATTTCCCGGTCGTCGGGCACGGACGACATCTCCTCGAGGCCGTCGGACCGGAGTTGCGGCAGTACATCATCACCCGCAACGACGAGGAGCGTCCGTTCACCCGCGACCAGCGCCGATGGGTGTACGCCTCGTCGAAGCAGGAGAACAACACCTTCGGGTTCGGCACCGACAACGATGTGGAATACACCGACGGATACACGATCATCAAGCACCGCACGTTCTCACAGGTCCCCGCGTCCGGCGCGCCACACAGCGGTGAGGCACTCGAGGTGCCCTCGGCGAAGATTCTCGGCGGACCACGAGGCCGGGCGAAAGCGTTCCGGCCTCGTTCGTTCGTCAACATCTCGGGAATGAGCTTCGGGTCCCTGTCCTCGGCCGCGGTCACCGCGCTGAACAAGGGAGCCGCGTCGGCCGGATGTATGCACAACACCGGCGAAGGTGGGCTCTCGCGCTATCACCGCCACGGCGCCGACCTGATCTTCCAGATCGGTACCGCCTATTTCGGGTGCCGCGACGAAGAGGGCCGGTTCGACCTCGACCGCCTCGTCGCACTCACGGAGTCGGCGCCGGTCAAGGCCATCGAGATCAAGCTGAGCCAGGGCGCCAAACCCGGGCTCGGCGGCCTGCTGCCGGCTACCAAAGTCACCCCCGAGATCGCCGAGATCCGCGGCGTCGCGATGGGCCACGACGTGGTCAGTCCGTCCCGGCACACTGCTTTCCACGACGTCGACAGCATGCTCGACTTCGTCGAACGCGTCGCCTCGGAAACCGGCCTTCCGGTGGGAATCAAAGCGGCCGTGGGTGATCCGACGTTCTGGCACTCGCTCGTGGAGTCGATGCGCAGCGGCGAGCGGGGCGTGGACTTCGTGACCATCGACGGCGGCGAGGGCGGCACCGGCGCCGCTCCGCTCGTCTTCACCGACGCAGTGTCGTTGCCGTTCCGGAGCGGCTTCGCGCGGGTCTATCGTCAGTTCGCCGAAGCAGGCCTCGCCGACGACGTCACGTTCATCGGATCGGGCAAGCTCGGCATGCCCGACAATGCCGTGGCCGCATTCGCCCTCGGTTGCGACATGCTCAACGTCGCCCGTGAACCGATGTTCGCACTCGGCTGCATTCAGGCACAGAAGTGCCACACCGACACCTGTCCGACCGGAGTCGCCAGCCACAATCGATGGCTCGAGCGGGGCCTGGATATTCCGTCCAAGGCCGACCGGGTCGACGGCTATCTGCGGGCGCTACGGCGCGACGTCCTCAAAGTGGCCGAGGCGTGCGGGGTGGCACATCCGAGCCTGATCGGTGCCGACGACGTCGAAGTCGCCGACGGCAACCGGCATTCGGTGACCCTCGCCGAACTCTACGGTTACCGGACGGACTGGGGGCTGCCGAGCCCCGCAGGTCGCGAGGCGATCACCCGGATCATGACGGCCGGCGAACCCGAGGCCTCCGGCGGCGCGGGGTCGCCCGGGGCCGCGACGAAACCCCCGGGAACCTAGCGGGCCGAACGGTAAGTCGCCGGTAACCGGTGCTCGGTGCCGCTGCGCGACCCCTCCGCCGGTCTCAGGCGTAGTCCAGCCCCACCGCGCGCGCCATGGCTTCTCGGGGTGCGGGCCGGCCGGTGAACTGCTCCACCTGCCCGAACGCCTGGTTGAGGAGCATGTGCAGTCCACTGATGACCACCGTCCCGCGGGCCTCCGCCGCCGAGGCGAGCGGCGTCGGCCACGGATCGTAGATCGCATCGAGAATGTACGGAGCGCGGGCGAGTGCGTCGGCGTACGGCGCTGCCGCAACAGCGGGCACGGTGCTCACCAAGGCGTCCGCCTCCGCGCACATCTGTCCGAGGCCGGGGGCGTCGAACGGCACCCACCGGGCCTCGATGTCGTCCCCGAGACAGTCGAACGTGGCCCGGGCGCGACCCTCGTCGCGCGCGACCACCGTCACGCTGCGGACACCGAGGTCGGTCAGTCCGACGAGCGCGGGACGCGAGGTGCCGCCCGAACCCACCACGACCGCGGATCCACCCCTCAGGTCGCGTACCCCGCCGGAGCGCAGCGCTCCCGTGACGCCGTCGACGTCGGTACAGTCCGCGCGCCACCCTCCGGGGACCCGCACGAGGGTGTTCGCCGACCCGATCGTCACGGCGCGCTCGGTGCGCTCGGTCGCGAATTCCAGGGCAGCGAACTTGCCGGGCATCGTCACCGAGACACCGACCCACTCGTCCCCGAGACCCGACACCAGACCGGGCAGTTCCTCGCCGGTGCACTCGATCCGGTCGTAGGTCCAGTCCGTCAGCCCGAGCGCCCGGTAGGCCGCGAGATGCAACAGCGGGGATTTCGAATGTTCGATCGGCTTCCCGAGGACCGCGGCCCTGCGGGCCACCGCGTTCAGATCATCTGCCACTGTTGAGAATTCCGCTTTCCAGAGCCTTCTGCGTGTTGACGAGGTGTTCTTCGTAGTTGTTCGCGAACAGGGTCGTGCCCTTCTCGTCGATCGTCACGAAGTAGGTCCACTCACCGGGTTCGGGGTTCTCTACCGCTTGGAGGGCGCCGATGCTCGGCGACGAGATCGGTGTCGCCGGCAAGCCCACGCTCGCGTAGGTGTTCCACGGGGTCACGAGTGCCCGGTCCGCGTCGGTGGTGGCGAGTTCCGTTTCGTCGAGTGCGTAGTTCACCGTGGAGTCGAACTGCAGCATCTGCCCGATTTCGAGGCGGTTGAGAATGACGCGGGCGACCTTGGAGAAATCGGCAGGCAGCGCTTCCCGCTCGACGAGCGACGCAGCGACCAGCAGTTCGTAGGGGGTCAGCCCGACCTTCGCGGCAGCTGCGGTGATACCGGTCTCGTCGTATTTGGCGGCGCTCGCGGAGACGAGGCTGCGCAGCACCTCGACCGGTTCGGCGCTCGGGTCGATATCCCAGCTTCCGGCTGCGATCAGCCCTTCGAGCTGGCGTGCCCGGTCGGGGACGTTCGCGACCGCTTCGCGGGCCCACTCCGGGACTCCCAGAGCTTCGAGGTCGGGGCTCGCGCCCGCTGCTTCGAGTTCCTCGTAGGTCAGGCAGGTCGGCGTGCCACCGTCGTCGTAACAGCTTGCTTCGGAGATGAGCGTGTAGATGCCCTTGCGCACCGCGCCGGTATTGACGTCGCGGATGTCGTGAAGCTGCCGGCCCTCGGAGACGACGAATGCGCCCACGCGGCTGGTGCCGCTCACCAGCGCCGTAACAGCGTCGACCGCCGGGACGTTGGTCGGCACCCGGTAGTAGCCCGGGTGCAGGGCGTTCATGCCGGAGTTCTGCACGGCGGCTTCGTAGAACGCCGCGGAACTGGCGACGACGCCCTTGTCCACGAACTCGGTACCGATCTCCTGTGCCGTGTCTCCCGGCTGCACCTGCACGACGACCTCGGGTCCGGCAGGCCCGGTGAAGTCGGGTGCGGGATCGGGCCCGGCAAGCTTGGTGTAGGCGAAGTAACCACCGCCCACGAGGACGACGAGCACCAGCGCCGCGGCAAGCGACCCGAGGATGCGTCCGCGCTTCTTGCGGGCGACGGCGCCTCCGGTTCGTTTGCCCCGGGGCGACGGCGCGCCGACAGCCGCGGGTACTGCGCGTGTCTCGGCGTAGTCCTCGTCGTCGTACGCGGACGAGTCGTAGTCGTCCTCGTCGTAGTCGTCGTACTCGTCGCGCGGGGCGGCGGCGGAGTCGCGGCCCGGGGCGGCTGCGGGGTAGGGATTGTTCCCGTCCCGAGGCGCGGGGTGGCGGCTGTAGCCGTCGCCGTCGTATCCGTCTCCGGTGTCGTCGTAGGCATCGCCGGTGTTGTCGTAGCGGTACCCCTCGCGCTGTGCGTAGGAATACCCGTCGGCGTATTCGTCGTCGGCGTAGCCGGGTCGTTGTCCGCTCTGCTCGGGCGCATAGCCGGAGCCGGGTGCATGACCGGGAGGCGGACCGTCGAACGCGCCCTCCTCGAAATGCAGCACGTTCGTCTCGTCGTCGTCCGGCGAACGCGTCGGGTGCGGTTGCTGCGGTGGAGTGTCGTAGCGGTAGTCGCCTTCGCCACGCCGATCCGCCGGTCCCCTGTAGCTACCGGCGTACGGGTCGGAGAACAACCCCTGCCTTGTGGGTTCGGAACGGTCGTCGGACTGCCCGTGCCGGTTCACCGGCTTCCCCCGAGGTCTCCGTCGGCTTCGTTCACTGCTGCGCTCCGCTCGTCCAACCAACCCTGCAAAATGGCCACGGCCGCGGCCTGGTCGATCACCGGCCGCGCGCCCCTTGCGCTCACCCCGCTCTCGCGGAGGGCACGCGCCGCAGTGACCGTGGTGAAACGTTCATCGGCCATGCGCACGGGAACGTCGGGCAATTGCCTGCGAATGCGGCGAGCGAAGTCGCTCGCCAGTTTCGCGGCCTTGCCGGGCTCACCGCGCAGCGTCTGCGGCAGCCCGACGATAACCTCCACGGCCTCGTATTCCATAACGATTTGGACAATGCGCCGGATATCCGGCGCGTCGGGACCGCGGTCTTTCGAGCGCGGCACGGTCTCGACGGGCGTGGCGAGGATGCAATCGGGGTCGCTCGAAGCGACCCCGATCCGCACGCTCCCGACATCGATCCCGATTCGTCGGCCTCGGCCGGGGTCGTCGGCCCCGGGTCGATCCGGGCCCGGCAGGTCAGCCACGCTCAGCCGGCCAGCTCGCTGAGCCGGGCGCGGAAGGCATCGAGTGCGGCACGGATGCCGGACGGATCCGAGCCCGCCCCCTGTGCCATATCGGGCTTGCCGCCGCCGCGTCCGCCGATCGCGGGTCCGAAGCTCGCGACGAGATCGCCGGCCTTGATGCCCATCGCCTGCGCGGGCTTGCTGGTGGCGACGACGAACGGAACCTTTCCGTCGGCACTGCCCAGGAGCAGCACGACAGCGGGCTCGGAGCCCAGCCGGCCGCGGATATCGGATGCCAGGGTGCGCAGGTCGTTGCCGGTGACGCCTTCGGGTGCCGCCTCGGCCACCACGAGCAGGTCGCCGATTCGCTGCGCCTTGCCGGCGTAAGTGCCCGCTGCCGCCGCGACGTTGGCCGCCTTCGTCTTCTCCAGTTCCTTCTCTGCCGCCTTGAGCCGCTCGATCAGCGACTCGACGCGTCCGGGCACCTCCTCGGAGGGAACCTTCAGCGTCGACGACAGGCCTGCGAGCAATGCCCGTTCCTTCGCGAGGTGGCGGTAGGAATCGAGTCCGACGTAGGCCTCGACCCGGCGCACACCCGACCCCACCGACTGCTCACCGAGGAGTGTGACGGTCCCGACGTGCGACGAATGCTGGACGTGGGTGCCGCCACACAGCTCCATCGAGAAGGGGCCACCGATCTCGACGACACGCACCTCGTCGCCGTAGTTCTCGCCGAAGAGCGCCATCGCGCCCATCTTCTTGGCCTTGTCGAGGTCGGTGACGAACGTGTTCACCGGGTAGTTCGCTGCGACCGCCTCGTTGGTGACGACCTCGATGTCCTGCTTCTGCTGCTCCGACAACGCACCGGGCCAGGAGAAGTCGAACCGCAGGTAGCCGGGCTTGTTGAGCGAACCGGCCTGCACGGCGTTGGGTCCGAGGACCTCCCGCAGCGCGGCATGCACGAGGTGGGTGCCGGAATGGCCCTGTGTCGCGCCCTTGCGCCATTCGGGGTCGACCTGCACGAGCACCGCGTCGCCCTCGGTCACCTGTCCTTCGACCACGGTGACCTTGTGCGTCCACAACTGCTTGGCGATCTTCTGGACGTCGTCGACCTTGATCTTCAGACCCGGCCCGGTAATCGTTCCCACGTCGGCGATCTGGCCGCCCGACTCCGCATAGAGAGGGCTGCGGTCGAGGATGAGTTCGACCTTCTGCCCGGCGGATGCGGTGTGCAGGCGTTCGCCCCCGGTGATCACGGCGAGCACGTGCGCCTCGGTCACGAGTTCACCGAAGCCGGTGAACTCGGTGGGGCCACGGTCGAGGAGTTCCTTGTAGACCGTCAGGTCGGCGTGCGCGTGCTTGCGGGCCCGCGCGTCGTCCTTCGCGCGCTGGCGCTGTTCCGCCATCAGCGACCGGAAGCCGTCCTCGTCCACGGTCAATCCGGCCTCGGACGCCATCTCGAGCGTGAGGTCGATGGGGAAGCCGTAGGTGTCGTGGAGGGTGAATGCGGCGGTTCCGCCGAGCACGGTCTCGCCCTGTGCTTTCGCGGCGTCGACCGCCCCTTCGAAGAGCTTGCTGCCGGTGCCGAGCGTCTTGAGGAACGCGGTCTCCTCACCGACCGCGACCGTCTCGATGCGCGAGAAGTTGGTCGCGAGTTCGGGGTAGGACGGCGCCATCGTGTCGCGGACGACGGTCATGAACTCGGCCATCGTGGGACGGTCGGCGCCGAGCAGACGCGCCGAGCGCACGATCCGGCGAAGCAGACGACGCAGAACGTATCCACGGCCGTCGTTGCCGGGGTTGACGCCGTCGACGATGAGCATCGCGGCCGTGCGGGCGTGGTCGGCGATCACCCGGAAGTGGACGTCGTCCTCGTGCTTGGCGCCGTACACCGCGCCTGTCAGTTCGGCGGCTTTGTCGATCACGGGACGGAGCAGATCGGTCTCGTACACGTTCTCGACGCCCTGGAGCAGGAACGCCACCCGCTCGACGCCCATACCGGTGTCGATGTTCTTCTTCGGCAGCGGTCCGAGGATCGGGTAGTCGTCCTTGGAGCGGCCTTCGCCGCGCTCGTTCTGCATGAAGACGAGATTCCAGATCTCGATGTAGCGGTCTTCGTCGGCCTCCGGGCCGCCCTCGACGCCGTACTCGGGGCCGCGGTCGTAGAAGATCTCCGAGCACGGGCCGCACGGGCCGGGGATTCCCATGGACCAGTAGTTGTCCTTCATGCCGCGCCGTTGGATACGGGCCTCCGGCACGTTCATCTTGTCGCGCCAGATCGCGAACGCTTCGTCGTCGTCGAGATACACGGTGACCCAGAGCTTTTCCGGATCGATGCCGTAACCGCCGTCGTCGACGGAGCCGGTGAGCAGCGACCACGCGAAGGCGATGGCCTCTTCCTTGAAGTAATCCCCGAACGAGAAGTTGCCGGCCATCTGGAAGAACGTGTTGTGCCGGGTCGTCTTGCCGACCTCTTCGATGTCGAGCGTGCGCACGCACTTCTGCACCGATGTCGCACGGGTGTACGGCGGGGTCTGCTGCCCGAGGAAGAACGGCACGAAGGGAACCATGCCGGCATTGACGAACAGGAGATTCGGATCGGCGAGGATCAGCGACGCGCTGGGTACCTCGGTGTGGCCGGCCTTCACGAAGTGATCGAGAAAGCGCCTACGGATCTCGTGGGTCTGCACGTCATGGTCCTTTGTCGTGTGACGGTTCCGGGAACTGCCCGGTGTGGCCTGCCGGCCGCGCGAAACGGCCATCGTTCAGCTTAACGTCCCGGCGCAACCGGCTTCCGGTCGGTACGACGGGCGTCACGCCCGCCTACCGCTCGCCTCGCACGATGCGGCGGAGCTTCGGCACCCGCGACGCCAGTTCACGTTCGGCTCCGTGGTTGGTCGGCCGGAAGTAGTCGACCCCGACCAGTTCGTCGGGCGCGTACTGCTGGGCGAGCACGCCGTCCGGATGGTCGTGCGGGTAGCGGTACCCGACGGCGTTGCCGAGCTTCTGCGCGCCCTGATAATGCCCGTCACGCAGGTGCGCGGGCACCATCCCGGCCTTGCCCGCTTTGACATCGGCGATCGCCGCTCCCAGCGCAGCGGTGACAGCACCCGACTTGGGGGCTGTCGCGATGTGGATGGTGGCCTGGGCGAGAGCGAGCTGAGCCTCGGGCATCCCGACCTGCTGCACGACGTGTGATGCGGCGACGGCGGTCTGCAACGCGGTGGGGTCGGCCATTCCCACTTCCTCGCTGGCCTGGATCATCAGGCGCCGGGCGATGAAGCGGGGGTCCTCCCCCGCGACGATCATCCGCGCCAGGTAGTGCAGGGCGGCATCGACGTCGGAGCCGCGCAGCGACTTGATGAACGCGCTCGCGACGTCGTAGTGCTGGTCGCCGTCGCGGTCGTAGCGCACCGCGGCCCTGTCGATGCTCGACTCGACCGTGGACAGATCGATGACGGCGTCGCCGTCGCCGGCCCGGTCCGACGCCGTCTCGGCGGACGCCTCGAGCGCGGTGAGCGCGCGTCGCGCGTCGCCGCCTGCGAGACGTACGAGGTGATCGAGCGCGTCGTCGGTGATGTCCACCACGCCACCGAGTCCGCGTTCGTCGACGCGGGCGCGTTCGAGCAATTGCCGGATGTCCTCGGTGCCGAGCGGTTGCAGTTGGAGCACCAGCGAGCGCGACAGCAGCGGAGCGACGACGGAGAAGGAGGGGTTTTCGGTCGTCGCCGCGACGAGCAGCACGATCCGGTTCTCCACGGCGGCGAGCAGCGCATCCTGCTGGGTCTTCGAGAACCGGTGGACCTCGTCGATGAACAGCACCGTCTGCTCGCCGTGGGCGAGGCGGCGGCGCGCCACATCGATGACCGCACGCACGTCCTTCACACCGGCGGACAGAGCCGAGAGCGCTTCGAACCGCCGGCCTGTCGCACCGGAGATCAATGACGCGAGCGTCGTCTTCCCGGTCCCGGGCGGGCCGTACAGCACGACGGACGCCGCGCCCGAACCTTCCACGAGGCGTCGGAGCGGAGCGCCGGGTTCGAGCAGGTGCTGCTGGCCGACCACCTCGTCGAGACTCGCGGGACGCATGCGGGCGGCGAGCGGAGCGGAGGGCCCGGTCGGCGCTGCGGGTGCGCGGCGTATCTCCGGTTCGGGTTCGGGTTCCTCTGCGCGGGGCGCCTCGAAGAGGGCGTCCGGTTCTGCCGAAGGATCCTCCGCACCGAATACGTCACTCACCACTCCGACGCTACAAGCTCCCACCGACCGTCGCGGTCGCAGTACCCGGTGAACAAGCGGCGACATTTCGGTGCATATCTGCCGTTTGCCCTGAATCGGGACCCTCGGCATGGTCAGATCGACGCCGTGCCCCTACTTCGTGTGACGCGTCGAACACTCCTGCGAGCCGGCGCGGTGGTCGCCGGCACGTCTGCCCTGGCCGCGGCGACCGCTCCCGGCGCGTCGGCGGCTTCGCCTGTCTTCGCACACGGCGTGGCCTCCGGTGACCCGCTTCCCGACGCGATCGTCCTCTGGACCCGCATCACTCCCACACCCGATGCGGTCCCCGGCTCGGGCGTGGGCCCCGCGACCACGGTGCAGTGGGAGATCGCCCGGGACGCCGACTTCTCCGACACGGTGGCCTCGGGATCGGTGTCGACGACAGCCGACGCGGACCACACCGTGAAGGTCGATGCGACAGGCCTGGCCGCCGACACGGAGTACTACTATCGCTTCCTCGCCGGCGGGGCCGTCTCCCCCACCGGGCGCACACACACCGCACCGGCCGCCGACGCGCACGTCGAGCGTCTCCGGTTGGGCGTCGTATCCTGCGCGGACTGGGAGGGCGGCTACTTCGCGTCGTACCGGCATCTCGCCGCACACGGCGACCTGGACGCGATGGTGCATCTGGGCGACTATCTGTACGAGTACGCGGCCGGCGAGTTCCCCGTTTCGACGGGATCCGAAGTACGGGCGCATCGTCCGTCGCACGAGATCGTCACCACCGCCGATTACCGGATGCGGCACGGCCAGTACAAGACCGACCCCGATCTGCAGCGGCTACACGCCCTCGTGCCGTGGATCGTGGTGTGGGACGACCACGAGTCCGCGAACGACGCGTGGTCGGGCGGTGCCGAGAACCACGACCCGGCGACCGAGGGCGACTGGGCCGCGCGCAAGGCCGCGTCGGTCCGGGCCTACTACGAATGGATGCCGGTCCGGAGGGAAGGCGATCGTCTGTACCGGCGGCTCCGGTTCGGTGACCTCGCCGAACTGTCGATGCTCGATCTGCGCACGTACCGTTCCGAGCAGGCTCGGCCGGTAGACGGGAAGACTGTCGACGAGCCCGGCCGCACCATCACGGGCAAGGACCAGATGGCCTGGCTCACCGCGGGCCTGACGAGTTCTCCGACTCGATGGCAGCTCGTCGGCAACTCCGTGATGTTCGCACCGCTCCTGCTCCCTCCCCTCGACGTGCGCACGACCGGTGCGCTCACCGCACTGCTCGGTGCGCCGTCGAACGGAGTGCCGTTCAGCACCGACCAGTGGGACGGGTACCCGGCCGACCGTCGGCGTCTGCTCGACGCGATCAGCGGCGCGGGACGACGCAATGTCGTGTTCCTCACGGGCGATATCCACACGTCGTGGGCGATGGACATTCCCGCCGATCCGGCCGACTATCCGGGTGCGGGCACCGTCGCCACCGAGTTCGTGGTGCCGTCGGTGACGTCGGCCAACATCGACGAGTTGCTGGGGGTCCCGCCGCGCACGGCATCACCGGCGCTGGAGGAGGTCGTGCGGTCGACCAACCGGCACGTTCGGTTCGTCGAACTGGACTCGCACGGCTTCGGGGTGCTCGAGGTGACCCCGGATGCGGTGCAGATGGAATGGTTCTTCCTCGGCGACCGTACCGACCCGTCGACCGGCGCACGACGAGCAGCGGGCTTCCGTGTGCTGAACGGCACCGCACGCGTCGAACCCGTACCGCCGGTGTGACCCGGACAGGTGGGCGTCAGGCGGCTTCGCGTGCCTCGAGCTGTTCGAGCACCTCGCGCGCATGTCCGGCGACGTCGTCGTGGCCGGTGTCGGCCGCGAAATCGGCGAGCAGCATCCAGCGGGAACGCAGCGCTTCGATTCGCGGCACCGACAGTTCGTGCTCGCGTACCGAGGCGATCCGGGCGTGGTCCTCGGGCAGGAAGAGATGGGTGCTGAGCCAGACGCACGCCAGCAGCGCGTCCAGAAGGCGTTCGGCCAGCACTTCGTCGTAGGCCAGGTGCGGCCACATGCCGACGACCTCGGCGCGCCACGCGTCGGCCATCGCCCGCATCCGCTCCACGGTCATGGGAACGGCACACACGCACAGGGGGAAGGACGTCAGGGCGAATGCGATATCGAGGGTCGCGTCCCGGAAGCCTCCCCACTCGTAGTCGAGGAACTGCACGCCGTCGTCGCCGACGACGATGTTGTCCGGGCACAGGTCCGACGGGCTGAAGGCCCGGTGACGACCGCCGGTGAACAGCTTTGCGGCGCGTTCGGCCCGTTCCCGGACCGAATCGGGCACGGTGAGACCGAAATCGGTACCCAGCAGTTCGGGCACACCGCGCACTGCGTCGATCGCCTGCTCGGACACCGTGTCGGCGACATGCGAGACGTCCGCGCGGCGCAGCAACGCCGCGAAGTCCTCTTCTCGTCCCACGGTCGCGGCGTGCATCCGGCCGAGAGCCTGCGCAAGCGCCATGAGCGTGTTGCCGACGGTCTCGCTGTCACCACTGCGCATCAGGGTCGCGAGAGGGGTCGCGTCGCCGAGATCGCTCAGGACGAGCAACCGGGTCGCGAAGTCGTACGCGAGCAGTTCCGCACCGGGACGGTGGTCCTTGGCGAGGGCGGTCGCGAACTGGTAGGAGACCGCTTCGCGCAGGAACGCGATCTGCTCGTCTGTCGCGGAACCGTGGAGGTCGACGTGGCCGGCACCGCGCGACGGCGGCACCTGCTTGAGCACGAGTGTGCGTGGCAACGAGAAGGGGTTCGCGGCGACCCGCACCCGGAGAACGACCGACCTGCCACTGCCCCCGAGGTCGACGGGATCCGCCAGTTTGACCGGCGCCCCGGTACGACGAGTGAGCAGCTGCTCGGCTGCCTGCACTACCTCTGACACGGGGTCCGCCAATGTTGCAGTCATCACGAACCAATCTACAGGTTCCCGGTCACTAAATGGGCTCGCAGAAGACCTCGGTCACTCAGGACCTTCGATGGTCACGCGCGAGAGGGCACATCCGCTTTGTCCGGACCTGCACCGTCCGGGCAGCACATCGGGTATCTCACGAGATCGACGACCGGGTGCCCGCGGAGGTGTTGCCGATGTCCACGGGGTTTCGATCGCCCTGATCGGAACGTCCTCCCGCAGCGGAGAATTCTTCGTCGATCGGCGCGACATCGACCGATACCTCGATCGTGCTGTCCTGCGCTTCCGTGTAGATCACGCCCCGCAACGGCGACACATCCGCGTAGTCACGTCCCCACGCCACGGTCGTGTACCGCTCGTCGCCGAGTTGATCGTTCGTGGGGTCGAAGTCCAGCCACGTGCCGTCCGGCAGCCACACCGACGCCCACGCATGCGTCGCGTCCACCCCGACCATGCGTTCCTTCCCGGGCGGCGGGTCGGTCGCGAGATATCCGGAGACGTAGCGTGCTGCGAGCCCCTGGGAGCGCAGGCAGGCGATCGCCAGGCGCGCGAAGTCCTGACACACGCCCGATCCGGCCGCCAGCACTTCCGCAACGCGGGTGGACACGGATGTCGACCCCGACCGGTAGGTGAAGTCCGTGAAGATCCGGTGTGTCAGGTCGACGATCGCCTCGGCGATCGGCCGCCCGGCCGTGAACGTCTTCTCCGCGTAGGCACGCACGTCGTCGTCGATCTCCGGCGGATGCACGTCGAGTACGAAGTCGACGGCCAGCGCACCGGCGGGGCCGGCCGGGCGGGCCGTCTCCCACGGCGCCAGACACGCCGGCGTCCGCAACCGCCCCGGGTGCGGAGGTGAGACCGCGACCTCGGAGCGTCCGACCACTTCGAGCACCTCGTGCGTGTCGGTGACGTGGAAGAACAGGTCGCGGTTGCCCCACAGGTCCGCGCCGGTGGACATGTCCGCAGGCGCGGGACTCACGGTGACCTCACTGGAGAGCACCTGCTGCCGGTCGGTTTCGCGGGGAAGCAGGTATCCGCGTCCGTAGGAGGAGGTCACCGCGCCCGAATAGCGGTAGGTGGTGCGGTGCGTGATGCGGTACCGCCGCACACCGGGCTCGCTGGATCCGTCGGCGACTGTCATGGCAGGTCTCTCCGCTCTGTGCCGCCCCACAGGGGCCGGGTTCCGCCGGGCAACGACAGCGGTCCCTTCATCAAGACGACGGCGAGTTCCGTCAGCCCGGCGTGGGTGGAGTCGAGCAGGCGCGCGAACTCCGCCCGGACACCGTCGGTGACGGTCTCGAGGTCGGACGGGTCGCAGCGGCGCAATGTCGCGAGGAGTTCGTCGACGAGCCGTTCCGGCAGGGACGAGCCCGACGAGTGCGGCAATGCCACCAGGTTCTCGCGCAGCCGGTCGAGGAGGTACGCGAGCGAGCGCGGATTACCCGGATCGAACAGGAGCAGCTGGGCGACGGCGGCGACCCGCACCGTGGTGTTGCGTCGCCGGAACGTCACCGAACTCTCCGCCGCGGCGAGCACCGACTCCATGAGCGCGCGTTCGGTGGGCCGGGTGTGCTCGCGGGTCAGGGTCGAGGACAGCAGTGACACCAGCGCCAGGCCACGCTCGAGGCGTTTGCCGATGTCCATCACGTACCAGCCCAGATCGCGCACCATCGATTCCGCGCCGAGGCCGGACAGGGCGAGCATGCCGTTGAGCACCGCCGACTGGGTCGCGCCGAGCTGCGCGCCGTCGTCTTCCGGATCGACCGCGAGGTCGTCGAGGGCGCGCTGCACGTCGGCCAGGACCGTCCAGGTGTCGTGCGAGAGCTGGTCGCGCACGGCGCGGGCGGCGCGCTCGAGCCCACCGAACGACTGCGCCAGCGAGCCCGGCCGCGCACGATCCACGGTGAGGGCGCGGAACTCCGCCACGACGTTGCGATGGTCGTCCACCATCGCGACACCCTCGCTGAGCTGTGAGGTCGCGACAAGTGTGCCGAGCAGAACAGGCAAGCAGTCGCTGCCCTCGAGCCACGGCCGGTTCCGGTAGTCCTGGTAACGCTCCCTCATCGAAATGAGCAGTCGCGCCGTATCTTCCGCGCGCTCGCCGTAGCGGCCGATCCAGAACATGTCGTTGAGCACGCGCGGCGAGGCCACCACCTCGGTGGAAGGCGCCGCGAAGCGCGGCAGCGATTCCGGAGCGGTAGAGCCCGCCGCGTCGGTGGTGGCGCCACCCGCGACAGTCCGTACCCAGACATCCTTCGCCGCCACTCGCGGTTCGGTTTCCGGCGCGGCGCCCGGTACCAGCACCTCACACAGTCCGCCGGGCATCGGCGTGTATCCGACGCGCTGCGCAACGGTGAACAACCGAAGACTCACGGGAGACGCCGTCACGGCCGTTCCGTCGAGGCTGGGCGCGTGGGAGTACTCGACACGTTCCTGCGCCACCCAGTTGACCGGTTGCGCCTTCACGCGGGCGAGCAATTCCTCCCGCTCCGCGGCGGTCAAGGTTTCGCCGACAACGGTTTCCGCGGTGACGGTGGAGCGCAAGACCAGATCGGGAAGGCGCGAGGTGAGTTCCGAGAGTCCGGAGGCGGTTCCGCCCCAGTGGGTCTCCTCCGATTCGAGCAGGAGGTCCTCGTCGAGCAGCGCCCGGGCGAGTGGTCGAAGGTATCCCGCGAGCGCGGGGTTTTCGAGGACTCCGCTGCCCAGCGGGTTGACCAGTGACACTCCACCGCGACGAACGACTTCCACGAGTCCGACCACGCCCAGCCTCGAATCACGCCGGAGGTCGAGCGGGTCGGCGTAGTCGGCGTCGATGCGCCTCATCACCACGTCGACGCGGGTCAGCGACCCCAGCGAACGCATCCACAGCCTCCCCTCCCGCACGGTCAGGTCGGCCGACTCGACGAGCGGCACGCCCAGCACGCTCGCGAGATGCGCTTGGTCGAAGGCGGTTTCGGATTGCGCACCCGGACTGAGTACCACCACGAACGGGTCCTCGACACCGCTGGGCGCGACATCGCGCAGCGCGAGCCTGAGCGCGTGACCGAACGGTGCGAGGGGCCGCGGGCCGGCGGTGGTGTAGATCTCCGGCATCGCATGGGCGACGACCCGACGATCCGCCATCGCGTAGCCGAGACCGGACGGCGCCTGGGTGTGGTCGCGGATCGCACGGAAGCTACCGTCGCGATGCCGCGCCACATCCACCGCGTGGATGAAGAGTTGATGCGGCCCCGGAAGAGTGACTCCGTGAGCCGCTCGCAGGTATCCGGGATGGCCGAAGACCAACTCCGGAGGCAGCAAGCCCGTGGTGAGTGTGCGCTGCGGGCCGTACAGGTCTGCCAGCAGTGCGTCGAGCACGCGCGATCTCTGCACGAGCCCTCGTTCGAGGACCGCCCAGTCGTCTGCGGCGAGAACCAGGGGTAAGGCGTCTACTTCCCAGCGCACCGGGCCGGTCGGTTCTCCGTCCGGGCCCACCGAGTCGACCGGGTTGTAGGTGATGCCGTGATTGTCGACCAGGGTGCGTACACGTCGCCGGTAGCGCTCGAGCACCGCGGGCGAGCGGCCCTCGAGCACCCCGGCGAGTTCGCTCCAGTGCTCCCGGATCTCACCGGAAGCGGTGTGTAGCTCGTCGTACTGCGGACTGAACGGGGTGTCGTACTCCCCGACCGGATCCGCCTCGGCCACGTCGTGCATGAAGCGCCGCCCTCTCGATCTTTCCGTCGGCGCACCGTCGTTCACGACTCGCTCGACCGTCGCACCGGCGACGGGTCAACTCTGCCAGGTGGAGTTGCTCAACGTGTATTCGCGGCGGACCCGGCGGCGTGCGGGGTGCCGCACGTCACTGCTCCGGGACCGAAGGTGACTATGCCGGCGACTTGTGGGTGACCTTGCTGAAGCTCTTCGCGGTTGCGCGGTCCACGCCGGCTTTCACCATGCCGAAGATCAAGCCCTGCAACGCGGCTGCGATGAGCACGTCGCGGGTGCTCTGTGACAGGTCTTGTGGTTCCGGCTTCGGGCGATTCTGCCCCACTCGCTTCCACACCTGCTGGAAGACCGCTCCCGCGAGCACACCTCCCCCGACACTCGCCGCCAGGGCAAGGGGCTTGTACATCATCACGCTTGCGTCGGGCATGTGCAGGTTCCTCCTCCGGTGCGGTGCCGACGGTGGCACCGCGATCTCCCGACCGAGGTACCCGCCTGCTCCGGGGCGCAAACGGCGAGCACGACGACGCCGAGAGCGCTCGCATTGTGAGCGGCGGGTTCGTGGAGGGGTTTCGAGTCGGCGTTGGATTCGGTATTTCTAGGACTTCCGTCCGATTCGAACTCCGCCGGTCAGAGGAAAACTGCCCCCCCAGAGAAAGCGGAGGCCGCACGCCCCTCAGGACGTGCGGCCTCGACCCAGCCGGATCAGCCGGTAGCCGAATCAGCTCTTGGCGGGAGGTGCAGCCTTGTCCGCCTCGGGTTCGGGCTTGTAATCGATACCCGACTCCTTACGCTGCTCCGGAGTGATGGGCCCCGGAGCGTCCGTGAGCGGATCGACTCCCCCACCCGACTTCGGGAACGCAATGACCTCGCGGATCGAATCCATCCCGGCGAGCAGAGCGGTGATGCGATCCCAGCCGAAGGCGATGCCGCCGTGCGGGGGCGCGCCGTACTTGAACGCGTCGAGAAGGAAGCCGAACTTCTCGTTCGCCTCCTCCTCCGAGATGCCCATCACCTTGAACACGCGTTCCTGGATGTCGGGACGGTGGATACGGATCGAACCGCCGCCGATCTCGTTGCCGTTGCACACGATGTCGTACGCGTACGCAAGCGCCGATCCGGGGTCGGTGTCGAACGTGTCCATGAATTCGGGCTTGGGCGAGGTGAAGGCGTGGTGCACCGCCGTCCACGCCGAATGCCCCAGTGCCACATCGCCGCTCGCCGTCGCGTCTGCGGCCGGTTCGAACAGCGGCGCGTCGACGATCCACACGAACGCCCACGCGTTCGGATCGATCAGGTCGAGCTTGCGGGCGATCTCCCCGCGTGCCGCGCCGAGGAGTGCACGCATCGGCTTGGTGGCGCCGGCGGCGAAGAAGATGCAATCGCCCGGCTTCGCGCCCACGTGTGCCGCGAGTCCGGCGCGCTCGGTGTCGGTGAGGTTCTTGGCAACCGGACCGGTGAGTTCCCCGTCCTCCCCCACCAGCACGTACGCCAGACCCTTGGCCCCGCGCTGCTTGGCCCATTCCTGCCACGCGTCGAGCTGGCGTCGCGGCTGGCTCGCGCCACCTTCCATGACGACCGCACCGACGTACTCGGCCTGGAAGACCCGGAAGGTGGTGTCCTTGAAGAATTCCTTGCACTCGACCAGTTCGATCCCGAATCGAAGGTCGGGCTTGTCCGACCCGAAACGACGCATCGCATCCGCGTACGTCATCCGCGGGATCGGCGTCCGGATCTCGTAGCCGACGAGACGCCACAGTGCTTCGAGCACGTCTTCGGCGAGCAGGATGACATCGTCCTGCGTCACGAACGCCATCTCGATGTCGAGCTGGGTGAACTCGGGCTGCCGGTCCGCACGGAAATCTTCGTCGCGGTAACAGCGGGCGATCTGGTAGTACCGCTCGATGCCGCCGACCATGAGCAGCTGCTTGAACAGCTGCGGGGACTGCGGCAGTGCGTAGAAGTTCCCGGGCTGCAGGCGGGCGGGTACCAGGAAGTCACGGGCGCCCTCGGGCGTGGAGCGCGTCAGCGTGGGGGTCTCGACCTCGACGAACTCGTGCTGGGCCAGCACTGCCCGTGCGGCGGCGTTGACCTTGCTGCGCAGCCGGATGGCCTTGCCCGGGCCTTCCCGTCGCAGGTCGAGGTAGCGGTACTTGAGGCGGGCTTCCTCGCCTGCCTGGTCGTCGAGCTGGAACGGCAGCGGAGCGGACTCGTTCAGCACCTCGAGTTCGGTGGCATTGACCTCGATGGCGCCGGTGGGAATCTCGAAGTTCTGGTTTCCCTCGGGCCGCATCTCGACCACGCCGGTTACCTTGACGCAGTATTCGGCGCGCAGACGGTGCGCCTGTTCGAGCACTCCCGGGTCGCGGAAGACCACCTGCGCCACCCCCGACGCATCGCGCAGGTCGATGAAGATGACCCCGCCGTGGTCGCGGCGCCGAGCGACCCAACCGGTGAGGGTGACAGTCTGCTCGGCGTGCTCGGCTCGCAACGAGCCGGCGAGATGGGTGCGCAGCACGGAAGTCCTTTCGAAACGACAGCGACGGGTTCGTCGGGTGTAATCCTACGAAAGACAAGAACAGGGCGGGCACACGCATGCCGAATCGCCTCGTGACAAGCTTGTGCGACTTCTGGGCACTGCGACGAGAGAGCGATGCGATGACCTTCAACGAGGGCGCACGGATGAACCCGGGCCGAGTCCGTACCGGGGGCGGCGGACGCGGCGGCAAGATCGCGCTCGGCGGCGGCACCGGCGGCATCCTGATCCTGATCCTCGCGCTGCTGTTCGGTGGAGATCCCGGGTCGCTGCTCGGCTCCGGCGACCCCGGCGAGTCCACCGGGTACGGGGCAGGCGGCACCGTCGAAGGATGCGAGACGGGCGCCGACTTCAACGCGAAGGTCGACTGCCGCATCGTGGGCACGGTGGGGAGCCTCGATCTCGTGTGGGATGAGAATCTCGCTCAGCAGACCGGAGTGCCGTACGTGCAACCCGAGGTCGTGCTCTTCGCCGGCGCGACCTCGACAGGCTGCGGCAATGCCACCAGCGATATCGGCCCCTTCTACTGCCCGGCCGATGAGACGGCATATTTCGACACCAGTTTCTTCGACGACCTCGTCACCCGCTTCGGCGCCAGTGCCGGACCACTCGCGCAGGAGTACGTGGTCGCACACGAAGTCGGGCATCACATCCAGAACCAGCTCGGTGACCTCGGACGTGCGCAGGCAGACCCGCGCGGGCCGGAGTCCGGTGCGGTGCGCACCGAATTGCAGGCCGACTGCTACGCAGGGGTATGGGCGTACTACGCGGACACGATGCCGGATCCGAACACCGGGCAGCCGTTCCTGTCGCCGCTCAGCGACACCGACATCCGCGACGCCCTGTCGGCGGCGTCGGCTGTGGGTGACGATCGGATCCAGTCCGCCGCGTCGGGTCGCGTCAACCCCGAAGCGTGGACCCACGGTTCGTCGGAGCAGCGCCAGAAATGGTTCCTCGCCGGTTACCGCACCGGACAGGTCGACGCGTGCGACACCTACTCGGCGCGCGACTTGGATTCTCCGGACGCGCTGCGCTGACCGGAGACGCCGTTGCGCACCGTCACCGTCATCTGTGCGCGATCGGCGTCGAGGTCGGCCAGCCGCCGCATGCGCAGCGACACCGGCCAGCGCCCGGGACGCCGTGCCTTGAGGTAGAAGATCCGGTCGATCGACGCCCCGGGAAACGGATTTTCGGAGGGCACGCACCGGACGTCGTGCAGCACCAGCCCCGCACCCACCCGGTTGGTGAACCAGCAGTAGTCGCGGGAAGTGTTCTCCTTCAAGTGCAGTTCGACCATGTCCCCGACATCGACGGTCACATCGTGCGGGCCGGTGCTGATGTGCTTCATGATCTCAGCGTACGAGGTCCTTGTGACGCAGACCACTGTTCTCGCGAGTACTACCGGTTCCGGAACCGGATGTGTGGCAACGCACTCTCGCGGGCACCCGACCGAGATGAACGACGAATCACTCGGCATCACACGTACGGACGCGGAGGTCGGCGGGTATCTGCTCGCCCTCGCGGACGGCAAGGCCTACAACGAACTGACCGAGGCCGTCGGCGCGCTCATCTCGAGCACCGATTCGCACCCGCCTCCCTACAACGGCGTCTACCGGTGGGTCGTCAGCAGCATCGCGGACGTTCTGGTGAGCAAGCTCGGACCGGGACTACGCGGCGACGAGGGTGTCGCTCTCACGATCCGCACCACGGGCGGCGCAGAGGTCGACCTCAGCAGCCTCGAAGAACCTGAATCGAGCGTCATGAGGGCCGTCGCCGACGTGCTCGCCGGTGGCGCTTCCGAAGCGCGTGTGAAACTGGGTCCCGTCGGATTGGGCATGGACTGGATGAGCCGTCTCGAGATGCTCGTCGAAGCGGTGCTGTGGCTCGACAAGCTTCTCGACGCCCCCGCCACGAGCACACCCGACACCCTTCCCTGGTGATCCCCCATCACAGGACTTTCCGGATCCGGTCTGTGATCGGCGCGCACGGACGTGCCTGAGCGAGACCGGCAATCGTGCCCGGCGACCGAACCGGCGGTCCGCCCCCTGGGAAAATCCCCGGGATGGACTTCGCCGCTTCGGTCGCCGGCCTCACTTTCGCGGGTCGGGTGCTGCGCCACGGACCGCGGCCACCCTACGATGAGCCGATGTCCTCGCCCCGACTCGATGTGCTGCGCTGGCAGTTCGACCTCACCTGGTCGCTGTTCGAACTGCACCTCGGACAGTTGCAACCCGGCGACTTCCTGTGGGAACCCGCGCCGCTGTGCTGGTCGGTGCGCCGCGGCGACGACGGCGAATGGGTATCGGACTTCGACGAATCCGAGCCCGACCCCGCGCCGGTACCGACGATCGGCTGGCTCACCTGGCACCTGGGCTGGTGGTGGTCGGTGACGATCGACCATGCCCGTGGCCGGACTCCCCGCGAGCGCACCGAGATCCGGTGGCCGGGCGACGGTGCGTCGGCGATCGCTTGGCTGCGTGGCCTGCGCGACGAGTGGACGGCCCTGTTGGACACCCTCGGTGACGCCGATCTCGACGCCCCCGCGCCGTTCCCGTGGCCGGACGACCCCGACAAGACCGTCGCCCACATGATCGCGTGGGTGGACGCCGAGTTGATGAAGAACGTCGCAGAAATCGGCCAGTTGCGGTTGCTGCGAGCCGCAGTGTCCTGACGCTGCCCGTTCATCCACGTGGCAGTATCCCGGCCATGCATCGCATCGCGTCCACCGGTATCCGGAGCATTCTGCGCTCTGCACTCCGCATCGCCGATTCGGCCGAATCATCGGACGGACAACCCTTCTCGGAACCGGAAATCCTCCTGCCGCATCTGCGGTCCCGCCGGTACGGATGGACACATTTCGGAGTCATGATTCCGGATCTTCCGGAGCCGCACCGGTTCTTCTCGATGATGTCCCTGGTGGGCGCGACGGGATCCGTCGCATTCGACAACGACGACGCGATCGCCGGGAGTCCTCGCCGCAACGCGGCGCTGGTGGCCGGGACCGCGGCGTCCCATCCCGCGCACTTCGGCAACTATGCATTCGGCGACACCTTCGTTGCCGAACCGGACGGCTCACTCGTCCGGTTCGGTGACGACCTGACGCTGACCGGCAGCTACCCGGAGTACCGGCTTGCCGGTCGACTCGGCGGCGTCGATATCGCTTTGCGCCTCACCAATACCGACAAGGTGTCGTGGTTCTTCCGCAACCCGGTCTACAAGCACTTCGGGCTACTGACCGAGTACGACGGGACGATCACCCATCGCGGGACCACCGCGGAGGTGAACGGGTTGTGTTCCTTCGAATACGGGGCCTGCCCCAGCCCGTATCTCTTGCGCGACCGTCCACTACCCGCGGCACTCAAGGCACCGCTCGACTACTTCGTGTACCAGATCGTCAATCTCGATGCCGACAACCAGATCCTGCTGAGCCGGTACTCCCTCGGCGGAGTCCCGTTCATGACCACCGCGCTGCACCGGTCCCGCGACAGGTACGGCACCCGTTTCGAGAACGTCTCGTTCGAGGTGGTGCGACTGCGTGACTCACCCGAACCGACGCCGTACGGAGTCCCGATGCAGGTACCGGCCGAGACCCGATTCGTCGTCGTGGACGCCGACGGACACGCGTGGCTGGATCTGCACGCGACCATGGATACCGAGTTCACGTTCGGTCTCGGCAGCGGATTCGTCACCGGGTTCGCATACAGGGCGGTGTGGCGAGGAGCCGAGGTCTCCGGACGAGGTTATTTCGAGTTCATCGATCGGCGGTCGCCGGATCGACGGGCTCTTCCAGGCCGCGGGCGCCTCGCCGAATCACCAGTACGGGACACGCCGCATGTTCGGCGACATACGAACTGACCGAACCGAGTAGCAGTCCGGCGAATCCCCCGTGTCCCCTGCTGCCCACCACGACCATGGTTGCGTCGTGGCTCGCCTCGGTCAGGACCTGAGCCGGATTCCCTTTGGCGACGCGCTCGCGTAGACCCGGTGGACGGTTCTCTCCGAACGCATCGGTCAGAGCCGTCCCGAGCACGCTCGCCGCGTCCACGTCGGGGCGGTAGTCCTCGGGATACGCCACGAATCCGTAGGTGTTCGGAAGCTCCCACGCAGTTACGGCGTCGATGCCCGCGCCGAGGCCGGACGCGAGTCGCGCTGCCCATCGGAGAGCATTGATCGACGATTCGGACCCGTCGACTCCCACCACCACTCGCGGAGACTCGTTGCTCGAGGTCATCGTGCGGCTGCCCTTCGTCGCGGTCCTTCGACCGTAATCGAATGCCGTACGCGACCGCAGGCGAACGCATCCGCCTGGTGCAGGCGTGCGTCAGATGCCGGGGATGAACCCCGGATAGACGTAATGGCTGTTTCCTCCGCCCGGCATGGAACTGCCGGTCACGCTGGGTATGTTCGCGGGCAATTTCACGAGCTTGTGCGGGTTTCCGTGCTCGTCGGCCTGCCAGCAGTCGTACGTCACGCCGTGGAATGCGGTGCACACGATTCGCGTGGAGGTCCCGAAAGGCGACGTGAGCCGCTCCCGTGCGTCGAGCGGATTCCAGTAGCCCGGGTCGGTCGGGGTGAGGAAGTTCTTCGTCTCGAACGGCACGAACGGCGTGGGATAATCGGGCATCGGCGGCCATTCGTCGGCGGCAGCGGTCCCCGCCGCGCCCAGGGCGACGGCTACAGCACATCCCACTGCGAGAACACCTCGGGCGACGTATCGCGATACGGAAGTCATCGGATCTCCGTTACTGTCGCTGCCCGCTCGTCCGCCGGCAGTTTCGGAAACTGTAGACCGGCGCGGCGGCGATGCGGCCGCGTTTCCGCCATTGGGTCGGATGGTTGTTATCCGTCACTATTCCCGGACCCGCCATTGTTTCCGGATCTGCTCCGGGTCAGCACCAGTCCCGTTCCGACGATGCCGATCACACTGATCGCCAGCGCGACCGACGGCCATCCTTCGGATTGCCAGTACACGTCTTCGAGAGTGATCAGCAGTGCCGCCTCGTCGACGATGAGAGCGAGCGCCACCCCCAACGCGAGACCCATCCACGCTCGCGCTTTCGGAGTCCGGTCGACCAGGCCGAAGATCGCAACACCTGCCAGCAGGACGATCCCCCACAGATAGTGGTGCAGGTGCACTCCGCCTGCGCTCACGTCACCGAGGTTGCTGGTGTCGACCTGAATCAGCCACGTCACGAGTCGGGCGCCACCGAACGTCAGAGTGAAAGCGACCCAAGCCAGCACAACACCCCGACGCGAGGGATCGATCTGCTTCCACCGCCGAGGAACCCTGCGTTGTGCTTCAGCACAGTCCGACGATCGCGTCTCTGTCATCAATCAGTTGTATCGCAGCCGATCGGGTCGACTCACGTCAGGTTTCCCACCGATCCAGCGTGGGCGTTCCGGCGCCGGGTCGCCGATTCAGGGCGTGCGTTGCCGGGTACGCAGCGACGAGTACCCGCCCATCGAATCAGGAGGACGATGTGTCAACCCATCTGACGGCCGATGATCTGCGCGACCTGCTCAGCTCGTCGTCTCCGGACCCCGTGCTGGTTCTCGAGGAGGGCCGGTTCCACGTCGTGGACGCCGCCGACACCGACGAGCGCCGTCGAGCATTCGTCGTCGTCACGGGAGAGGAACTGCGGCAGCAGTTGCCGCAGGACCGAGAGCACACCGAGACCGACCTCGAACTGGTGGCGAGCACCCTGGAGGCGACGGTCGCACATCTCGGGGGATGACCCGGACGACCGGTTCCCACCGACGACGGAACGGCGAGGGCCCGTGGGTCGAACCCACGGGCCCTCGCTGCGCTCTACGAGCCCGCTACAGACCGGCAGCCTCAGCCGAACCGGAGAAGAAGTTCAGGGCCTCGAAGAGGTTCGCGGCGGCGCTGAAGAAATCTGCCAGGAAGGCCAAATCGATCACGGTGCTTCTCCTATCAGGCGGTGTACATCGGTCGTATCAGTGACGTCTGCCACTGGCATCCCATTGTTACCGCATTCCGTCGCTTCCGCAGCCTGGGGGGCGAGATCGACTCGGGGCGAAGGTTATTGCGGGGATTGTCCGGTTTTCGGAGTCGGTGACGTGCCCCGCGTACTCCGACAACGATCGGGTCAGTCGAGATTTCCCGACAGGCGCTCGAGGCGCTCCATGCTCACGCCGTCGAGTCCGACGATCTCCACTCGCTTCCCCTTCTCCGCGTACTTGTGCTGTACGGAATCGAACGTCGCCACGGTCGAGGCGTCCCATACCTCCGCATCGGTGAGATCGATGACCACGTGCTCGGGATCGCCCGCATAGTCGAAGCGGTACACCAGGTCGTTGCTCGACGCCCAGAACAGCTCGCCGGACACCCGGTAGGTGCGACTGCCTTCCCCCTCGTCGACCGTCTCCACCCGGGTCATGTGCGCGACGCGCCGAGCGAACGCGACCATCGCCGTGAGCACACCCGAAACCACTCCGATCGCGAGATTGTCGGTGACCAGTGTCGCGCCGACCGTCACCAGCATCACCACGGTTTCGCTCCGGGGCATCAAGCGCAACGTCCGCGGTGCGATGCTGTGCCAGTCGAGGGTGGTCACCGCGATCACGAGCATCACCGCCACGAGCGCAGCCATCGGGATGGCCCCGACCACGTCGCCGACCGTCACACACAACAGGAGCAGGAACAAGCCGGCCAGGAACGTCGAGATCCGGGTCCGCGCGCGTCCCTCCTTGACGTTGATCATGGTCTGGCCGATCATCGCGCAGCCGCCCATGCCACCGAAGAGCGCACCCGCCCAGTTCGCAACACCCTGGCCCCACGCTTCGCGGGTCTTGTCGGAACGACTGTCGGTGATCTCGTCGACGAGCTTCGCCGTCATCAGTGATTCCATGAGTCCGACCAGCGCCAGGCCCACCGCATACGGGGCGATGATCGCGAGGGTGTCCATGGTGAAGGGGACGTCGGGAATCATCCACGTGGGAAAGCCCCCGGGCAGCTCGCCCTGATCGGCGACGTCGGGCACGTCGATACCGAAGAGGACGACCACACCGGTGAGTGCGACGATCGCGATGAGCGCGGCCGGCACTGCGGTCGTGAGTTTCGGGATGACCACGATCATGACGATCCCCGCCGCGACCAGCGGATACACGAGCCACGGCACCCCGAACAGATGTCGCAGTTGCGCCGCGAAGATGAGGATCGCCAGGGCATTGACGAAGCCGATCATCACCGATCGTGGGATGAATCGCATGAGTTTCGCGACTCCGGCGACGGCGAGCACGATCTGCAGCGCACCGGCGAGCCAGACGGCCGCGATCAGATAGTCGAGTCCGTGCGAGGCGACGAGGGGTGCGATCACCAATGCAGTCGCACCGGCCGCGGCGGACACCATCGCCGGCCGACCGCCGACGAACGCGATGGTCATCGCCATGATGCAGGACGTGTAGAGCGCGACCTTCGGGTCGACTCCGGCGATCACCGCAAAGGAAACGACTTCGGGGATCAACGCCAGCGACGTCACCAAACCGGCAAGAACCTCGGTCGTGAGTCGTCGAGGCGAGCGGAGAGTGTCGGACACGGTGTGCACCGGAAGATTCTAGGCGCGGCGCGTCCGGACGCCGTGTCGCGTCGCCGTAGCCGACATCGACATATAGGGTGTGATGCAGCGCACGGTCGTAGCCCGCACCACGCAGCCCGATGAACACCCGTGCTCCACAAGCACATCCGAGCGGACTCGATCGTCATCGCGCCTGATCGTCCAGCGCACGTGATCGTCAGCGGGCCCGATCGTCACAGGACCCCGCACGTTCTACCCGCCCCGGCGACCCTCACCGCCGAGAACGCTTCCGTCGCCCCGAGTTCCGAAGAACCCTGTTCCGAAAACCCCGTTCCCGAAAGCCCGAGTCCGAAAGAAGGACGGCATGAGCCACGACAGCGAGTTCACCGGTCCGCTCTTCCTGCAGCCGAGCAACCCGAACGACGAGACAGTGCCCGAATCGGTGCCCCAGAGCCCGCCTCCCGCCGCGCCCGAGTACGAAGGGTTGTTCTCGTCGCGCCCCTGACATCGTCACGTAAATCACACGTCCGCAGGTGCGGTCGCCCCACGCTTCGCGACAATGCGTGCCCCAGGCTGCACGACGATGCGTGCCCCACGGGGAGACGACGACTGCACCTGTGTGCCGACGATCGCACTTCCGGCGCACGGGGAACTTTGCGGCAGGCATATCCGTCTTATCCTGTGAAGACCCTTTGTCCGCGAGTTACCAGAGAGAGCCATGAGTCGCGCCAAGCGCAAACCTCGAAGACCCATCCCGCCCAACAGTGACGACCCCCCTGTCACCGAGCCCCGGATCCTCCCGTGTTGACCGCCCTCGGAATCGCGTTCGGAATCGCCGTCGTTCTGGCCATTACCGCCGTGACCGGCTACTTCGTAGCCCAGGAATTCGCCTACATGGCCGTAGACCGGTCGCGTTTGAAAGCCCGCGCAGAAAGCGGCGACACCTCCGCCGCACGCGCCCTGTCCGTCACACGACGCACCTCCTTCATGCTCTCCGGCGCACAGCTCGGAATCACCGTCACCGGCCTTCTCGTCGGTTACGTCGCAGAGCCCCTCATCGGTAGCGGGCTCGGAGAAGCATTCGGCGGACTAGGAATCCCCACCGCAGTCGGTGTGGTGTTCGGCACAGTACTTGCCGTCCTTTTCTCGACAGTCATCCAGATGGTCTTCGGCGAACTCGTCCCGAAGAACCTCGCCATCGCACGGCCGGAACCGGTCGCACTGTGGCTGGCACTGTCGACGACGATCTACCTGAGGCTGTTCGGCTGGCTGATCCGGCTGTTCGACGCTTCGTCCAACCTGCTTCTGCGAGCACTGCGAATCGAACCCGTCCACGACGTAGAGCATTCCGCGACACCCCGCGACCTCGAGCACATCGTCGCCGAGTCCCGCAACGCGGGCGAACTCCCGAAGGAACTCTCGACGCTTCTCGACCGCATCCTCGACTTCCCCACCCGCACTGCAGAACACTCCATGATCCCGCGCGCACATGTGGACGTCGTGGACCTCGACGAACCGGTGAGCGACATCCTCGCGAAGATGAGCACCGGGCACACGCGATACCCCGTGGTCGGTACGTCGTCCGACGACCTGCGCGGCGTCGTACATCTGCACGATCTTCTCGACGCCGATGTCCAGACAGGCACAGCTGCGTCGGTGTGCCGTCCACCGGTCATCGTCCCCGCGACGTTGCCGTTGCCGGACGTGCTGACCGAACTGACCGCCGCGAGCGACGAGATGGCGCTGGTGATCGACGAATACGGCGGTTTCGCCGGCGTGGTCACGATCGAGGACATCGCCGAGGAACTCGTCGGTGAGATCGCCGACGAGCACGATCCGGCGGCCTCGGCCGAGGTCATCGTGCGTGACGGCGACGGCTGGCTGATTCGGGGCGACGCCCACCTCGACGAGGTGAGCCGCACCCTCGAACACGAACTGCCCGAAGGTGATTACGAGACACTCGCCGGCTTGGTCATCACCGAATTCGGTGGCCTGCCCGAGATCGGAGACACGGTCGAGATCCCACTCGATCCCGATCCCGCGGACCTCGTCCACGAGGAACGGCCACCACGTCGAATGCTCGTGGCGGAGGTCCGCGACATCGACAAGCATGTGCCGGCCTCGCTCCGCGTGACCCTCGAGAACCGTGACCGTCGAGAACAAGGAGGCGGCACACGATGAGTAATCCCTGGGTTGTCGTGGTCGTCACGGTCGGATTGATCGCGGCGAGCGCGTTTTTCGTTGCCGTGGAGTTCGCCCTGATCGCCGCGCGCCGCCACCGGCTCGAAGACGCGGCGCCGGACAGCCGGTCCGCGCGTGCGGCCCTGCGCAGCGCGTCGGAACTGTCGGTGTTGCTCGCAGGATCTCAGCTGGGCATCACGGTGTGCACGCTCGCGCTCGGCGCGACGACCAAGCCCGCTGTGCACCACTGGCTCACACCCCTGTTCGGGGCGTGGGGAGCGCCGCTGTGGCTGGCCGATGTCGCCGGGTTCATCCTCGCGCTGATCGTCGTGACGTTCTTGCATCTCGTCGTCGGAGAAATGGCGCCGAAGTCCTGGGCCATCGCGCATCCCGAGAAGTCGGCGACGATGCTCGCGATTCCGATGCGTGGCTTCATGTGGCTGACCCGGCCGGTCATCGTCCAGCTGAACCATCTGGCGAACTGGTGCCTCCGCAAGGTCGGTGTCGATGCGGTCGACCAGGTCAGCACGGGCCAGGATTCGGATGCGCTGCGTCACCTCGTGGAGCATTCCGCGACTGTCGGCACGCTCGACGAGAGGTACCACGGTCACCTGACCAGCGCGCTCGAGCTCGAGGCACTCACTCTCGCCGACATCGTTACTCCCCATCCGCCGAGCAGCGTGCGGCCGGAGGCCACTGCGCCGGAGATCCAGGAGACGGCCCGTCGCACGGGTCACCTGAGACTGCTGGTGCGCGGCAACGGCCATGTCGACGGAGTCGTGCACGTACGGGACAGCCTGCGTGCGGACGCCGACGTCACCGCTGCGGATCTGATGCGGCCGGCGTTGACTCTCGACATGTCGGTGCCTGTATACGAGGCGTTGCGCACCATGCGGGAAACTCGCAATCATTTGGCGACGGTCACAGAAGACGGTCGGGTGGTCGGCTTGATCACCCTCGCCGACGTCCTCGCCAGGTTGCTCCCGACGGCGGCGGCGCCCGCCTGACGAGCACACGCGCTCGAGCCCGAACACAACCAGGGGCCACCCCGCCGGTACATCCGGCGCGGTGGCCCCGCGGTTTTTCGCGATACCCCGCCACCTGGCCTTTCCCCACCGATCGAGCGCGACACGCCGTACCGGCGAGTAGGGCTGCGTGTCTGTCATAGTTTTCACGTGGACACGGTGTGTGCGTAACGTCACTTTTCGATCACAGTCCAGGCCGCACCACTCTGAGGTACAGCACAAGACAGGGGCTCGACACATGCAGACATCCCAGCGACGCCTGTTGTTCGTGGGTTATCCCGATGCTTCGGAGATATCCCAATGGGCGGCGGTGCGTGCAATCGCAGTTCAACAAGGCTGGCAGACGACCCGGACCTATACGCCGGGCCACATCGCTTGTGCCGTCGTGTCCGAGAACGTGCTCGACGGCGTGTGCTCGCCCACCGAGGCAACACTCATGCAGAAACTCCATGCCGACGACGTCCGGTGCGCGAGCGCACTCGACGCCGTCAGCGATCTGTTCGCCTCCGCAACGTAGCTGCCGCCGACTCTCGGTAGCTCGAAGACCCTGTCACTCGGACGTCCTGTCACTCGGACGTCCTGTCACTCGGACGTCAAGGCC
>JADGMW010000004.1_pt2 | contig 97165 bp, 85 predicted proteins | sample 8641801 | NCBI WGS metagenome assembly JADGMW01 (sample SAMN16272018, study PRJNA661076) | feces metagenome | isolation source: fecal sample from diarrhoea affected cattle A | host: Bos taurus | place: South Africa: Lokaleng Village, Mahikeng | collected 2019-09
CCCCGCCCACCCCCATGCGCGAGAGAGCAATCCAGTCACCGCCCGACGCACGGGGCGAACTGGATTGCTCTCTCACCACCGGGGGGTGAGCTGGATTGCACTCTCACCACACGGCGGCGAGCCCGGGGGGTGGGCTGGATTGCACTCTCACCACACGGCGGCGAACCGGGGGGTGGGCTGGATTGCACTCTCGCCACCCCGGGGGCGAGCCCGGGGGGTGGGCTGGATTGCACTCTCACCACAGGGGGCTGGATTGCACTCTCACCACGGGGGGTTGATTGCACTCTCGCCCCCTGGGGGTCAGTTGAAGAGGTTCTTGCCGCAGTGCGGCCACTGGCCGGCACCCGAGCGGTTGTAGAGCATCTTCGCGCGGGCAGTCTGCTCGTCGGCCGACGCCTGCGACGGGAGGCCGGCACCGCCGACCGCCTGCCACGTGGCGACGGAGAACTGGTAGAGGCCGTGGTACTTGCCGGTCGACGACACCGCGTTCACGCGGCCGCCGGACTCGCACCTCGCCAGCGCGGCCCAGTTGAGCGAGTCGGCGCTGCCGCCCGCGGCGATCGGGCCGGCGGCGGCCGCACCGGCGGACGACGCCGCACGCGGTGCCGGGGCGGGCGCGACGGGCCGCGGCTTCGTGCCGACCTTCACGACCTGCTCGACGGGCGCCTGCGTGACGCCGTCGCTGACGAGCTCGCGGGACTCCTCGACGCCGTCGACCGTGGTGACGCTCTCGACGACGGTGCGCACGCCGGGGACCCCGGCCTGCACGACGACCTTCTGACCGACGTAGCGGCTCGCGTCGTCCTCGGTGCGGGACGTGAACGGCACCTCGGACGTCGTCGCGACGTCCTGCACCAGCACGCGCTGCACCACGACCTGCACGACGCCGGCGGGGCCGCGCTGCACGTGCACGCGGTCCAGCGGCTGCAGCGCGACGCCCAGGTCGCCGAGCACCTCGCCGACCGTGGCGTCCACCTCGGGGACGTCGAGGACGGTCCCGTCGACGAGCACCTCGGCGCGCCCGGTCAGCGCGAGCTCCAGCGGGAGCTCGGCGCGCTCGGCGGAGCGCGACGCGACCAGCGCGACGTTCCCGGCGCGGTCGGCGAGCGTGTCGAGCGCCTCGTCGGCGCTGAGCGCGGTGGTCCACACGACCTGGCGCTTGCCGTCGATGATCACGACCAGCGCGGTCGCGTGGCGCACGACGATCTCCGCACCGTCGACCAGCGGGCCGCTGTGGGACACGGTGTCGCGGTCCCCGACCTCGACACCGTGGTCGGACAGCAGGCCGTCGACGGACCCGGCGAACGTCGAGACGTTGCTGATCTCGCCGTCGACGTCCAGTGCGACGGTCTTGTGGGCCTGGGCGACGGCGGTCCCGCCGGCGGCGACGACGAGCGCGGTGGCACCCGCCGCGATCAGCGGCCAGCGGCGACGCCGCGCGCGTGCCGCGCCAGCCGTCTCCGGTCCGTGATCGGTGTCGGGGGCCGTGTCGGCGGCTGCCGTCGTCGGGGTCGGACCGTTGAAGGGGGTCGAGAACTGCACGAGGCTCCAGCCGTCGTCGATCCCGGGCACGGGGAGCGGCGGCGCTCCGCGGCGACAAGCACCGGGCACGCCCACCACGGAGGGATTCCCCGATCCGGCGGTGCGGTGGCCGCAGGACGGCCGACCGTGCGTCGCGTGGGCGGCCCGGGAGTCTCACCCGTCCGCGCAATAGCGACACGCGACCGTAACGGGATTGTGATCCGAGATCCAAACCCGGAGCGTGTGACGAAGATCACACCGGATTCGGCGAGTCGTCGGCGACTCGCCGAGGATCGCGTCGCGCTGCGACGAACCGGGAGGTCAGTACCAGTTCTTGGCCTGCGAGTGCGCCCACGCGCCGCAGGGGTTGCCGTACCGGCCGGCGATGTAGTTCAGCCCCCAGGTGATCTGAGTCGCGGGGTTCGTCCGCCAGTCGTCGGCGACCGACGCCATCTTGGAGCCGGGCAGCGACTGGGGGATGCCGTACGCCCCCGAGGACCGGTTCTCGGCGTTCCAGCGCCAGCCGCTCTCCTTGTTCCACAGCGACAGCAGGCAGGCGAACTGGTCGTCGCCCCAGCCGCGGGCGGCGGCCATCTCCTTGCCCATCGCCTGCGCCGTGCCCGGCTCGACCGCGACCGACGCGGGGTCCGGCAGCTCCGCCGTGCCGACGCGCGTCACCTGAGCCACCGGCGGGACCGTCACGACGGACGCCAGCACCGTGCGGCCGACGACGACGCCGCCCACCACGTCGAGGGAGTACGTCGTCGTCCTCTGCCCCGCCCGGCCGGTCGACTTCACGACCCGGTTGCCCTTGACCAGGGTCGGGTCCTCGATCTCCTGCACCTCGAACGGCACGGCCTCGGTGACGGTCTCGCCCGACGTGGCAGCACGCGTGACCAGCACGACGAGACCGTCCACGGCCGCAGCGTCCAAGGGCACCGAGACCTGGTCGGCCTCCTCGAGCACGAGGCCGATCTCACGCAGCGCGTCCCGCACGGTCGAGCCGCTCGTGACGCCGTCGATGACCTGCCCGTCGACCACGAGGTGCACGGTCTTCTGCGTCGAGACGCGCAGCACGTCGCGTCCGACGGTGGCCGAGCGCGACGCGGACAGCCGCACGCCGTCGCGCAGCCCGAGCTCCTCGACGGCCTCGCCGACGGTCAGCGCCGTCGTCCAGACCGTGCGCTGCTGCCCGTCGACCTCGAGGTCGATCTCGCGACCGTGCCGCACGACGACCTGGCCCGTGCGCGCGACCGTCTGGTCCAGACCCGGCGCGACCAGGTCGCCGTCGGCCACGTCGATGCGCCCGGCCGCCAGGACGTCGGCGACCGTGCGGCCGAACGTCTGCACCTGCACCTCGGTGCCGTCGACGTCGACGGTCACGTCCTTGTGCATGGCCGCGAAGGCACTGGTGCCGCCCACGACGAGCGCGAGCACGACCGACTGCGCGGCGGTGCGTGCGGCCCGGTCGCGTGCGCGTGCTGCGCGGCGGCCCGGCTCCTGCTCGGAGACGGTCACGGTGTCCTTCGGGTCGGCGGGAGGGACGCTGCCCTGAAGTTCTCATCGGCAGCCCTCGACGCACGCTTGACCGTGCGACCGACTGCTGCCGGGACAGACCGTAACCGACTCGTGACCCTCCCGACCAGCGGTGGTTGCGCACCGGGCGCCCTCACCACGGGCCGTACACAGCCTCGGAGACCTCGCTGACCTGGACGCACACGTCCGCGAGCGGCCTCCCGGTCGCCTCGGCGACAGCGCGCAAGGTCCCCGGCAGGAGGTACGGCGCGTTGGGCCGTCCGCGATGCGGGTGGACCGTGAGGTACGGCGCGTCGGTCTCGACGAGCACCAGCGACGCCGGCAGCACGCGCAGCGCCGCCCGCAGCTCCTCGTTGGCCGGGAACGAGACGGGCCCGGCGAACGAGCAGTACCAGCCCTCGTCGGCGCACACGCGCGCCAGCGCGACCCCGCCCGAGAAGCAGTGGAACACGGTCCGCTCGGGCGCACCGTCACGGCGCAGCACGTCGACGACCTCGTCGTGCGCGTCGCGGTCATGGATCTGCAGCGCCAGACCCAGTTCCCTGGCGAGCGCGACGTGCGCCCGGAACGCCTCGCGCTGCACCTGCCGGCCCCGCTCCCCCGCGCGGAAGTGGTCGAGCCCGGTCTCGCCGATCGCCCGCACGCGCGGGTTGGCGCGCGCGACGGCCGCGAAGGCGGCGAGCGCCTCGTCCAGCGGCACGTCGTGGCGCGCTTGGGGGTCCGGCTCGAGCCCGTCGGGAGCGACCTCGCGGACGCCCGCGTGCAGGACCGCCTCGTTGGGGTGGATCGCGACCGCACCCAGCAGGGCCGGGTGGGCGCGCACCGCCGCGTCCGTCCACGCGACGGCGTCGAGGTCGCAGCCGACCTGCACCATGCGGGTGACCCCCACCTCCGCCGCGCGCGTCAGGTGCGCGGCGAGGTCCGGGCTGGTGGCGGACGACGCCGTCGGGTCTGCCGGGTCCCAGCCGTCCGCCCGCCACCCGACGACCGAGTCGAGGTGCGTGTGGTTGTCCACGACGGGCGACGGCAGGGGCTCGGGCGGCGGGGGCCAGCCCGTCTCACGACGCTTGCGGGCCACGGCTCAGGACTGCCGGAGCCGCTCGAGCTCCTCCTCGACGATCGCGTCGTCGAGCTTGGTGAAGACCGGCGTCGGCTTGTCGACCTTCGTCCCCGGCACGACCGCCTTCGGCTGCCACGTCCCGCGGACGGCCGTGTAGTCGCCCGTGATGACGGGGTAGTGCCGGCTGTCGTCGTCGAGGTCGGTGACCTCGTCGATGCGCGGCTGCGGCGAGAATGTCCCCGTGCCGCCCAGCGCCTCGTGGACCTGCTGCGCGGAGTGCGGCAGGAACGGGGCGAGCAGCGTGTTGAGGTCGCTGACGGCCTGCGTCGTGGTGTGCAGGACGGTCGCCAGGCGGTCCGGGTCCGTCTTGAGCTTCCACGGCTCGGTCTCCGAGACGTACCGGTTGGCCTCCGTCACCACGCGCATGGCCTCCTGCAGCGCCTGCCGCTGGCGGTGCGCGCCGACGAGCTCCCCGACGCGGCCGAAGGCGGTGGTGACCTCGGCGACCAGCGCCTCGTCCACGGGCTCGCGACGACCCGGCGTCGGGATCTCGCCGAAGTTCTTGTGCACCATGCTGGCCGTCCGGTTGACCAGGTTGCCCCAGCCCGCGACGAGCTCGTCGTTGGTCCGGCGCTTGAACTCCGCCCACGTGAAGTCGACGTCCTGCATCTCCGGGCCGGCCACCGAGATGTAGTACCGCAGCGCGTCGGGCTGGTACCGCGCCAGCATGTCGCGCACGAGGATCACGCGGCCGCGCGACGTCGAGAACTGCTTGCCCTCGACGTTGAGGAACTCGCTGGACACGACCTCCGTCGGCAGGTTGAGCGAGCCGTACGCGCCGGGCGCCCCGCCGCGCGAGCCCTTGCCGTCGTAGCCGAGCAGCTCCGCCGGCCAGATCTGGGAGTGGAACGTGATGTTGTCCTTGCCCATGAAGTAGTACGACAGGGCCTCGGGGTCGTTCCACCACTGCCGCCACGCGTCGGGGTCGCCGCTGCGCCGCGCCCACTCGATCGACGCCGACAGGTAGCCGATGACCGCGTCGAACCACACGTACAGGCGCTTGGTCGGGTTCTGCTCCCAGCCGTCGAGCGGCACGGGGATGCCCCAGTCGATGTCGCGCGTCATCGCGCGCGGGCGCACGTCGTCGAGCAGGTTCAGCGAGAACTTCAGGACGTTGGGGCGCCAGCCGGTGCGCGTGCGCAGCCAGTCGCCGAGCGCGTCGACGAACGCGGGCAGGTCGAGGAAGAAGTGCTCGGACTCGACGAACTTCGGCGTCTCGCCGTTGATCTTGCTCTTCGGGTTGATCAGCTCGATCGCGTCGAGCTGGTTGCCGCAGTTGTCGCACTGGTCGCCGCGCGCGCCGTCGTACCCGCAGATGGGGCACGTGCCCTCGATGTAGCGGTCCGGCAGCGTGCGGCCCGTCGACGGGCTGACCGCGCCCTTGGTGGTCCGCTCGATCATGTACCCGTTCTTGTGCACCGTGCGGAACATCTCCTGCACCACGGCGTAGTGGTTGCGCGTGGTGGTGCGGGTGAACAGGTCGTACGACAGCCCGAGGGCCGTGAGGTCCTCGACGATGACGCGGTTGTAGCGGTCCGCGAGCTCCTGGGCGCTGACGCCCTCCTTGTCGGCCTGCACGAGGATGGGCGTGCCGTGCTCGTCGGTGCCCGAGACCATCAGCACGTCGTGCCCCGCCATGCGCATGTACCGGCTGAAGACGTCCGAGGGAATGCCGAAGCCGGCGACGTGACCGATGTGGCGGGGGCCGTTCGCGTAGGGCCAGGCGACGGCCGACAGGATGCGGGACATGCCTCGATCCTAGGTGGGACGCCCCTCGTCCTCGTCCCCGATTCCGCGCTGCGGCCCCGACTCGGCCGGGGGCTCGGGCTCGTCGGCGTCCTCGCGCCACCGCCGGCGGCCCAGGTCGACGAAGCGCGAGGTCCCCTCCGAGACGTCCCAGGAGCGCTCGTGCGCCTCCTCCTCGTCGAGCCGCAACGCCTCCTCCCCCGCGATCGCCTCGGCCTCGACCGACGTGCCGTCCTCCGCCGCCTCGGCCAGCGTGGGCGGCAGCCGACGCTCGGCGCGCACGTCCTCGTCGGGTGCGGCGTCGACGTCGTCCGTCTCGTCGGGCGTGCGGATGCGCAGCGGCTGGGTGTCGTTCGGGTCGTAGGGGCGCTCACGCGTCGGCCACACCACCACCGGCTCCGACCAGCGCTCGGGCAGCGCCCGGGCGGACCCCGCGACGACCTGCGGCTCGTCCGCGGCCCGCTCGACCGTGCCGGCCTGCATCTCGGGTGCGTCGGCGAGCGCGACGGCACCGCCGGCCCGCGACGCGCGCGACGGCGGCACCGTCGGGGGCGGACCGTCGGGCCGGCGCCTGCGGCCGCGTCGGGACCCGCGCGGCGGACCGCCGTCGTCCTCGCCGTCGGACGGCGGCTCCGTCGCGGGCGTGAAGATCAGCGCGCACAGGTCCCGGTACGTCGCGTCGGGTCGCGCCACCCAGCCGATCTGCCGCAGCGCCTGGTCCTGGCCGGCGGACTCCAGGAGGAACTGCCCGTAGCCGAGCATCTGCCCCAGGACGGACCGCGAGTAGCGCATGTCCGTGACCTTCATCAGCGGCATCATGCCGACCTGGTGGGTGATCAGCCCGGTCAGCAGCAGCATCCGCTTGTCGGTCGCGACGAACCACTCGACGCGCCACAGCAGCAGGTACCACCCGAACCGCGCGAGCGCGGCGAGCCACAGCCACCACACCACGAGCGCACCGTCACCCACCGCCGGCTGCAGCACGTACGTCAGCCAGCCGCACACCGCGAACACGCCGGACGCCACGAGGGCCGGCTCGAGCAGCTTGGCCCAGTGCCGGCGGGTCGCCAGGACGACGCGCTCCCCCGGCAGCACGTACCGGCGCAGCAGCCGGTGCGACATGACGATGCGTGTCGCGTGGTCCGTCGTCATGTCGTCACCTCCCGCCCTCGCGCCGCGACGGCCCTACGGCACGGTCCGTCAGTCCGCCAGGTTGCTGAAGAACCGCGCGAACCCCGAGAACGCGCCGTAGATGAAGTCCCAGATGTTCTCGACCACCTCGGCCGCACGGTCGGGGTTCGTCACCACGGCGTACAGCAGGAAGATCACGACGATCCACATGAGGATGCTCTTCGCCCTCGCCGGCATGGTCGGCTCCCGTCGTGTGCTCGTCGTCGCGTGGTCGTGCTGCTGATCACCGCCGCCGTCGTCGTCCGGCCGGTCCACCGACGGGCGCGAGCGCGACCGTCGGACGGCGCACACAGTACCGACCAGGACGATCCGCCCGAACCGCACACGCCGGGCGCGTCGCGACTCTCAGTCGTCTCTCACGGTGACGCGCAGGATGCGGTCGTCACCGGGGACCGGGTCGCCGCGGCCGTCGGTGTTGTTCGTCAGCACCCACAGCGACCCGTCCGGCGCGACCTCGACGGCCCGCAGGCGGCCGTGCTCGCCGGCCAGCAGGGCCTGCGGCGTGCCGACCCCGGCGGCGTCGGCGGCCGGGTCGTCGAGCGTCGCGGGGGCGACGGGCCGCAGGGGCACCCGCCACAGCGTGCGGCCGCGCAGGCCCGCGAGGTAGACGCCCTCGTCGGTCACGGCCAGGCCGGAGGGCGACGCGTCGGACGTCGCCCACACGGCGACGGGGTCGACGAACCCCTGCCCCGCGCCACCCTGCCCCTCGACCTCGGGCCACCCGTGGTCGGCGCCCGCGTGCAGCACGTTGAGCTCGTCCCACGTGTCCTGCCCGAACTCCGCCGCGAACGCGCGCCCGTCGGGCGCCCAGCCGATGCCCTGCACGTTGCGGTGCCCACGCGTCCACACCGGCGACGACGGGTCCGGGTTACCGGGGGCCGGGGCCCCGTCGGCCGTGACGCGCAGCACCTTGCCCCCGAGGCTGCCCGGGTCCGGCGCCAGGCTCGTCGTGTACGTGTCCCCCGTCGTGACGTACAGGTGCCCGTCCGGCCCGAAGGCCAGACGCCCGCCGTTGTGGTTCGTCCCGCGCGGGACGCCCTCGAGCAGGACGCGCGTCGGGCCGAGCGTCGCGCCGTCGAGCGTCGCGCGCAGGACACGGTTGTCCTGGCGCGAGGTGAGGTACACGACGACGTCGACCGGCCCGGACGGTCCGGCGCCCGGGACGACCGCCACGCCCAGCAGCCCGCCCTCGCCGCGCGCCACGGTCGCGGCCGCGATCTCCTCGGCGCCGGGTCCCGTCACGTCGGTCAGCGACCCGTCGGCCCCGACGACCACGAGGCCGGCCGCGTCGCGCAGGCTCACCAGCGCACGACCGTCGGGAAGGAACGCGAGGCCCCACGGGGCGTCCAGGCCGGTGGCCACGTCCTGCACGGACGCGACCGTCACGGTCGGGACGTCCCGCACCGCCGAGGCATCGGCCGGTGTCGGGGACCCGGGCGTCGGTGCCGCGGGCGTCGGCGCCGACGTCGTCGCCGGCCCCGCGGGGGGCGGGACGTCCGTCGAGCACCCGGCGGCCAGGGCGAGGGCGACGAGGCCGTGCGCGAGCGCGACCGGTCCCGGCACGGCGCTGCGTCGCGCACCGTCGCGAGGACGTCCGGCTGCCATGACCCCACTGTGCCGTGCGTCGGCCCGTCCCGCAGCCGCGCTCACGACGCTGCGCAGGAGTGCGGCGCGCTCAGGGGGTGCGCGACGCCAGCGCCGCCGCGTACAGGTCGCGCTTCGGCACCCCGGTCGCCTCGGCCACCTCCCCGACGACGGTCTTGAGCCGTTCGCCCCCGTCGACGCGGGCGAGGACCTCCGGCACCAGGTCGGCGACGTCACGCGGGCCGTCGGCGGGCGCGCCGCCGACGACGAGCACGACCTCGCCGCGCACCTCCCCCGCGTGCGCCCACGCGGCGAGGTCCGCCAGCGGCCCCCGGCGCACCTCCTCGTACGTCTTGGTCAGCTCGCGCGCGACCGCGGCCGGGCGGTCCGCACCGAACGCCGCGACCAGCGCGTCGAGCGCCTCGGCGACGCGGTGCGGCGCCTCGAACAGCACGATGGTCCTGCGCTCGGACGCCAGGGCAGCCAGCGCCCGCGCGCGGTCCCCGGGCCGGCGCGGCAGGAAGCCCTCGAAGCAGAACCGGTCCGTCGGCAGGCCCGACAGCGCGAGCGCCGCCAGGACCGCGCTCGGTCCCGGCGCCACCGTGACCGGCAGTCCGGCGGCGACCGCCGCCTGGACGACCCGGAACCCGGGGTCCGACACCGTCGGCATCCCGGCGTCCGTGACGACGAGGACCGTGCCGCCCTGCGCCACGACGTCGAGCAGCTCGTCGGAGCGCCCCGACTCGTTGTGCTCGTGGTGGCTGACGACGCGCCCCGTGATGGTGACGCCCAGCCGGGCGGCCAGCGCGCGCGTGCGCCGGGTGTCCTCCGCGGCCACGACGTCCGCCTCCGCCAGCAGCCGACGCAGGCGCGCCGAGGCGTCCTCGGCGTCCCCGATCGGCGTGGCCGCCAGCACGAGCGCCCCCTCGCCGACCCGCAGCGAGCGCGCGGCCGGCACCGGACCGGCCGCCGGCGTCGCGGAGTCCGTCGCGTCGGACGGTGCCGCGGCGGGGCCCACCTCGGGCAGTGCGTCGGGCAGTGCGTCCGGCAGCGGGTCGGCGGCGGGCTCGACAGGGGGCGACGGGGTCACCGCACCAGCCTGCCACCACGGCACCGTGCCACCTGCGCGGGACGCCCGCGGCGGGCCGCGGCGGGCTGCGTCGGACCGCCGCACGACCGTCCGCCGGTGCGCCCGGAACGCCCCGGTCCACCTACCCCTACGATGGGCCGGTGCCGACCGACGGAGACGACACCGAGCGTCAGCCCACCGGGCAGGGAACCCCCCCGCACGCGGGCGCGGACACGCTCCCCTCGCCCACCCCCGACAGGCCGGACCAGGGCGGTGACGACCCCACCGCCACGGACGCCGACCGGGGCGCACCGCAGCCCGCCGAGGACCCGGAGCCGCACGGGCAGCGGCTCCTGCGCCGCCTGCTCGGCGCCGGCACCCTGGCGCTCGACGCGACCCCTCGCGCGCGCCTGCACGGGTGGCTCTGGGCGCTCGGCGTCACGGCGCTCGCCGGGTTCCTGCGGCTGTGGAACCTGGAGCGCCCCCACAAGCTGGTCTTCGACGAGACGTACTACGTCAAGGACGCGTACTCGCTGCTGATGCGCGGCTACGAGGCGTCCTGGGGCGAGGAGCCGAACGCCCGCTTCGAGGCGGGCGACACGAGCATGCTCGGCACCGACCCCGCCTACGTCGTCCACCCGCCCGTCGGCAAGTGGATGATCGCGCTCGGGATCCGCCTCGGCGGCGGCGTCGAGAGCTCGGCCGCGTGGCGCCTCGCGGCCGCCGTGTGCGGGACGCTCGCCGTCCTGATGATCGCGCGGATCGCACGGCGGCTGTTCGCGTCGACCGCGCTCGGCACCACCGCGGGCCTCTTCCTCGCGCTCGACGGCCAGGCGATCGTCCACTCGCGGGTCAGCCTGCTCGACCCGTTCCTCATGTTCTTCGCGCTCGCCGCGTTCGGGTGCCTGATCCTCGACAGGGAGCAGGCCCGACGGCGCCTGGCCGCCCGGGCCGGCGCCCTCCTCGACGCGGGCGGTCCCCTGCGGTGGGGCCCGGGTCTGGGGTTCCGCTGGTGGCGGCTGGCCGCGGGCGTGCTGCTGGGCCTGGCGATCGGGACCAAGTGGTCCGGCCTGTACTTCCTCGCCGTGTTCGGTCTGCTCACGGTGCTGTGGGACGCGACCGCACGGCGCACTGCCGGCGTACGCCCGTGGGTGCGGGCCACGCTCGTCAAGGACGCGGTGGTCGCGTTCCTCGTCATGGTCCCGACGGCCGCCCTGACGTACCTCGCGTCGTGGGCGGGCTGGTTCGCGACGGACAACGGGTGGGACCGGCACTGGGCGGAGAACAACCCCGGCCAGGGCGTGCAGTGGCTGCCGCCGGCGCTGCGCTCCCTGTGGTCCTACCACCAGGGAATGTGGCGCTTCCACAGCGACCTGGACACGCCGCACAGCTATGCGGCGGGCCCGCTCGGCTGGATCGTGCAGTGGCGGCCGACGTCCTACCACTACCCGCAGGAGGTCTCGGGCCTCACGGGTGACGCCGCACAGCAGGCGTGCGGCGCCGCCTCGTGCTCGCAGGCGATCGTCGCCGTCGGCAACCCGCTCATCTGGTGGGCCGGCACCGCGGCCATCCTCGTGGCGCTGTTCTGGCTGGTGCGCTACCGCGACTGGCGGGCCGGTGCGGCGCTGTCCGGCATCGTGGCCGGGTGGCTGCCGTGGTTCGTCTACTCGGAGCGCACGATCTTCACCTTCTACACGATCGCCTTCGTGCCGTGGGTGGTGCTGACGCTCGTGTACGTCCTCGGGCTGCTCGTCGGGCCACCGGTCGGTGACGACGGCACCGCCCGTGACCGCAGGGCCCGGCGCTGGACGATCATCGCGGTCGGCGTGTTCGTGGCGCTCGTGGTGGCCGTCGGGCTGTTCTTCTACCCCGTGTGGGCGGCGTTCGTCATCCCGTACGACCAGTGGCACCTGCGGATGTGGCTGCCGACCTGGATCTGACACCGGGCCGGCCGGGCGTCCGCCTCAGCCGTCCCAGCGTCCCTGCGGGGTGCGGTGCCACGCGAGGCCGATGCGGTCCCAGTGCCGGCCGTGGTGGCGCAGCCGTTCGGTGAAGCCGTCGAAGTCCCGGTGCCCCGGGTCGCTCCACGCGACCTCCGCGACGGCCGCGAGCCGCGGCAGGAGCATGGTCGTCAGGTCGTCGAGGGTGCGCAACGTCTCTGTCCACAGGGCGGCCTCCACCCCCACGACGGCCTCGGGCGGCAGGCCCGCGACCAGCGACGCGGGCTCCCACTCGTACGCGTCGCGCAGCTCGACCGTCCCCGCCCACTCCTGCCCCAGCCCGACGCCCGGCTCGTACCGCATGTCGAGGTACGCCTTCGGCGCCGGCGACAGCAGGACCCGCGCACCGGCGCGCGCCGCGGCGACCAGCGGCGTGGGGTCCACCCGCGTGTCCCAGTACTGCACGACGGTCTCGGCCGGCAGGTCCGGTACCGACGCGACCTCCTGCCACGCGACGACGCGCTTGCCGTGCGCCGTGACGGCGGCCGCGGCGGCCCGCACGAGCCGCACGTACTCGTCGTGACCCATCGCCAGGACCTCGTCGCCGCCGATGTGCAGGTGCGTGCCGGGGGTCATCTCGGCGAGGTCGCCGAAGACGTCGGCGAGGAACGCGTGCGTCGCCGCCAGGTCGTCGTGCAGGCGGGAGAAGCCCACGTCGATCCCGAGGTACTCGTCCGCGGGCTGCCCGTCGGGGTTCAGCTCGCCGTACGCGTGCAGCGCGGCGTTGACGTGCCCGGGGACGTCGATCTCCGGGACCACGCGGATCGCCCGGGCGCGGGCGTACGCGAGGATCTCGTCCCAGTCGGCGACCGAGTAGTACCCGCCCGGGTCGCCTCCCACCGCGTGCGCACTGGCACGGCGCACCAGCTCGGGCCGTGACGGCAGCTCCAGGCGCCACGCCTGGTCGTCGGTCAGGTGCAGGTGCAGCACGTTGAGCTTGTAGTGGCCCATCAGCCCGATGACGACCTTGAGGTCCGCCACGCTGACGAAGTGGCGCGCCACGTCGAGCGACAGGCCACGCCACGGGTAGCGCGGCGCGTCCTCGATGCGCACGGCGGTCACCTCGATGCCACCGTCGGGACGTTCGCGCAGCAGCTGGCGCAGCGTGACGACCGCGTGCACCAGGCCGTCCGTGGTCCGGGCCTCGAGCCGGACACGACCGGTGCCCACGACCACCCGGTACGCCTCCGGGCCGGGGGGCAGGTCGCCGACGAGCCGCATCCGCACCACACCGGCCGTGTCCGGCTCGGCACGACGGACCTCGACGGCGCGCCCGCTCACGCGTCCGAGCAGGTCGGCGGTCAGCACCGCCAACGGCAGCAGGTCGGCGTCGGCGTCGACCACGACGACGGTGGAACGGGTGATGACGAAGGGCGCCTGCGCCGACGGCTGGACGACGAGCGGTGCGGGCACGATCCCGTGGACGGCGGACACGGAGCTCCTCACGACGGGGCGGACCAACTGGAGCGAACCTACCCGGCGGGAACGGTCCCCGGGCGACGCATCACCGGACGTCGGGCCGTTGCCCCTGGCAGGCCGCCCCCGCTCTCGACAGGCGCAAGTGCCCGGAGTGCCCTAGTTTCCTTCCGACCGGTCATCGGTCCTGACCTCTGAGGAGTGGACATGGGTATCGGCGGTATCATCAGCGCCATCGTCGTCGGCGCGATCATCGGCGCGCTCGGCCGGCTGTTCGTGCGCGGTCGCCAGAAGATCTCGATCATCGCGACGATCGTCATCGGGATCGTGGCGGCGCTCATCGGTACGTGGATCGCCTCGCTCGCCGGCTGGGACGAGACGTCGGGGCCCGACGTGCTCGAGGTCGTCATCCAGATCGCGCTCGCGGCGCTGTTCGTCGCCCTCTATGCGGGCTGGGCGGGCAAGCGCCGCTGACACCAGCTCCCAGGGCCGGCACCGCGGCGCACTCCGCCGGGTGCCGGCCCTCGGCGTGTCCGCTCAGACGCGGGCGCCCCGGGCCTCGAGCGTCGCACCGTCCGGCACCGCTCCCCCGTCGCCGCCGAGCTCGGCGTCGCCGACCACGCGCACGCCCTGCCCGAACGTCCAGCCGCCCCGGACCGTGAGCGACGTCGCCCCGCGCAGCGACGGCACGTGCGGCACGTGGGCGTCGAAGTCCCCGACGAGCGCGTAGTGCGTCGGGTCCAGGTCGACGAACGGCGCGTCGACCACGGCGACGAGCCGGTGGGCGTCGTCCTCCTCGTACACGTCGGAGCGCAGCACCAGCAGGTCGTTGGTCGTCTTGACGGGCAGGAACCGTTCCCGTCCCACCTCGAGGACCGCGGCACCGTCGAACACCTCGATCGCCGCGCCCATCGCGGACTCGATCTGCACGACCCTGGGCGACGTCCGGTCGGTCGGGTCGACGTTCTTCTCGTTGCGGATCAGCGGCAGGTCCAGCACGCCGCCGGTCCGGGCCAGCTCCGCGGCGAGGGCCTCGAGGTCCAGCCACAGGTTGTTGGTGTTGAAGTAGCGGTGCGTCGCGATGTCGGCGGCGGCCGGCGCGTCCTCGGGCGCGGTCTGGGCGGACTCCCGCAGGACGATCCGGCCGTCGGCGCGGCGCACGACCAGGTGGCCGCCCTTGCGGTCGGCCGGCGTGCGCAGCGCCACCTCGGCGGCGAACGGTGCGCCCGAGGCCGCGAACCACCCGGCGACACGCGCGTCCGGCGTCGCCCCGAGGTTGTCGGAGTTGGAGACCGACGCGTAGCGGAAGCCCTCTGCCAGCAGCGCGTCGAGGACACCGGACGCGTAGAGGGCGGTGTACAGGTCACCGTGGCCGGGCGGGCACCACTCGAGCGCCGGGTCGGCCTCCCACGTCACGGGTGTCAGCCCGTCCACCAGGAGCTTGGGCACCCGGTTCTGCAGGAAGTCCAGCGGCACGCCGTCGACCGCCAGCTCCGGGTGGGCCGCGAGGGCCGCGAGGGAGTCCTCGCGGGTGCGGAACGAGTTCATGAGGACCAGCGGGAGCCGCGCCCCGGTCGCGGCACGGGCCGCGAGCACCTGGTCGGCGATGACGTCGAGGAACGTGCGTCCCCCGCGCACCGGCAGCAGCGACTTCGCGCGGTCCATGCCCATCGACGTGCCCAGACCACCGTTGAGCTTGACGACCGCCGTGCGGGCCAGGGCGTCGGCGGCTGCAGCGTCGTCGACCTGCAGGTCCTCGAGGCGCGGGACGTCCGTCAGCGGGTCGACGTCCGCCTCCGGGACCAGGCCGGTGCTCCCGGACTCCAGGAGACCGTAGAACCGCGTGAAGACGTCGACGGCCGTGGCGGCGACGTCGGCGTCACGCATCTTCTGCTGGGCGAGCGCGAGTCCGTTCATGCGTCGACTGTAGGAGCGATCACGTCACCCGGGCTGGTGAATCCGGTCACATCGGACACGGCGTGCTCGATGCTCCGCCGAGCAGCCCGGGTGCGACGAGCCGCAGGGATCAGAGAGTCGCGCGGCATCGAGACGTCGATCGCCGTGAGGCGAGCGTTCGGCCGTGGGACGAGAGATCCTCGACCCACGACCGAACGTCCGGTGCCACTACGGCGTGCGACGCAGGATCATGCCTCCGTGGTGCAGGACGCCGTCGACGAAGTCGCCGTCCGCCGTGAATCCCGTGTCATCGACGTAGTCGATGTGGTCACCGGCGATGACGTACCTGCCGGTGTAGGCGCGTTCCCGCGTCCCGCGGGCTTCCACGTATGTGCCGTCGGCCAGGAGCTGGTGACGGACGTGCCCGTCGGACGTCTGCCACATGCCGACGTAGGGACGGGTGGTGGTCTCAGGCATCGTCACTCCCTTCGGATCAGCGGCCGCGGTTGAGGATGTACGGGCCGTGGTGCAGGACACCGTCGACGAACTCGCCGAAGGCCCAGAAGCCGAGATCGTCCAGATAGTCGATGCGGTCACCGTCGATCCAGTAGGCACCCTGAAAGGCGTGCGGCCGGCCCCCGCGGGTCTCGTCGTAGCGCCCGTCAGCCGTCAGCTCCTGGTGCAGGAAGTCGGTCTCGTCGATCCACATCCCCACGTAAGGGCTGGTGGACGGGGACACCTCGCCCACGTGGCTCTTGTCGAGCGGCGCGGGGGCGTTCGCCGTGCGCTCGCCGTTCCAGAGCACCACCTTGCCGTCGATGAAGATGGCGGCGACCGACTCCGGACGACCGATCACGCTGGCGACGGCGCTGGCGCCGTCCCCTGCCAGCTCGGCGTCGACGACCGCGAAGCTTCCCGTGTTTCCCGGCCACAGCGTCCCGACATCCGACGAGCGGTCGCTGTTGAGGCTGAGCGCCGCGCGGACGTCGACCACCATGGGCACGATCACCATGCCCGCGCAGTCGATCACCAAGGCGTTGTCGTCTCCTGCGGCCGTCACGATGCCGGGGCCGGTGCCGACGATGAACCCCTCACCGAGAAGGATGTCGGCGCCCTCCATCACGTCGACGAACGAGTCGAACAGGTGGACTCGCGCTCCGACGAGCAGCAGTGGCTGCGCGTAGTCGGCCTGGTTGTCGACGATCCTGTTCAGCAGCTCGGGCGTGAATGCGTTGTTCATGCTTCCTCCTCGATCTCCTGGGTGGAGATCCTGAGGCCCAGCCTGGTGAGCATCGAGCGGGACAGGCAGACCGTGACGCACCCAGGCAACGCGCACCCTGGCTCCGCCACCCGAGCCGGGTGGCGCTGCCTGGGTGCGGCACGGCCTGTCTCCCTGGCACCGAGCGGGCATGCTGGAGGCATGGTGACCAGTGATCTCGGGCTCTACCTCGCTGCCAGACGTGCAGCCGTCAGCCCTGAGGCGGCAGGGGTCCGCTGGAGCGGCGTGCGTCGTGTCCCCGGGCTCCGGCGCGAAGAAGTCTCCATGCTGGCCGGCGTCAGTGTGGATTACTACACGCGGCTCGAGCAGGGACGCGAGAAGAACCCGTCCACCTCCATACTCAACGCTCTCAGTCGAGCGCTCGATCTGGCACCGGACGCCCGCGATCACCTGTATCGGCTGGCCGGCTCTGCGCCCGCCGCATCCCCGTCACCCGCCGTCGAGCACGTGGATCCGCCGCTGCGCCGCTTGATGGACGCGTGGCCGGACACTCCGGCCCTCGTCCTCAATCGGCGTCTCGACGTCCTCGCGCTGAACCCTCTCGCCTGCGCCCTGTACTCGACGTTCGAGACCACGCACAATCTTGCTCGGATGGTCTTCTCGGACCCCGCAGGCATGACCTTCTTCGACGACTGGGACCGTTCCGCGCAGTCGAGCGTGGCCCATCTTCGGCTGGCGCTCGGGTACGACGCGCACGACGGGGCGACGCTGGCCCTGGTGGAGGAGCTGCGGAGCACGAGTCCGCACTTCGCCGCGCTCTGGGAGAAGAACGATGCGCGCGGCAAGACCCACGAAGCCAAAGCGTTCGTCCACCCGGATGTCGGACGCCTCACGCTGGAGTTCAACGCGTTCGACGTCCGTGGGGCGACCGGGCAGCAGCTGATCGTCTACCGGGCGGAACCGGGGTCCCCGAGCGATCACGCTCTTCGGCTGCTCGCGACGATGGCGGCGACCCGCGTCGCGTCCTTGGACACCGTCATGCCGACTTCGAGCTGATGGCAGAGCAGGGCCCGGGTGAGGCGCCCCGGGCCTGACGGAGGCGGGAGGTCGAGCCCGGGCCCGAGACCCCCGTGATCACGCTCATCGCCGACCACCAACGCAACAGGCCGGACCCTGAGGGTCCGGCCTGTTGCCGATGTCCTGCGACATCACATGGTGGAGCTGAGGGGATTCGAACCCCTGACCTTCTCATTGCGAACGAGACGCGCTACCAACTGCGCCACAGCCCCTTGAAGCGGGGATCACACTAGCACCACCGGCGCCCCGCGACGAAACCCGTGAGCGGGTCCCCGGGACCGTTGCGGTGTCCGCGGCGCTGGTCCGCAGGGAGCGCTGACGGAGCCCGGGCGGACCGCTACTGCCCGGCCGCGCGACGGCGCGCGAGCACCGCGTTGAGGTCGATGCTGCCGGTCGTCGCGGTGGGCGCCTCGACGGCGGTCACGTCCCGCTCGTGCGCGGCGGGGGCGACCTCGTCCGTCGGGGCGTCGGCCGGGCGGCGGACCGTCGACGCCTCGGCGTCGGACTCCTCGAGCGGCGCGGGCGTGCGGCGCGGGGCCGGCGCCTTCATCGCGTACGTGGGCCGGGGGACGCGCACGGGCGACCACTCGCCGTCGCGCTGGGCCTGCGCGACGTCCGGCACGTCGTCGACTGCGGGGCCCTGCGCGGCGGACGAGGGTCGCACCACGGGCACCTGCCCGGTCGCGTGCCGCGGGCGTCCGGTGGACTCGCCCCGGTCCTCCACGATCCGCTCGAAGACCTCCGTGTGGGCGTCCGACGGGCGCACGGCGTGACCCGTGACGAGCGGCACCGGCACACCGGGCTCGGCATCGGCCCGTACCGCGGGCGTCATACCCGTACGCGGCCGGACCACCGGGGTGGCACCGGTCCGCGGGGTCGCCGCGAGGCGCTCCTCCCGCTGGATCGTCGCGACCCACTGCGCGTCGGCGACGTGCCCGGCGAGCACGGCGCGACGCCCCAGCACGACGACCGACGTGAGCAGCACGGTCGGCACCGCGCCCATCGCCCACGTCGCCGCGGGCGCGACGCCCGTCACGACCCAGCCCGCGACGGACGCGACGACGAGGACGGCGGCGAGCAGCCCGCGGCGGCGCGCGGCGGCACCGCGACGGGCAGCGGCGGCCGCCCGGGCGGCGCGGGCCTGCGCCAGGCGGCGCGCGGCCTCGGCGGAGATGCGCTCGGGTGTGGCGTGCGGTCGGTCCACGGTGGTGCCTCCTGTCAGCGTGCCGACGTACGCAGCCGGCACCCCCGTCCCCGGGGTCAGCAGTGCCGTCGTGCTCGGTCCCCACATCCCGGCCGCCGCGGCCCGGCGTCCCAGCCGGCGGCGCGTGCTGCTCGCCACCGCGACGACGCGCAGACCCGCGGAGAACCGGTCGTCGGCCCGTGCCTCCAGCAACCGTTGACGGTGCCGCAGGTGGTGCGGCACCAGATACGCCGCCCACAGGCCGACGAGCGCGAGCGCCACGGGGCCTGCGAGTCCATTCACGTCACGACGGTAGGGGTCGCGGGGGCCACGATGCGGCAACATCGCGGCGTGTCGCGTCGACGTCCCGCGCGCAGTGGTGCCGCCGGGCGGTCGCGGGGACGCGCGTCAGGGGGTGGCACGCCGTCGGCGCCACCGCTCCACGAGCCCCTCGGGGACGTCCTCCACCGTCAGCGCGAACGTCCTGTGGTCGCACCAGCGCCCCTGGATGTGCAGGTACCGCTCGCGCAGACCCTCGTCGCGGAAGCCCAGCTTCTCGACGACGCGCAGCGACGGCGCGTTCTCCGGGCGGATGTTGACCTCGACACGGTGCAGGCCCAGCACGCCGAAGCAGTGGTCCGCCGCCAGCGCGACGGCGGTCGGGGTGATCCCCTGCCCCGCGACGTCCTGCGACACCCAGTACCCGATGGCCGCCGAGCGCAGCGACCCGTACTGGATCGACGACACCGTGAGCTGCCCCACGAGCCGGTCCGCCCGCTGGATCGCGAACGGCAGCGCCGTGCCCTCACGCGCCTGGGCGGACAGCGCCCGCACGAACTGCCCGAAGCTCGGGCGCGGGCCCCGCACCGGCTCAGGGCTCGTCGCGTCCCACGGCTCCAACCAGCTCAGGTTGCGTCCGCGCAGCATCATCCACGCGTCGGCGTCGCGACGACGCAGCGGACGCAGGCGCACGTCACCGTCGACGAGCTCGACCGGCCACCCGACCGCCACCCTCATCCCCTCCGTCCGCGGACGCGGGCGGGCAGTGGGCTGCGCCCCACGTCCTCACCCCTCCAGCACGAGACAGTGCACGACGTCGCCCGGGTGCACCGCAAGATCCCGTTCACCGACGACTGCCAGGGCGTTGGCGTGCGCGAGGGCCGTGGTCGACGGGGCCGACGGGTCACCCACCGGCGTCGCACGGTACCCCTCGTCGGGGGACCCCAGCACGCCGGCGGGCACGAACTGGCGCAACCCGGCCGGCGACTCCCACCCTGCGGTGGCGACCGCTGTGACCGACGGGCGGAACAGCTCGGTGCGCCCGGCCATCGCGCGCAGCGCCGGCCGGACGAACACCTCGAAGGACACCTGTGCGGCGACCGGGTGGCCCTGCAGCGCGAACAGCGGCACCGTCCGCCCGTCCCCGGCCGTCAGGTCCAGGCCCAGCGCGCCGACGGTCCCGAAGCCCTGCCGCGGTCCGGGCGTCATGGCGACGTGGTCGAGGCGCACGGTGCCCAGGGGCGCGAGGACGTCCTTGACCGTGTCGTGCGCCAGCTCCGACAACCCGCCCGTGAGCACGACGAGGTCCGCCCGCACGAGCTGGTCCTCGAGCGTCTCGCGCAGGGCGGCGTGGTCGTCGGGCACCGCACCGACCCGGACCGGGGTGGCCCCCGCGTCGCGCACGGCCGCCTCGAGCGCGTGCCCGTCGACCTCGAAGACCGTCCCCGGCCGGGCGGCGGTCGTCGGCTCGACGAGCTCGTCGCCGACCGACAGCAGCACCACGCGCGGCGTGGGGTGCACGGGCAGGCGGCCGCGGCCCATCGCGGCCGCGAGCGCGATCTGCCGGGCCCCCAGCCGGGTGCCCGCGGTGAGGACGACCCCGCCCGCGCGCACGTCGTCGCCCGCGCGACGCACGTGCTGCCCGACGTGCGCCGCCCGCTGGAACGCGACCCGCGCCTGCCCGCGGTCCGTCTCCTCGACGGGCACGACCGCGTCGGCCCCCAGGGGCAGCGGCGCCCCCGACGCGACCCGGACCGCCGTGCCGGGCACGTGGCGCAGGCCCGCGGCGCTGCCCGCGTGCAGGTCGTGCGCGACCGGGAGCTCCTGCCGGTGCGGGCCGCCCGTCGTGTCGTGCGCGGCGACCGCGTACCCGTCCCTGGCCGCCACGGGGACCGCCGGCACGTCGACCGGGGCGACGACGTCGGCCGCCAGGATGCAGCCCGCCGCGTCGTGCAGCACGACGTCGAGCGGCGGGACCGGGACCGCTGCGGCGAGCACGGCGGCGAGGTGATCCTGGACCGATCTCATCCGCGCATTGTGCCTGCTGCGGGACCCGGACCCCGTGCGCGCCGCGCCCCCGCGAGGCGGCTCTCGCGGCCTCGGCCCTCGCCGCCGCCCCACGGCGGCGCCAACGTTTGTCACACTGGTGCCATGAGCGCCGTCGCCCAGCCCCCTTGGCACGCCCACGCGGAGGCGACGGCCCACCGGTCCCGACCTCGCAACCCCGCCGAGGAGAAGGAGCAGCTGCGACGGCAGGTGCGGGCCCGGCGCGCGCACCGGTCGCCCCGGCGGCGCACGGAGGAGGCGCTCCGGCTCGCCGAGGTGGTGCTCACGATCCCCGAGGTCACGGCCGCGCGCTGCGTCAGCGTCTACGCCTCCCGGCCCACGGAGCCCGGCACCGGTCCGCTCATCGAGGCCCTCGCGGCGCGTGGTGTCCGGCTCCTGCTGCCCGTGCTCGGGACGGGCCTGCAGCGCGACTGGGCGGAGTACGCGGGCGCCGACGACCTGCGCGAGCGTGCCCCCGGGCGCCCGCCCGAGCCGAGCGGCACACCGCTGGGATCGGCCGGGCTCGCCGACGCCGACGTCGTGCTCGTCCCGGCGCTCGCCGTCGACGCGAACGGCGGCCGGCTGGGTCAGGGCGGCGGCTGGTACGACCGGGTGCTGGCCCACGTGCGGCCGGGGGCCCTCGTGATCGCGCTGGTGCACGAGGACGAGGTCGTCGACGCGGTCCCTCGGGAGCCGCACGACGTGCCCGTCACGGGTGTCGCGACCCCCGACGGATGGCGTCGGTTCGAGCCCGCCGCGGCCCCGGACGCCTGACGTCCGTCGTCAGTCCTGCACCGGCACGAGCGTCTGACGGTCCACCGCGTCCGCGCGCACCGCCGCCGGGGAGTACGGCCAGGGGAACTGCCGGCCCTGCGCCCACGCCTCGAACTGGTCGTCGTAGTGCTTGCTCGCCGGGTGGCCGGACGTGCCGGTGAGGTTCACCCAGGTCGAGGAGTCCAGGTCGCCCAGGTCGACGACCATGCGCATGGACGGCGCCGACGTCACGCCGTACGACCCCGTGGCGGCGTCCCAGCTGGTCGCGTCGACGATCGACGAGCCGCCACCGACCCGCTGCGGCGCCGGGTTCACGAGCCGGTGCAGCATCCGCGGGACGCCGTCGCCGCCGAGGACGGGGTGCTGCGGCGCGGCCGTGTGCAGCAGGCCCCACTGCCAGTCGTCCGTGCGGCTGCCGAGCTGGGCGGTGAGCTGGCGCCGAGCGGACACCAGCGCGCGGGCGAGGACGTCGTCCCGCCCCTCCACGACGCCCGGCGTCGAGCGGTCGTCCCACCACGCGGACGTGGGGTCGTCGAGCATGCCCCGGACGACCTCCAGCCAGCGGGAGTCGCCCGTCGGTGCGTGCCCCTCCGGCAGGTCGTCCGCGAACGTCAGCTCGAGCACCTCCGCCCACACGGCGGCGAAGTACATGGCGCCCGCCGAGTCGACGTCCATCTTCTGGTCCCAGTCGCGCAGCAGCTGCTGCCCGACGCCGTCGAACGGGTCCTCGACACCCACCTCCAGGAGGGCCGGCAGCAGCACCTGCGCGTACGGGCTGCGCTGGTCCGTCTGCAGCTCGGCCACCGCAGCGACGTCGAGCGCTCTCCCGGACCCGATCCGCTCGGTCAGCAGGTCCCGGACCCGCTGGCTGCGGTACCCGTAGTCGGTGTCCTCCGCGAGGAACGGGCCCACGCCCAGGGGGGTGACCGCCTGGTTCGCCGCCACGACGAAGCCCTCGGGCGGGTCGAGCAGGCGCGGCATCGTCGCGGGATCGACCCAGCCCTGCCAGTCGTAGCGCGTGTCCCACCCCGGCCGGGGCCACGTGCCGTCGGACGGCACGGGCCCCGCGACGGCACCGCGCACCGGGATGCGCCCCGGCGCCTGGTAGCCGATGTGCCCGTCGGTCGTCGCGAACACGATGTTCTGCGCCGGCACCTCGAGCAGCGTGGCGGCGGCCGCCACGTCGTCGGCGTCCTGCGCCGTCATCATCGCGAAGATGGCGTCCCCGGTGCGCCCCGGGGTGAGCGCCGTCCACGCCAGCGCGACCTCGAACCGCAGGCCCGGGGCGTCGTCGGGGACGGGCGCGCGCTGGACGTCCGGGAGATCGAGGACGTCGGACACGATGGGGCCGTGGCGGGTGCTGCGGATCTCGATGTCGACGTCGTCGCCGCCGGCGACCTCGATGGTCTCCGTACGGACGTCGAGCGGCGTGCGCTCGCCGTCGACCAGCGCCTCGCCGTCCTCGACCCGCTCGAGGAAGAAGTCCGTCACGTCGGCACCCATGTTGGTCAGGCCCCACGCCAGCTGACCGTTGTGGCCGATGACGACGCCGGGCAGACCCGCGAGCGAGAACCCCGTCGCGTCGAACGGGCAGGCGTCCGTCACCTCGGCGCAGCGCAGCCCGACCTGGGACCAGATGCCGGGCGCCGAGATCCCCATGTGCGGGTCGTTGGCGAGGATCGGCTTGCCGGACGCGGTGTGCTCGCCTGCCACGACCCACGAGTTCGAGCCGACGCCGTCACCCTCGCCGATGAGGTGCGGCACGGCAGCGAGCGCGCGGTCGGCGGACGCCAGCGCGTCCTGCAGACCGGCGTCGGACAGGTCGAGGTCCGTGGTCGAGGCGACGGAGAACGCGGCCGAGGCGGCGTCGGCCGCGGTCACGACGGGCAGGTTGCGGTCCTGCGGGTACGGCGGGAACAGCTCCTCGACGCGCGCGACGTCCTGGACGAACCGGTAGGTCTGCGCGCGCGAGAGCTCGCGGTCGTAGTTGGCGCGCAGGTCCCACGCCATGGCCTTGAGCCACGCGAGCGAGTCGATCGGGTCCCACGCCTCGGGCGCGTCCTGCGGGACGCGCAGCCCCAGGACCGTGTACTCCATCGCGATGGAGCCCGGGTCGCGGTCCTCGAGGTACGCGTTCACGCCGTCGGCGTACGCCTGCAGGTGGTCCCGGGTCTCCTGCGACAGCAGGTCCCACTCCTGCTCGGCCACGCGCCGCCAGCCCAGCGTGCGGATCACCTTGTCCGCCGCGACCGCGACCTCGTCGTCGCCGACGAGCTCCGCGAGCCGTCCGGCGGTGACGTGCCGGCGGTAGTCCATCTCGAAGAACCGGTCCTGCGCGGACACGTAGCCCTGCGCCAGGAAGAGGTCGTACGGGGACTCCGCGACGATGGTCGGCACGCCGCGTGCGTCGCGCGTCACCTCGACGTCGGCCGCGAGCCCGGCGATCACCTGGGTGCCCTGGACGTCCGGCAGGGGGCGCCGCACGACGAGGGCGCTCACGACCGACGTGACCAGCAGCGCGAGCACGACGGCGGCGGCGATGACGACGAGCGCGGCTCGCATGCGGTGGCGACGGGTCACGGTCGAAAGGCTACCCGCGAGCACGCTTGACGGTGGCGCTAGAGTTGGCACTCGGATCCTGAGAGTGCCAATGGCGGCCATCGACACGCGCCGACCGGATGGTGCGCTCGGTGGACCGACGACGGGTCGTGGCGTCGAGGACGCCGGCCCGTCCGGGACGGCGGACACCGACCTCCCGGCGGCTGCGGCACCCTCAGACAGCTTCGAGACTGCCGGGGACGCCCGGCGACGACGATCGGGAGTCACCTTGCCCACCTACGCCTACCGCTGCACGGCCTGCGAGCACTCCTTCGAGGTCCAGCAGTCGTTCACCGACGACGCACTGTCCGTCTGCCCCGAGTGCGAGGGGCGCCTGCGCAAGGTCTTCTCGACCGTCGGTGTCGTGTTCAAGGGCTCGGGCTTCTACCGGAACGACGCCCGCAAGGGCGGCTCGGGGTCCGGGTCCAAGTCGAGTACGTCGACGTCGTCGAGCCCGTCGACGTCCTCCGACTCCTCGACGTCCACGTCGTCGAGCTCCGCCACGTCGTCGGGCACGTCCGGCACCTCGTCCTCGGGGTCCACCGGCTCGTCGAGCACCACGACGACGTCCCCGGCGGCCGCGTCCGCCTGACGAGGAGGTATGCCGGGCCTGTCCCCCGACGCTCCGGGTGCGGGTCGGCACGAGCCGACCACAGGCCCTGCCGTGCCACGCCCCGTCCCCAGGACGGGCAGCCGCCGCCCGGGCGCGGTCGGACTGCCCCTAGCGTCGCGACATGGCCGTCCTGACAGCTGCGAACCCACCCTCGCGACGGGAGGGCCTCCGCGAGCCCCTGCCCCCGCCGCTGGCCGCCGCCCGCGGCCCCGCGCGCGTGCGGGCACGGGCGGCCCTGTGGCGGTTCCGCTTCGCGCTGGCCGCGGTGTGCCTCGGCGTCGCGGCTGCCGTCACGCTCCAGGCGCTGCGCCCGCCGACGCCCCCGACCGTGCCGGTCGTCGTGCTCGCGCACGACGTGCCGGCGGGCACCGCGCTGGCCGCCGGCGACCTGACCGTGGCCGACGTCCCGGCCGGTGCGGCACCCGACGGCGCCCTGCGCACGACCGACGACGCGCGCGGCCGCGTGACGGCCGTGGACCTCCCCGCACGCCTCCCCCTGACGCCCACGCTCCTCACCGACACCGTGCTGGCGGGCCCGGCGGGCACCGTCGTGGTCGCCGTCCGGCTCGACGACCCAGCCGTCGCGGACCTGCTGGAGCCGGGCCTGCACCTCGACCTCGTCGCCGCGCGCCTGGAGGGCGGCCCGGGCGAGACGGTGGCACGCCGCGCGCTCGTGCGGCCGGCCCCCGACGGGGACGCACCACCCGGCGGGCTGCTCGGTGCCGCGCCGACCGGTGACGGACCGCCCGTGCTCGTGGCCGTCACGCCCGACGAGGCGCTGCTCATCGCGCAGGCCTCGGTGTCGTCACGCCTGGTGGCGGTCGTCGTGCCATGATCGGCTGAGGACGCCCGACATCGACGCAGGCCCAGGAGGTCCCATGTCCGGGAACGGTCGCGAAGGTCTGCGTGGCGCGAGCCACCGGATCAGGTCCGTGGGTGACAACCCGCGGGTCAAGGGGCTGGCGAAGGTCGGCCAGGGGTTCAAGGACTTCATCTCGCGCGGGAGCGCGATCGAGCTGGCCGTCGGCGTCATCGTCGGGGCTGCGTTCGCCCAGGTCGTCGACGCCCTCCAGAACGCCTTCATCAGCCCGCTGATCGGCTGGGTGTTCGGCAAGCCGAACCTCGACAACCTCTGGAACATCGGGCCCTACACGTGGAACGAGGACATCGCGGCGACGGCCCAGCCGATCGCGGTGGGCGTCATCCTCAACGCCCTCCTCCAGTTCCTCATCACCGCGGCCGCGATCTACTTCCTCATCGTGCTGCCTCTCAACTCCCTGGCCGCACGCCGCAAGAAGGGCCAGGAGGACGAGCCCGCCGCCCCGGCCGAGGACATCCTGCTGCTCCAGGAGATCCGGGACCTGCTGTCGCAGCGGCTCACGCCGGCGATCGTCAACGACACGACGGACGCCCCGGGCGGACCGGGGACTCCCCAACCGCCGCCGCCCGCACCGGCCGGACCTCCCAGCATCCCGCCGGGGGCCTGAGCACCCGTGGTCCGAGCACCGCGGCTGGTCCGAGCACCGCTGCTGGTCTGAGCACCGCTGCTGGTCCGAGCGCCGCTGCTGGTCCGAGCACCGCTGCTGGTCCGAGCACTGCGGCGTGAGCACACCACCGTCCGAGCACGGCTCCTGAGCTGCGGGCCTCTCGGCCGCGGCAGGGTGCTCGCGTGCACCCCGGTGCCTCACCAGTGCGGGGGCTTCTCCCGGCGCAGCCGCTCGTCGTTCGACGAGGGCTCCTCGCGGCCCCAGCCGCGGTCGGAGTCGTCGGCCGACCGCGTCGCACGCCAGAGGTCGCCGGAGTCACCTCCGCCCGCCGGGGCCACCGACACGTCGGGCACGCCGCGGACCCCCGGGCCACCGGCGGAGTCGCCGGGACCCGGGCGCGCGGCCGCGTCCCCGGGAGCCGGGCGGGCCGCCGCGTCGCCGGGACCCGGGCGCGCGGCCGCGTCGCCGGGGGCGGCGGCAGGGTCGCCGGGGGCGGCGGCAGGGTCGCCGGGGGCGGCGGCAGGGTCGCCGGCGAGCGCGGACGGGAACGCCGGCAGCGTCGTGAGCAGCACCGAGTCGTCGGTGCCGACGGTCCCGGACTGTCGCACCGCCCGACGAGGACGGCGTGGTGCACTGCTCATGGAGCCGATCCTCGCACTGCCTGTCGCGGGCGCCCTGGGCCGACGGCCCCGCGACCGGTCCCGAGGGGTGGGACGACCCCGTCACGAGACCGCGCTGGGGCGAGCCTCGACCGCCCTGACGACGACTCAGGCCGGTCTCGCGGTGCGCGCGTCCCGTCCGGTGGGACGGCACTCAGCGCCCGCGCGGGTCCCGGTGTCAGCTGAACGCGCGGATGACCGCTGCGCGGACAGCGGAGTCGACGCGGTGGCTGCGACGCGTGACACCGAGCTCGGCGCGCAGCGCATCGGCCAGCTGGTCGCGCGTGCGCTGCGCCCCGTCGGACCTCAGCCAGCGCACGAGGTCGTCCAGCTGGTCGTCGCTGTACGCGTTGATCGGCAGACCCGCACGCACGTCGGGGCGCGGCGTCGTCGGCAGCGGCAGCGCGAGCTGCTCACCCGTCGACTGGGTGTCCACCAAGGACTCGGTCTGCGGCACCGCGACCGCGCCCGGGGCCTCGCGCGTACCCACGGACGGAGTCCCGCGCGACACCGACCCGGTCGCCGCGGTCCCGCCGGCCGCTGCCGCCGACGACGCCACGACCGGCATCACGCCGGTGGGTGTCCGCACGACGGGCGCGGCACCCGTCCGAGTGCGCTCCACCGGCGTCGCGTCGGTCGCCGGCGCCACCACCGGCATCGCGCCGGTCGCGGGCGCCACCACCGGCGTCGCGTCGGTCGCCGGCGCCACCACCGGCATCGCGCCCGTCGCCGGTCGCACCACCGGCAGCGCACCGGTCGGCGGGTGGGTGACGTACGGTCGGACGGGCCTGCTGTCCTGGTCGTCGACGGCGTGGGGCACCTGCGGGGCGGCCGTCGGGGCCGCCGCGGCGGCCTCGGGCCGGCGCTCCACGAGCGCCGTGTGCACGACGCGCCGGATCCGGTCGACCTCGGCCTGGGGGTCCAGGAACGCGGCGGCCGACCAGACGCGCACGACCGACCAGCCGAGGTGCGCGAGCCGGTCCCCGACGAGCCGGTCACGCACGCGGACGCTCGGTTCACCGACGTACGTGTCGTCGTCGGTGAGCACGGCGACGAGCATCTCGTCGGGCAGGTCGGGGTGTCCCACGACGAGCGGGATGCGCGCGCCGCCGGGGACTCCGTGGTCGACGTCGACGAGCAGGCCGTGCTGCCAGAGCCGCTCGGCCAGGTCGAGGACGAGCCGGTCCGGGTCGGGACCACCCGTCGGGCGGTCCTTCGTCCCGTGGCCGGCGCCGTGGGCGCTGCGCTCGGCGGCGAACCGCAGGACGTCCGCCAGCAGCCGGGGGCCGGGGCCGCGGAGCCGGTCGGGGTCGAGGTCGTCGCCGCCGAAGCACGCGACGACCGTCAGCCGGTGCCGCGTCGAGCCGAGGGCGTCGAGCAGGAGCGCGTCGCCGCCGACACGGCTGACGGGCCCGAACGTGTGCAGGACCCGGCGGTGAGGGGTGCGCCCCAGGCCGAGGGAGAAGATGACCGCGTCGCGCCGCAGGCCGCCGACGTTGGTGACGTCGACCACGACGAACGGGTCGGCGCGCCCTGCGTCGAAGAACGTGGCCAGCGCCGGGTTGTCCCGCACCTCGGCCAGGACGGTGTCGCGCACGGCGTCCGCGTGCCGGTGGGTGAGGGTGACGACGGCCAGGGACTCGTCGGGGTGCTGCAGCACGTGCTCGACGACCAGCTCGAGGACGCGCTCCACCTCGGCGGACGTCGAGTCGACCATGCTGGACGCGGGATCGGGCATGCCGGTGCCGTCGACCGTCTCGAGCGAGACGAGGGGCCGGGAGTCCGGCAGGGGCGTCGGCACCAGGACGCCCTCGTACCCGTGCTCCGCGAGGAACCGGGTGAGGTACGGGTCCCGGCGCGACGCGTCCGCCTGCAGCGCGACCGACGGCAGGACCGCCGCGAGCTCGCGCACCGCGCTGCCCGACGCGCAGCGCGCGTCACCCACCACGACGACCTGACGGCCCCGGGCGATCGCGGGCAGCGCCGCCTCGACCGGCAGGTGCGCGGCGGCGTCGACCACCACGAGGTCGACGGTGCGGGTCGCGGGCAGGACCTGCGAGACGAGCATCGGGCCGGCGACGAGCACGGGACGCAGCCGTCGGGCCAGGTCCGGGTACCGCGCGACGGTGTCGCGCAGCGACGTCATCCGGTCCTCGACCAGCTCCGCGAACAGCCCCTCTGCCTGGTCGCGGTGCGCCCGCACGGCCGCGGCGATGCGGCCGATCGCGGCCGCGAGCACGGGCGCCGTGCGGCTGACGACGTGCCGACGGTCGAGCGTGGCGTACCGCGCCGACAGCTCACCGAGCGCCGCTCCGTCATACCCGGCCAGCGCGGGGTCCGCAGCCAGCACGTGCTCGAAGACCGTGCTCCACCAGGCCAGGTCCAGCTCGGCGGGCGCCTGCGCGGGGTCCGTGCGCCGTGCCGCGAGGTCGTCGACCAGGTCGCCCAGGCCCGCGGCCCGCAGACCGTGGAGCAGCTGCGTGCGCTCCGGCAGGGTCTCGAGCGCGGCGGCACCGGAGCGCAGCCGTGCGAGCCGCTCGCGCAGCTCCTCGAACGGCGTGGCGGACAGCCGCCCGCCCAGCGGCGTCGTCGCGAGGACCTCCGCCACACCCTCGACGTCCTGCCGCACCGCCGCCTGCTCGTCCTCGATGACCTCGAGGCTCTCGGGGAGACGCGGCCAGCCGCCCGCGGGGCAGTGCGCCTGCCACACGTCGCGACGCTGCTGCACCTCGATGAGCGCGCCGTGCAGGTCCGCGACGGGGCGCCCGGGACGCAGCATGTCCTTGGCCTGCTTGCGCAGGCGCCGGCGCACCCAGAAGCCCATGGGGATGCCGTGCTCCTCGCGCCACTGCTGGGTGGCGGTCGCGGCGACGAGGTCCGCGGCGGTCCGCTCGAACACCATCGGCTGGAACACGTCGAGCGACGACCGCACGCCGTCGAGCATCTGGAGCTGCTCGGTCCACTGGTCGAGGGTGGTGGCCCGCGTGAGTCCCGTCTCGTCGGCGACCTGCGCGACGCGCTGGACGAGCAGCGGGAGGGTCACGTCGAGGAGCCGGTCGAGGCGGCGGCGCACGACCTGGGCGTCGGCGGCCGTGCGCACGTCGGCGCCGTACCAGGGAGTGTCCTGCGGGCGCAGCGAGAACGCGCCGAGCTCGCCGGCGCGCACCAGGTCCCGCGTGAGCCGCGCGCGGCGGTCCGGGTCGAGCGCGCGCGCGACGTCCGGGCTCAGCCGGACGGTGGTCGAGGGGGTCGGTCGCGTCGCGGTGAGGCGTGCCAGCTCCTGGAGCGCGTCGTAGGCGGATGCACCCCAGGGCTCGCGGGGCGCGTGCAGCGCGTCGACGTAGCCCCGCAGCCGCTCACGGTGCTCGACGAGGGGCGCGCGCACGGCCTGCACGGCGTCCGTGTCGACGACGGGCGGCTCCAGGGTCATCGCCCCGAGCAGGCGGCGCGCGGCGGCGCTGCGCCAGCCGGCGTGCGGCTCGACGTCCAGCACGATCTCCCCGAGCCCGAGGCGCCGGAGCCGGTCCGCGAGGGACACGGCGGCGCGACGGTGGCCCGGCACGTAGAGCACCGTGCGCCCCTCGGCGGCCGCGTCGGCGACGATCGCCGCCAGCGTGCCGGTGACGTCCGAGCCGGTCGGGGCGTCGACGAAGACGTCGGTGCCCGTGGCGACGACGTCGAGGACGTGCTGCTGCGCGGGGTCGAGGTCCCCGACGCCACGCTCGAGCGCGGGGTCACGGTCGCCGACGACGGGTGCCGGCAGGGGCACCCGCAGCGCCGCCCGGGCGTCGTCGAGCCCGGCGAGCGCCCGCACGACGTCGTGCCGCTCGAGCGTCCCCGACAGCTGGTCGAGGTCGTCGACGATGACCTGCCCGGGGTGCACGAAGGTCCCGACGACGACACGCTCCACGAGCGTGAAGTCCTCGAGCACGGCCTCGCCCAGGGACGCCAGACGCTTGAGCGCGCCGCGCGGGTCGAAGCCCGCCCCGGTGAACGTGCCGCGGGCGACCGCGGCCGGGTCGAGCAGGGCGCCGTGCCCGCGCAGTGCGCGCGCGAGGACGGGGTTGACCTCGATGGACGGCTCGAGCTCCAGCTCGTAGTCGCCCTCGCCCGAGCCGCGGGCGCGCAGGCCGACGGGCCGCAGGAGGACCGGGGCGCGGACGGTGCGCACGGCGGCGTCCTGCCCGTCGGCACCGGGGGTGCGACCGGCGGGCGTGCGCTGGTGCCGGGTGACGTGCGCGAGTGCGCCGACGTCGTCGGACGCGAGGTCCGCGCTGGACCGGTCGGTCCAGGTGGCGACGCCGATCGCGAGCGACGTCGAGGCGATGCCGTAGCGCTGCGTGTAGGCCGACGCGCGGGCGCTGACGGCGCGTGCCCGACGTCGGGCGCTCGACAGCGCGCCGGGTTCCCGGACGAGGTTGGACAGGCGGGTGGACCGACCGGCGAAGAGCTGGGCCATCCCGGACGGGTGCGCCGCCGAGAGGTCGAGCGCCGCGTCACCGAGCTGGTCGACGTCGGCGAGGGTCGAGGCACCGGCGGCCTCCACGAGAGCGGCGCGCCACGTCACGACGGCGCTCTCGAGGATCTCGGCGGGCGACGGGGGCTCGACGAGCGCCACGGGCGGGGCCTCGGCGGCGTCGGTCCGCTCGGACGTGGCGGCGTCACCCTCGGCGGGTGGCGTGGCGCCGGCCGGGTCGGTCCCCGTGACGGGGGTGCGCGCAGGAGCGGTCATCTTGGCACGGTAACCGCGCGACGGGGCGATCCCGGGGCGGCCACGCCGTGCCCGTGCGGGTTGCCTCCGGACGGGTGGCGGCACGCGGGTGCTCCGACCGTCCGGGCGCGCTGCACCCGCTCCGGAAACGACCGACGGGACGCGCCACTGGGGCACGTCCCGTCGGATCCGAAGCTAAGACGGTGCGCACCGCGCAGGGGGCAGGCGATACGCACCGTCGGGTTCAATGATGCGCCATCTTCGACAGTTGGTCAACTGTCCAGGCACCTCCGGAAGGTGAAACTTCACGGACTCTTCCGACGCCACGGCGCATCTCGGGCGGCCCGACCCACGGCGTCGGAGGGCGCCGCGCCGACCACCTACCCTGGGCGAGGACCACGGACGGAGGAACGGGATGCGGGGGCGCAGTGCGGCCGCGATCTGGGGCGTCGCTGCCGTCACGTACCTCGTCGCCGTCGTGCACCGCACGGCGCTCGGCGTCGCCGGCGTCGAGGCGATCGACAGGTTCGCGCTCGGTGCGACGGGACTGGCGGTGTTCTCGGTCCTGCAGCTCACGGTCTACGCGGTCCTGCAGATCCCCGCCGGGCAGCTCCTCGACAGGTTCGGCCCCCGGGCGCTCATCGTGACGGGCTCCGGCGTGATGGCGATCGGCCAGGGCCTGCTCGCCGTCGCCGACGACGTCCCGACCGCGCTGGTGGCGCGCGCCCTCATCGGCGGTGGCGACGCCGCCATCTTCATCAGCGCGTGCCGGCTCATCGCCCAGTGGTTCCCGGCCCGGCAGGCGCCGCTGATGGTGCAGGTGACCGGGCTGGTGGGTCAGTCCGGGCAGATCGTGTCCGCGCTCGCCGTCGCCTGGGCGCTGCACGCGCGCGGCTGGGGCGTGACGTTCGGGCTGCTCGCCGCGGCCGGTGCCCTCGTGACCGTCGCCGCCGCGGTCGGCCTCGACCGGCACCCCCCGAGCCCCGCCGACGGCCCGGCACGCGAGCGGTTCGTGCCCTCCGTGCGCGCGGCCGCGTCACCCGCGGGCACCCGGCTGGGCTTCTGGTCGCACTTCCTGACCCCCTTCTCGTTCAACGTGGTCGCGATGCTCTGGGGGGTGCCCTTCTTCGTCACCGCGCAGGGCAGGACGCCCGCGGAGGCGAGCATCCTGCTCACCGCGATGACGTTGTCCGCCATGACGGCCGGCCCGCTGATCGGCCGGTGGACGTCGCGCCACCCCCTGCGGCGCTCCTGGGTCGTGCTCGCCTCCGCCGTGGCCACCCTCGCCGCCTGGGTGTGGCTGCTCACGCCCGCCACACCGCGGCCGTTCGCGCAGCTCGCGGGGTTCTGCGTGGTGATCGGTGCCGGCGGCCCGGTGTCGCTCGTCGGCCTGGACTTCGCGCGCACGTTCTCGCCCCTCGACCGGCTCGGCACCGCCACGGGCTTCGTCAACACCGGGGGCTTCACCTCGACGATCGCCGGGGTGCTCGCCGTCGGAGTCGTGCTCGAGGCCGTCTCACCCCCGGGCGCCACCGTCTACTCCCTGGACGCGTACCGGCTCGCGTTCGCCGTGCTGCTGGTGCCGTGGGTCGTCGGCGTCCTCGGCGTGCTGCACAGCCGGCGCCGGACGCGCGTCGCGCTGACCGAGGCCGGCACACCCGTGCCACCCCTGCGTGAGGCGCTGCGCCGCCGACGGTCGCCCTGACGCCAGCCGGCTCTCGCCCCGTCCGCCACCGGTACGGGCGACGCGACGCACGCGACCAGCCCGATAGGTTCGGGCGATGGACCCGGTGGATCCCGCGCTCGCCGGCGTGCGCGCCTACCTCAGCCACCTCGACGGGTGCGAGGTCGCCGTCCGGACCCTGTCGGGCGGCGAGTACGTCGGCCCGCTGTCGTGCCTGCTCTCGGGCAACGTGGTCTTCGTCGGGCCGTCCGGCGCAGCGCCGTGCATCCGGATCGACGCGGTCGAGTCGGTGCTGCTCCTGCGCGGCGAGCCGGGCCGCTCGGGCTGAGACCGCCGCGACGCCCGCCGCGCCGCCGACCCGGGACCACCGCAGGCCCCGGGGCGGCGACGTGAGCCGGCAGGCATCGTGAGAACGCTCCCCCGTCAGATCGCCTTGCAGCAGGGCGAGGCGACCACGACGGGCGCGGCCGACGCGGCGGACGCTCCGATCAGACCGGAGAGGGCGACGACGACGGCAACGGCGGCAACGGTGAGCTTGTTCATGATGGAAACCCCTTCGGGACAGCAGTGCCGGGCTGTCCGGCACTGCTGGCATCGTCCCCATGGGGATGTCGTGACCGCAATGACTCAGCCAACTCCGGGGTAGACGCGCCCAGGTCCGGCGTCGCCCGGGCGTGTCGCGCACGGGTCCCGCCGCCTGCTTGCTCCTAGGGGTGCGTGGTCCCCACGCCCGCGGCGTCGAGCGCCCGCCGGTACGCCTCGGCCACCGCGGCACGGTCGTCCCCGGCAGCCCGCAGCCGGTCACCGAGCCGGCGCCACGCGACCGCCGCCGGACGACCCGCCGGGACGAGGTCCAGGCGGTCCGCCACCTGCCGGTACGCCTTCACCGCTGCCGACCGCTCGCCGGACGCCAGCAGCGCGTCGCCCAGCGCCTCGTGCGCCGCGGCGGCGTCCCGCCGGTCACCGGCCGTGAACATGTCCGACGCGCGCGCGGCGTGCACGAGCGCCGCACGGTTCTGCCCGAGCAGCAGCAGGGCGCGCGAGCGGATGGTGGCCGCACGCGCCAGCTCGACCTGGGACTCGCCGACCTCGAGCGCCGTGGCCGCCGCGTCGAGCTCCACCAGCGCCTCCCGCGGGCGCGCGGGGGTGGCCGCGAGCAGGAGGTGCGCGAGGTCGAGCCGCAGCCGCGGCACGTCGCGCTCGGCCTCGTCGCCACCGGCGATCGCCAGCGCCGCACGCAGGTGCCCCAGCGCGTCCTGCGCGTCCCCGAGCGCGTCGTCGACGAACGCGAGGTTCCAGTGCACCGACCACACCGCGCGCGCCGATCCGTGGACGAGGGCGCGGGCGAGCAGGTCCCTGCCGCGCACCCGGGCGTAGGTGACGTCACCGCGCGCGACGTAGGCCCAGACGAGTGTCGACTCGAGACGGAAGATCTCGTCGGTGCCTGCCGCGCCGGTGGCGAGCGACGACAGGTGTGCCTCCCCCGCGCGGACGGCACCGTGCAGGTCGCCCAGCTCCGTCAGCGTCATGACCAGGCGGGTCGCGGCGTACGCGGCCTGCTGGGGACGGTGCCCGACCGTCAGCCGCCGCGTGGTGTCGGCGAGGACCTCCGCCGACGCCTCGAGGTCGCCCGCGACGTCGAGCGCCTCCGCGTGGGCGAGGAGCACCCGCGCGCTCTGGTCCACGTCGAGCGACTCCAGCTCGACGGTCGCCAGCTCGTCGACGGCCTCGGTCGCGCGACTCGCGCGCAGCAGCTGGCGCGCGCGCACGACCGACGCCTCGGACGCCAGGTACGCGGGTGAGCGCTCACCCTGCTCCAGGTACGTCGTCGTGACCCCCAGGGCGCGCGCGAGCCGCTCGAGGGCTCCGTCGCCGGGGCCCCGCACCCCGCGTTCCAGGTGGGACACGTAGCTGGGGTGCATGGACGCCGCGCGGGCGAGCTCGGCCTGCGACAGACCGGAGCGCTCGCGGGCGTCGCGGATGCGTTCACTGACAGGATGCACGGACTCACGATAGGGACCCGCCCTGCCGCACGGAAGAGGGGCCCCTGAACTCCCGTCACGGCGACGGTGACGCCCACCCCGCGGCGTCGCGGGGCGCCTGCGGCGGTCGGGGGCCGGGGAGGTGCCCCGCGGCACCTCCCGGCGTCGGGAGCGCGGCGGGGAACGACGGCGGCGCGGGCGCCGTCACGAGCCGCAGGTCGGCCACCCCCGTGCGTCGGACCAGCACCTCGACCAGCCCGACGTACACCAGCGTCGCGACCGTCGACTCCGCGAGCACGTCGAGGGGGATGTCGACCAGGTCGAGGTCCGCGAGGCCCACCGACCCCAGGCCGAAGACGAGGACGTTGTTCACCACGTGCGCCGCGGCGGCCGCCTCGAGACCACCCGTCCGCCACACCAGCCAGCCCATCGCGAGCGCCCAGACCGCGGTGTCGACCATCGCGAGGTTGACGTAGGTGTGGCCGAGGACGAACAGCGGCACCGGCAGGACGATCGCGAAGGCGGGGTGCCGCAGCCACGCCCCCACCGTCTGGACGAGGTACCCGCGGAACACGACCTCCTCGGCGACGCACTGCGCGGGCACGAGCAGCACGACGAGCACCAGGAGCGGCCACGTCGCGTCGTCGACGCGCGGCTGCCACGGGGAGCCCTCCGCCACGGCCCGCACGACCGCGATCGTCTGGACGACGACGGTGAGCGCCACGGAGAGCGCCAGGCACCGCGCCGCCCACCCCCAGCGGACGCGCCCGGTGACGGAGGCCAGCAGACCGACGGGCCGCGCACCCAGCAGCCACGTCGCCACGAGGACCGCGGGGAGCATGGCGATGATCGTCAGCATCCCGAGCGCGAACGCGAGCGGGTCGCGCAGGTCCAGCACGTCGAGGCCCGCCAGGGTCTGCAGCCCGTCGGGTCCCGACGCCACGGCCGCGACCATCGTCAGCACGCTGCCGACCGCCAGCATGACGACGTAGAGCGCCAGCGCGACGACGCCGACGAGCAGGGGGCGCCACCACCGCGACCCCGGACGGGTGCGTCCCAGCCGGTGGTAGGCGTAGGCGCCGGGCGCCTCACGGGGGTCGACGACGACGTGCGCGCTGCTCACCGGTCCATCGTGGCCGCAGCGCGCAGGACACGCATCGGTCGCGCGACCGAGCACCTCGGGAATGCGCTGCGCCCGCCGGGGCGCGTGCCCCTACGATCGCCGGATGCTCGACGAGACGTGGGTGGAGCACCGCCGCAGCGGTGACCGTGAGCTGCTGGGCTGGGTGCGGCCGTCCGGCGACGGGTTCGTCGCCGTGGACCGGCTCGGGCGTGACGCCACCGGGCCCGTCGACTGGACCGACGCCGAGGACGCGCTCGAGGAGCGCGGGCTGCACTGGCTGGCCGACCTGTGGCAGCTCACGCGCGAGGACGGCACCGTGCTGCGGGTCCGGCTCGTCGAGGTGAGCCCGGCACGGGTGGTCGTGCGCGTCGACGACATGGACGCGGCGGACGAGAGCGCCGTGGTGCGGCACGAGCTGCCGTTCCCGGCGCCCGCGTCGCTCGTGCCGTTCGCCGGTGACCCGTTCACGATCGACCCGGGACCGGCCGGCTGACGCGGGGACGACCCGAGCGGGGCGCGGCGTGAGGGGGTCGTCCGTGCGACCGATCCGGCGGGCCCGCCGGTCGACCTAGCATCACGTGGTGACCACGACGCCCGCCGCCTCCGAGGCGACCCCGAGCCGGGCGCGGCGCGTGTGGGCGCACACGTGGCGGCTGCTGATCGCGGTCGGTGTCGGCGGCTCGTCGGGGCTCCTGGTCTACGGCCTGGGTCTGGGCCCGGACCTCCAGGAGATGCCCGAGCCGATCGTCCGCCCGACCGCGGCGACGTGGTTCTTCGTCGACGTCCTGTGCCTCCTGGTGTGCGCGCCCCTGTACGTGGTGCGCAAGCGTGCACCCCTGGTGATCACGGGCATCATCGTCGTCCTGGGGTCGTTCTCGCTGTTCTCCGCGGGCCTCGTGATCTTCGCCGTGGTGTCGCTCGCGACACGGCGGCAGTGGCGGGAGATCGGCGCGGTCGCTGCGCTGTGGTGCGGCGCCACCCTGGTGAGCGAGCGCGTGCTGAGCCAGTGGGTCATGGCGTCGGAGCCCTTCCCCGGCCAGCGCGCGTGGGCGGTCGCGGCCCAGCTCGTGTTCAGTGCGCTGGTCGTGGTGACCGGGATGTTCATCGGGGGCCGGCGCGCGCTCGTGGCCTCGCTGCGCGAGCAGGCGGCGATCGCGCGCCGCGAGGCCGACGCCCGCGACGACGGCGCCCGCGCAGCCGAACGCAACCGCATCGCCCGGGAGATGCACGACGTGCTGGCCCACCGCCTGTCCCTGGTCGCCCTGCACTCCGGCGCCCTGGAGTACCGCGCCGGGCTGGACCCCGAGCAGGTCCGCGAGACCGCCGCCGTCGTGCGCGAGAACGCCCACGAGGCCCTCGGAGAGCTGCGCGAGGTCCTGGGCCTGCTGCGCGACACCACCGCCACCGACGAGCAGTCCCGCCCCCAACCCACGTTCGCGCAGGTCGACGAGCTCGTCGAGGGCACCCGCGCCGCCGGGTCCCCCGTCACGTTCGTCCTGGACCGCGTCGGCGAGGACGACCTGACCCGCCTGCCCGTCTCGACCAGCCGCCACCTGTACCGCGTCGTGCAGGAGACCTTGACCAACGCCCGCAAGCACGCCCCCGGCGCCCCCGTGCACGTGCGCCTGCACGGCGCCCCCGGCGAACGCATCACCCTCGAGGTCACCAACCCCGTCCCCGACACCGCACCCCCCGCCCCCCTGCCCACCTCCGGCTGGGGCCTGACCGGCCTGGCCGAACGGCTGCGGCTGACGGGCGGCGAGCTCGACGCCGGGCGGCGTGCCGACGGGACGTTCATCGTGCAGGCATGGCTGCCCTGGGCGGCCCCGACGGAAGGACACGCGTGACGACGACGGCGGCGGAGCAGATGACGGATCAGGCGGTGCGACCGACGGTGCGGGTGGTGCTGGTCGACGACGAGACGCTGGTGCGGGTCGGCCTGCGGCTCATCCTCGGGGCGGACCCGGCCATCGAGGTGGTCGGTGAGGCCGGCGACGGGCTGGACGCGCTCGACGTGGTGCAGCGGACGTCGCCCGACGTGGTGCTCATGGACATCCGCATGCCGCGGCTGGACGGCCTCGCCGCGACGGAGCGGCTGCTGGCCGCGCAGCCCGACGCGCGCGTGGTGATCCTCACGACGTTCGACACCGACGAGATGGTGCTGGGCGCGCTGCGCCTGGGGGCCGCGGGGTTCCTGCTCAAGGACACCCCGCCGGCGGAGATCGTCCGCCACGTCCTCGACGCGGGCGCCGGCCGCACCACCCTGTCGCCGTCGGTGACCGACCGCCTCATCGCGTCGGTCACGCAGCGTCCGCGCGACGAGCGTCGGACGGCCGCACGCGCACGCCTCGACGACCTCACCGACCGTGAGCGGGACGTCGCCCGGGCGATCGGGCGCGGCCTGTCGAACAACGAGATCGCCTCGGAGCTGTTCATCACCGTGGCGACCGTGAAGACGCACATCAGCCGCATCCTGGAGAAGATGCCGGCCGACAACCGCACCCACATCGCGATCTGCGTGCACGAGGCGGGTGACGTGTGAGGTCGACCGCGCGACTGGTCCGCGTCACTCGCGGCGCACGCGACGTGCCCGCATGACCAGCCCTGTGGGACCGCCGCGGCCCAGCCGTGCGCGGCGCGTGTGGGCGCACACGTGGCGTCTGCTCGTTGCGGTCCCGGGCGGTCTGCTCGTCGGCCTGATCACCTACGGGACGGCCCTCGAGGCCTACCCCGCGATGGAGACCAGCGTGCGGGCCGCGGTCTGGTTCGCCCTCGACGCCCTGTGCCTGATGGTGTGCGCCGTCCTGTACGTCCTGCGGCGCCGCGCACCGCTCGCGGTGACAGGCACCGTGGTCACGATCGGCTCGTTCTCGTCGTTCTCCATCGGGATCACGACCCTCGCGGTCGTCTCCCTCGCGACGCGGCGGCGCTGGGCGGAGATCGTGCCGGTGGCGCTCCTGTGGTTCGGCGCCTCCCTCGTCGGTGAGCGCGCGATCAGCACCTACGTCACGGACCCGGGCGGGGAGATGACCCACCTCGACCTGACGGTGGTGGCCGTGCAGGTGGTGTTCGTCGCGCTGGTGGTGGTGACGGGGATGTTCATCGGGGGCCGGCGCGCGCTCGTGGCCTCGCTGCGCGAGCAGGCCGCGATCGCGCGGCGCGAGGCCGACGCCCGCGACGACGGCGCCCGCGCCGCCGAACGCAACCGCATCGCCCGCGAGATGCACGACGTGCTGGCCCACCGCCTGTCCCTGGTCGCCCTGCACTCCGGCGCCCTGGAGTACCGCGCCGGGCTGGACCCCGAGCAGGTCCGCGAGACCGCCGCCGTCGTGCGCGAGAACGCCCACGAGGCCCTCGGAGAGCTGCGCGAGGTCCTGGGCCTGCTGCGCGACACCACCGCCACCGACGAGCAGTCCCGCCCCCAACCCACGTTCGCGCAGGTCGACGAGCTCGTCGAGGGCACCCGCGCCGCCGGGTCCCCCGTCACGTTCGTCCTGGACCGCGTCGGCGAGGACGACCTGACCCGCCTGCCCGTCTCGACCAGCCGCCACCTGTACCGCGTCGTGCAGGAGACCTTGACCAACGCCCGCAAGCACGCCCCCGGCGCCCCCGTGCACGTGCGCCTGCACGGCGCCCCCGGCGAACGCATCGCCCTCGAGGTCACCAACCCCGTCCCCACCACCGCACCCACCGCCGCCCTGCCCACCTCCGGCTGGGGCCTGACCGGCCTCGCCGAACGGCTGGACCTCACCGGCGGGGAGCTCGAGGCGGGGCGGCAGCCGGACGGGACCTTCGTCGTGCGGGCGTCGTTGCCCTGGGTGGTGCCCGCCGACGAGCACGCCACGACGTCGTCGGGCGTGTGATGCGGCCGCGCCCGTCGAGGACGACGAGGAGGACGGGCGCGGCCGCGGTTCAGGGTGCCGGACGCGGTCCCGTCTGGACGATCCCCACGACCGCCCACGGCGGCAGGTCGAGGTCGATCTCCAGGACGCCGTCGTCCGACGCGGTGAGCGTGCGACGCAGCAGGCCGTCGGCCGCGTCCCGCAGCGTGGCGGTCTGCGGGAGCGTCAGGTTGACCGGCTCCCCCATCGCGTGCCACGCCTCGGCCACGTTGCCGTGCTCCCAGTCGAGCTGGGTGACGTCGAACGTCGCCCCCGCGGGCAGCCCGGCGACGGTGTGCTGCACGCGCCGGTGCGTGCCGACCCCGGCCAGGCCACGCGCCGCGGCGTAGGTGTTCTCCGACCTGACGGACCGGCCGCCCATCTCGTCGGGGTAGTGGTGCAGGACGCCCGCGACGCGGCCGGTCGCGGTGTCGCGCGTCAGCACGCCGTGCGGCAGGTCCGCCAGGACCTCGTCGCCGAGCTGCGCGAGCATCGCGAAGGCGTGGAACGTCGGCTTGTGCAGGCCCTGCTCGTTGACGAGCCCGAACCCGCCGTGGAACGGCCCGAGGCCCGCGCCGCCCTCCTCGAAGACGTCCGTGAACGTCCAGTACGAGATGGAGTCGGCGAGCTGGGCGCAGCGCAGGTAGGCGCGCGTGATGTACGTCGCGGCGAACAGCGTGTCGTGCGAGCGGTCGCGGCTCGACGGCGAGGTCGACCACTCGGTGATGTGGACCTCGGCGTCCGGGTAGGGGCTGCTCGCCAGGATGCTGCGCAGCAGCGTGAGGTCGTCGTACGTCGCGTCGACGTAGCGGCTGATCTCCTTGGCGCCTCCGCTGGGCGTCGCGGCGTAGTCCGTGGGGTACAGGTGCGCGGTGACGAAGTCGACCGGCAGGTCGCGCTCGGCGCACCACGCGAGGAACTCCTCGATCCACACCGGGCGCCAGTCCAGGGCGTCGGGGTCCTCGGCCTCGCCGGTGGCGATCGACGCCGTGCGGTCCTCGTACTCCCCGGCGTAGCGGGCGTCGGGCACGAAGACGCTGGTGGACGGACCGCCGACGAGCAGCCGCTCGTCGATGGCCTTGATGGCACGGACGCTCGCCTCGTACAGCTCGAAGTACTGCGTGCGGGTGCCGGTCCAGAACAGCGGGACCAGGTTCGGCTCGTTCCACACCTCGAACCGCCACTGCAGCACCTCGTCGATGCCGTAGCGCTCGATCCAGTGCCGCACGGTGGCCGACACGAGGTCGGCCCAGCGGCCCATGTCGGTGGGCGGGCTGCAGTGCGCCTTCCACCAGAACAGCGTCTCGGTCTGCGTCGCCAGGTCGCGCGGCATGAAGCCGAGCTCGACGAACGGCCGGGCGCCCGTGGACAGGATGAAGTCGAAGACCTTGTCGACGTAGCCGAAGGTGTGGACCGGCTCGGCCAGCGGGGTCGGGGGGCCGAAACCGCCACCGCCACCGTCGTCGCCGCGGTACACGAACATGTCGTCGTGGAAGAGCCCGTGGAACCGCACGTGCCGGGCACCCAGCACCTCGACGGCCTCACGGAAGTGCGCCTGCCAGTCCGCGCGCAGCGCCTCGTTGGCACGGCCCGCACCGACGCACTCGTTCCACACGTGGTGCAGCGCGCGGCCGTCCGGCGCCGACCCGTCGACCGTCAGCGGGCGGGCGCTGTCGTGGCGCGCGGGGTCCATGACGTCTCCTCGTCCAACGGCGAAACTGTTTCGCACCGATCGGGTTACCGGGCGCGACTGTACGGGTGCTGCTCGGGGCGGTCAAGGCGGCATCGTCGCGTCGCTGCCCGGCACCCACCGTCCACCCGCGACATCGAAACAGTTTCGATGAGGAGGTGCCACGATGGCCCGTCGTCAGCCGTCCCCGGTACGTCGAGCTCGCCACCACGCTCGTGGTCCGGGAGTCGACCGCACCCGCACCCGCAGGCCGTGCGCGCCCGGGCCCGGGCAGGCATGCTGCTGGCGTGCCCACGTCCACCACGCCCCGTCCGACCGTCTGCGTGCTCGCACCCACTCCCCACCTCACCGTGACCATCGAGGCGGGCGCGGGCGCGTCCGCCGAGCCCGACCTGCACGTGCACCCCGGCGGGCAGGGGCTGTGGGTCGCGCGCATGGCGGAGTCGCTCGGCGCCGACGTCGTGGTGTGCGGGCCGTTCGGCGGGGAGACCGGCACGGTCGCCGCGTTCCTCGCCGAGTCCGAGGGGCCGCGGGTCCGGCGCACGCTCGCCTCCGGCGGCGCCGGCGGGTACGTGCACGACCGGCGGGAGGGCCAGCGCGCCGAGGTGGTGCGCGTCGCCGCGGCGGCCCTCGACCGCCACGAGGTGGACGACCTGTACGGCACCGTCCTCATGGAGGGCCTGGAGTCCGACGTGGTCGTGCTCACCGGCGCCGACCCGGCCGACGTGGTCCCCGCCGACCTCGTCGGACGTCTCGCCACAGACCTGCGCGCCGCCGGGCGCCGGGTGGTCGCCGACCTGTCGGGCGACGCCGCCCAGGCGTTCGCCGCCGCGGGTGGCACGGTGCTGAAGATCAGCCACGAGGAGCTGCAGGACACCGGCCTGGCCACCAGCGACCGCGTGCCCGCGCTCGTCAAGGCCGCCCGCCGGGTGCTCGGTGACGCTCTCGACGCGGTCGTCGTCTCGCGCGCCGACCAACCCACCCTGCTCGTGACGGCCGACGACGTCCTCGAGGCACGGGCGCCCGAGCTGTCCGTCGTCGACCACCACGGCGCGGGCGACTCGATGACCGCCGGCCTGGCGGTCGCGATCGCGAGCGGTGCGGACCTGGCGCAGGCCGTGCGCCTCGGCGTCGCGGCCGGGGCGCTCAACGTGACCCGGCACGGCCTCGGGACCGGTCGGCGCGAGCACGTCGAGCGGCTCGCGCAGGACGTGACGCTCGAGTCCCGCGGCTCCGGCTGACGGCGCGCCCGCCCCGCACCCCACCCGACGACCCCCGGAGGACACGTGCACGTGCTGGTGACCAACGACGACGGGATCGACTCCCCCGGCCTGGCGGTGCTCGTCGCGACCGCGCGGGCCGCGGGCCACGACGTGACGGTGGCGGCCCCGGCACGGGAGTACTCCGGGGCGAGCGCGTCGCTGCACGGCGCGCAGGAGGACGGCAGCCTCGCCGTCACCGAGCGCACACCGCCGGGCGTGCCGGACGACGTGCCGTCCTACGCCGTGGGCGCCGCCCCGGCGCTGATCGCCTACTACGGCGCGTTCGGGGCGTTCGGGCGCCGCCCGGACCTGCTGCTGTCGGGCGTGAACCGCGGGCAGAACACCGGGCACCTGGTGCTGCACTCCGGCACGGCGGGTGCCGCCATGGCCGGCGCGCTGCACGGCATCCGTGGCATCGCGGTCTCGCTGGCGAGCTCCGCCCCCCGGCACTGGGACACCGCGGGCGCCGTGCTCGCACCCGTCCTGGCGTGGGCGCAGGAGCACGCCCCGACCGACCGCGTCCTCAACCTCAACGTGCCGGACCTGCCGCCCGAGCGCGTGCGGGGCCTGCGCCGCGCGCCGCTGGCTCGGCTGGGTGCGGTGCAGGCCACGGTCGACCGGACCGGTGGTGCGCTGCGCCTGACGTACGCCGACGTCGAGACCTTCGCCGGTGCCGACGCCCGGACGGACGAGGAGATCGACCCCGACGCCCCGGGTCCGACGGGTGAGCTGCCCACCGACTCCGTGCTGCTCGCGCACGGCTGGGCGACGCTCACGCAGCTGCGTGCGCCGGCCGACGACCCCGACGCGCCGCTCCCGTCCTGGGACGGCCCACCGCCCGCGCGATGAAGCAGGCAGAGACCTGCACCGGCGTCCGCTTGCGCCTCGCGGACCGCGACGTAGCGTGAACGTCAGGTCAGGGAACGGCCGCTCGGCCCGCCGGACGCACCGGCACGGCAGCCAGTGGCGTCGCGGCCGCGGCGCGGCCGGACCGCCGACGCACGACTGCGCTCAGGGGGCGACATGGACGACACCCGCACCACGGCGGCAGGCGACGGCACCGCGGCCGTCGGCCCCGGCGGCGACGACGAGGCGGGGGCCGCCGCGCGCAAGGCGGACCTGCCCGCGCCCGACGACCCCCGCAAGCCGGACTCCCCCGCCCAGCTGCGCAAGCCCTCCTGGGGGTACGTGCTGCGCACCACTGTCCGGGAGTTCCTGGACGACCAGTGCACCGACCTCGCGGCCGCCCTCACGTACTACGCGGTCCTCGCGCTCGCCCCGGCGCTGCTGGCGGTGGTCTCGCTGCTGGGGCTCGTGTCCGACCCGGACGAGGCCGTCACCCGCATCACCGACCTCGCGCGCGACTCCGGGGCCGGCTCCGCGGTCGAGACGCTCGAGCCGATCCTGCAGAACCTCGCCGACGCCCCGTCCGCCGGGCTCGCGCTCGTCGTCGGTCTCGTGGTCGCGCTGTGGTCGGCGTCGGGGTACGTGACCGCCTTCGGGCGGGGCATGAACCGCATCTACGAGGTCGACGAGGGCAGGCCGATCTGGAAGCTGCGGCCCGTGCTGTTCGTCCTGACCACCGTGCTCGTCCTCATCGCGGTGCTCGTCGTCGCGTTCCTCGCGCTGTCGGGCCCCGTCGCGGAGAGCGTCGGCCGAGCGGTCGGGCTCAGCGACACCGTCGTCAGCGTGTGGCAGGTCGCGAAGTGGCCGCTGGTGCTCGTGCTCGTCGTGACGGCGGTGGCGCTGCTCTACCACGGCACGCCGAACGTCCGGCAGCCGCGGTTCCGCTGGGTGAGCGTCGGCGCGCTGATCGCGATCGTCGTGTGGCTGCTCGCGTCGGCCGCCCTCGGGCTGTACGTGTCGCGGTTCGCGGACTACGGCGCGACGTACGGGTCGCTCGCCGGCGTCATCGTCCTGCTGCTGTGGCTGTGGGTCTCGAACCTCGCGCTGCTGTTCGGCGCCGAGCTCGACGCCGAGCTCGAGCGGGGTCGCGAGCTGCAGGCCGGCATGGCGGCCGAGCGCACGCTGCAGCTGCCGCCGCGGGACACCCGGGCGAGCGACAAGCGCCGTGCGCGTCTCGAGAAGGACGTCGAGCGCGGGCGGGCACTGCGGGACGCGGCCGCCCGGCGGGACTGAGGGCGGTGGCGGACGACGGACCTGCGGGTCGCCGCCGACTCGTCAGCCGGTCCCCGCTCAGCGCAGGGTCGGCAGCACCTGGTCGCCGGCGAGCACGCCGCGGAACAGGTCGCCGTGCTCGGCCACCCGGTCGAGCACGGTGCGCACCGTGAACGCGTCGGGCCGCAGCCAGTCGGCGTCGAGCTCGTCCCACGTGATGGGTGCCGAGACCGGCGCCCCGGCGGACGCCCGCGGGCTGTACGGCGCGACCAGGGTCTTGTTGACCGCGTTCTGCGTGTAGTCCAGGCGGGCCTGCCCGCCGCGCTCGCTCACCTCCCAGCGCCAGCTGACGAGGTCGGGCACGACCTTGCCGACGGTCCGCGACAGCCGCTCGACCCACGCGCGCGTCTCGTCGAACGACGGGCCGACGGTGATCGGCACCCACACCTGGATGCCCCGCCGGCCGGTCAGCTTGGGGAAGGCCCGCACACCGACGTGCTCGAAGGCGTCGCGGTGCAGCCGGGCCAGCAGCAGGACGTCCTCCCAGGAGGTCGACGTCCCCGGGTCGAGGTCGATCAGCGCGTACGTCGGCAGGTCGGGCGCGGTGGCGCGCGACGTCCACGCGTGCCACTCGAGCGCTCCGAAGTTGGCGGCCCACACCAGCGCGGCGGGCTCGTCGACCACGAGATAGGTCGTGGACTCGCCGGGGTCGGCGTCGGGTCGGTCCCAGCGCGGCACCCAGTCCGGCGCGTGGTCCGGCAGCTGCTTGTGCCAGAAGCCGCGGGTGCCGGCGCCCTGCGGGTAGCGGTGCATGTTCAGGGGGCGCCCGGCGAGGTACGGCAGCGCGACGGGCGCAATCCGGGCCGCGTACCGCAGCAGCTCCCGCTTCGTCACCGGCGGCTCGTCGTCACGGCCGCCGAAGAGCTCCTTGTCGAGGTTGGTGACGCGCAGCCGGCGCCCGAAGACCTCCCACGTGCCCGACGCGCCCAGGTCGTCGAGCGCCGCGAGCTCGTCGTCCGACGGCCCGGCGACGTCCGGTACCGCCGGGTGCGTCTCGACCTCCGCCTCGCTGGCCGGCACGCCCGAGCGCCAGATCCGGTCCGGGTCGGCGGCGACCTCGTCGTTCGTCCGGCCGGACACCACCGACGTCGGATGGTCCTCGGCGTCCCAGCCCTCGACCGCGTGCTCGTCGCGCTTGTGGAGCATCAGCCACTGCTCCTTGCCGTGCCCGTCGCCGTCGTCGCGGCGCACCAGCAGGAACTTGCCGCGCAGGCGGTCGCCGTCCAGCTCGGCGTGGAGCTGGCCACCGCGGACCTCGGCGGCCGGGTCGTCGGTCTTGTACGGCCGCCACGTCCCGCGGTCCCACACGATGACGTCGCCGCCGCCGTACTGGCCGTGCGGGATCACTCCCTCGAACGCCTCGTACTCCAGCGGGTGGTCCTCGACGTGCACGGCCATGCGTCGGGCCTTCGGGTCCAGCGTGGGGCCCTTCGGCACGGCCCAGCTGACCAGGACGCCGTCGATCTCGAAGCGCACGTCGTAGTGCAGGCGACGCGCGCGGTGCCGCTGCACCACGAACCGCCGCTCGGGGCCGTCGGACGGCTCCGGGGCCGCACCGGCCGGCTCGGCCGTGCGCGTGAAGTCGCGCATCGAGCGGTACGTGCCGAGGGCGTCCCGCCCGGGCTGCTCGTCGGGCGGGACGTCCTGCGTCGTGGGGTCACTCCGCGGTGGCGTCAGGGTCCTCCTCCGGCTCGAACGAGCTCGGCTCGTCGGTCGTCGTGCCGCCGACGCCGTCGTCGGACAGTTCCTCGGCGTCGGTGCTGCTGCCGGTGCGGCCGTCGTCGGTCTCGCTCACGGGGTGCCTCCTGCGGTTCGTGGTCCGGCCAGCGTGCGGCGGGCGCGGACGCACCGCAACCGGTGCGCCCCACACGCCCGCCGCACGCCCCGCGCCGCAGGGGTCAGGGGGTCGGCGAGCCGCCGTTGACGTTGAGGGTCTCCCCCACGACGTAGCTCGACTCCGGGGACGCGAGGAACACGTACGCCGGAGCGAGCTCGGTCGGCTGCCCGGCGCGACCCAGCGGGACCGACTGGCCGAACTCCGGCAGCTGCTCGGGCTGCTGACCGCCCGACGGCTGGAGCGGGGTCCAGATGGGCCCGGGCGCGACCGCGTTGACGCGGATGCCCTGGGGCGCGAGCTGCTGCGCCAGGCCCTTGGTGAAGTTGTTGATCGCGGCCTTCGTCGACGCGTAGTCCAGCAGCGTCGGCGACGGCTGGTACGCCTGCACGGAGGTGGTGTTGATGATCGCCGAGCCCGGCTGCAGGTGCTTGAGCGCCGCCTTCACCAGCCGGAACATCGCCAGGATGTTCGCCTGGTACGTCGACTCGAGCTGCTCGTCGGTGATCTCCTCGATGCTCTGCGTCGCGATCTGCTTGCCGGCGTTGTTCACCAGGATGTCGAGCCCGCCCAGCCCGTCGGCGGCGCGGTCGACGACGCTCGCGCAGAAGTCGGCGTCGGTCAGGTCGCCGGGCAGCAGCACGGCCGTGCGGCCGCACTCGGTGATGATCCGCTCGACCTCCCGCGCGTCGCGCTCCTCCTGCGGCAGGTACACGATCGCGACGTCGGCGCCCTCGCGGGCGAAGCCGATGGCCACCGCCGCGCCGATGCCGGAGTCGCCGCCCGTGACGAGCGCCTTGCGGCCGGTCAGGCGGCCCGTACCGCGGTACGAGTGCTCGCCGATGTCCGAGGCGGGCGTGAGCTCCTGCTGCGAGCCCGGTTCGGGCTGCTGGTCCTGCGGAGGGGAGATCGAGGGGTAGCGCTTCACGGGGTCCTGCAGGGTGAGCTGGTCCGTGCGAGTCGTGTCGGTGTCCTGTGCCACGAGGGGTCCTCCTCGTCGTGTCGTGTGGCACGCCACGGCGTCCTCGGGCGTCCGTCCAGTCTGCGCGGCCCCGTGGGGCCTCGCATCTGGACGCACGCCGGCCGTGCCGGTCAGGTCACGCCCCTTCCGACCCCCCCAGGCGGCGCTGGCGGGCGGAGCTCGCCAGAGCACCACCGATAGCCAGCAGCCCGAGCGCGGCGGCCCACAGGCCCAGGTTGGCGCCGCCCGTCGCGGCGAGCCACGAGCCTCCGCTCGACGACCCGCCACCGGTCGACCCAGCCGGAGGCGTCGGCGTCGGGCTCGGGGGCACGTCCGGGTCGGTCGGCGTCGGTGTCGGCGTCGGTGTCGACCGGCGGTCGGTGTTGGTGACGAAGCACGTCGTGACGTCGCCCGCCTCCAGCTCCACGACGTCGCCGTCGAGCGCGACCGGGCCGGCGGCGTCCTCGCACTCCCAGCCCTGCTCGGTGTACCCGTCAGGACCGTCCACCTCGGAGAGGGTGTAGCGCCCGGGCGCGACGGGCACGTCGGTGATGGTCACTCCCCGCGTGGCTCCGGAGACCGACTCGGGTCCGTCCGCCCGCAGCGTCCAGTCCTCGGGGACGGCGGTGCCGCCCTCGTCGTTGAGGACGACCTTGACCAGGGTCAGACGCGGTGCGTCGAACGTGTTGACGATGGTGCAGGTCACCTCTTCCCCGTTGGCCACCGTGACGGTGCTGCCGGACCGCGCCCCGCCCTCACAGGTCCACTCGCCGGCGGTGTAGTCCGCCGGGCCGTCGGCCTCCGACAGCTCGTACGCACCGGCGTTCACCGCGGCACCGGTGACGGCACTGCTGCCGCTGGTCCCCGTGACCGTGCTCGGTCCGGCTGCCGTCAGCGTCCAGTCGGTGGGATCGGCGGTCCCACCGTGGGCGTTGGCGACCTCCTTCACCAGCGTGAGCGTCGCGGGCTGGTCCTCGTTGAGCACGGAGCAGGCCACGTCCTGCCCTGTCCCGACGGACACCGTGCTGTTCTCGTCCACCGGCACGTCGCCCTGCTCGGTGGAGCACGTCCAGTCACCGGTCGTGTACCCGGGCAGGCCCTCCTCCGCCAGGACGTAGTCGCCGACCCTGACGGGCACCGTGGTGATCTCGTCGTCGCCCGTCCGGCCCGTGTGGCTCTCCGTGTCTCCCGTCGCGGTGAGCACCACGTCGCGGGGCTGTGCCGTGCCGCCGTTGTCGTTGCTGATGAGCTTGGCGAGCGTCAACGTGGCCGGGCGGGCCGTGTTGGTGATGGAGCACGTGACGTCCGCGCCGTTGGCGAGGGTGACCGACCCCTGGTCGACGGTGACGGCCTCACCGGTCGCCGTCGCACAGGTCCAGGTCCCCGCGTCGTACCCGTCGACGAACGACTCCGACAGGGCGTACGTCCCGGCGACGACCTCGACGGCTGTCACGCCGTCCTCACCGTTGCCCTCGACGATCTCCTGGCCCTCGATGCCTTCGGGCGCGGCCCGCACGGTCCAGTCCGCCGGCGTCTCGGTGGCGCCGGTGGTCCCGGCCTCGACCACCTTGCGCAGGGTCAGCACGGCCGGCTGGTCGGCGTTGACGATCGTGCACGTCACGTCCTGCCCCAGCTCGATGGTCACGGCACCGTCGGCCACCGGCACGGCGGCCTCGTCGGTCGCGCACGTCCAGTCCCCGGCCGCGTAGCCGGCGGGCCCGGACTCGGTCAGCGCGTAGCTGCCGATCGCCACGGCCGCACCGGTGACCGCCGGGGCACCGGTCACGCCGCTGAGGCCGGCGGTCGGGCCGGTCGCCGTCAGCGTCCAGTCGGCGACCGTCGCGGTCCCGCCCGCGTCGTTGACGACCTGCTTGACCAGCGTCAACGTCGACGGCTGGGCGGTGTTCGTGATGGTGCACGTGACGTCCGCGCCGTTGGTCAGTGTGACCACGCCGGCGGTGACGGTCACGGCGGTGCCGTCGGCCGTCTCACAGGTCCACGTCCCCGCGTCGAACCCGGCGACCGTCGACTCCGACAGCGCGTAGCCCCCGGCGAAGACCTCCACGCCCGTCACGCCGTCCTCGCCGTCCCCGGAGACCGGGTCCTGCCCCGTGATCTGCTGCGGGGTGGCGGTCAGCGTCCAGTCCGCGGGCGTCTGCGTCGCACCGGTCGTCCCGGCCTCGACCACCTTGCGCAGGGTCAGCACGGCCGGCTGGTCCGTGTTGACGATCGTGCACGTCACGTCCTGCCCGAGCTCGATCGTCACCGCACCGTCCGCCACCGGCACGGCGGCCTCGTCGGTCGCGCACGTCCAGTCCCCGGCCGCGTACCCGGCGGGCCCGGACTCCGTCAGCGCGTAGCTGCCGATCGCCACCGTCGCATCGGTGACCGCCGCATCGCCGGTCACGCCGCTGACGCCGGCGGTCGGGCCGGTCGCGGTCAGCGTCCAGTCCGCGACCGTCGCGGTCCCGCCCGCGTCGTTGACGACCTGCTTGACCAGCGTCAACGTCGACGGCTGGGCGGTGTTCGTGATGGTGCACGTGACGTCCGCGCCGTTGGTCAGTGTGACCACGCCGGCGGTGACGGTCACGGCGGTGCCGTCGGCCGTCTCACAGGTCCACGTCCCCGCGTCGAACCCGGCGACCGTCGACTCCGACAGCGCGTAGCCCCCGGCGAAGACCTCCACGCCCGTCACGCCGTCCTCGCCGTCCCCGGAGACCGGGTCCTGCCCGACGATGCCCTGCGGCGTCGCCGTCAGCGTCCAGTCCGCGGGCGTCTGCGTCGCACCGGTCGTGCCGGGCTCGACGACCTTGCGCAGAGTCAGGAGCGCCGGGTCGTCCTCGTTGACGATCGTGCACGTGACGTCCTGGCCGAGCCCGACGGTCACCGCACCGTCGGCCACCGGCACGGCCTCCTCGTCCGTCGCGCACGTCCAGTCCCCGGCCACGTAGCCAGCGGGCCCGGACTCGGTCAGCGCGTAGCTGCCGATCACCACGGGCGCGTCCGTGACCGCAGCGTCCCCGGTCACGCCGCTGAGGCCGGCGGTCGGGCCGGTCGCCGTCAGCGTCCAGTCGGCGACCGTCGCGGTCCCGCCCGCGTCGTTGACGACCTGCTTGACCAGCGTCAACGTCGACGGCTGGGCGGTGTTCGTGATGGTGCACGTGACGTCCGCGCCGGCACCCAGGTCCACGACGCCCTCGGTGACGGCCACCGCGGTTCCGTCGGCCGTCGCACAGGTCCACGTCCCGGCGGCGAAGCCCGCGACCGCGGACTCCGAGAGCGCGTACCCGCCCGGCAGCACCGCCACGCCGGTGACCCCGTCCGCACCGTTGCCGGAGACGGGATCCTGCTCGGCGATGCCCTGCGGCGTCGCCGTCAGCGTCCAGTCCGCCGGTGTCTGGGTCGCGCCGGTGGCACCGGCCTCGACCACCTTGCGCAGGGTGAGCGTGGCCGGCTCGTCGTCGTTGACGAAGACGCAGACGGCGGTCTCCCCCGCCGGCACGGTCACCTCTGTGAGCGGCTGCTCCACATCGCCCACGGTGCAGCGGATCTCGGTGAGCGTGTAGCCGTCGGGGCCGGTCTCGCTCAACGCGTACGGGTGCCCCGGCCGGATCTCGTTCACCTGGGCGTTCTCGGGGGTCGCCCCGGTGACCTCGACGTCCGTGAGCCCCGGGACCGCCGGCGTTGCGCTCGGCACGGCCCGCAGCGTGAAGTCCGACACCACGGCCGTGCCGCCGGAGTCGTTCACGACCTCCTTCTCCAGCACGATCTGCGCGGTGCGGTTGGTCGCCGCGCACCTCACCCGCGTGCCCAGCGGCACGGTGACCCCGCCGTTGAGCCCGTCGTTGAAACCGGGGACCGTGGACCCGTCGGCGGCGACGCGCACGCAGTTCCACGAGCCGGTCGACAGCGGGTTCGACTCCAGGTCGGTCCGCTGGTCGTCCTGCAGGTACGTCGGTGTACCCCCGGACTCCGCGAGCTGGTAGGTGACGTCGGGAGTGACCACCTGGTCGGTCACCGCGGCGGCTCCGGCCGGGCCCGTCGGGCCGGGCAGCTGACCCGCGGGGGTGTCGGGGCCCGGCAGCGCGGACAGGGTCCACAGGTTCGCGGCAGCACTGCCCTCCACCGTCTTCGTGAGCGTCAGGCGCGCCTCGCAGACCACGATGTTGCGGACCGTGTAGGTGTTGGCGCCCTCGTGCAGCGTCGCCTGGTACCCGGCGGCGGGCACGTCGGCAGGGGTCACCGGCTGGCCGTCGACCGCGACGACCTCGGCCGCCTCGACCTGGCACAGGTCGGGGTCCACGTCGGGCGCGACGAGGGTGATGACCTCGGCGAACGTGACGGACTGACCTGCCACGTACCCGGTGCGCGTCACGTGCCAGGGCTGCGGGGTCGCGGCGGCGCCCTGCGGCCCGGTGAGCGTGAGCTGCGACGTGAGCCCGGAGGGCTGGTTGCCCTCCGGGACGGGGGCGGCACCGTTGACCACCCACTCCTTGTCGACCGTGACGGACGCGGAGGCCAGCTCCTGGTTGTAGACCGTGCAGCTCACGGCCGCGGTGCTCGGCACGTCGACGCTGAACCCGGCACCCCCCGCGTTCGTGGTGGGCACGGGCTGGCCGGTGTCGAGGTCGGTGCAGACCGCGTTGGCGCCGTCCACGGGGAAGAGCGTCGTGCCGGTGCGGGGCTGCTCCTGGACCTCGATCGTCCCGGACGTCACGCCGCCCGCGTAGGTGACGGGGAAGCTGACCGCGCTCGTCGAGTCCGTCGTCGCACTGCCCGTCTCCAGCGAGACGCCGGTGGTGGTGGTCGACGCGTCGAACGTCCACCCTGCCCCGCCGGGCGTCGCACTCGTGATGTCACCCGCGGCACCGACCAGCTGCTTGACCACCGACAGGGATCCGGCGCACTCCCCGAGCGCGAGCTGGCGCAGCGCCTGCCCGACGACCGTGTAGTCGGCGACCTGGTAGTAGTCGGCGGCCAGCGGGTTGGTCCCGTCGTAGGCGGTGGGACCGGAGATCGCTGCCAGGTTCCGGGCCGTGGCGGCGTCGGCAACACCGGCACCCACCCCGACGGCCAGCACGCGCGTCCCCTCGGCCTTCAGCTCGTTGGCCGAGAAGATCCCGTTCTCCATCTCGCGCAGGCGCGTGAAGTTGCCCGGACCCTGCGACGGCTGCGAGTACAGCGTGGGGTCGCCGTCGGTGATGACGACCGCGAGGTCGTACGCGCCGGCGGCCTCCGCCGCCGCCGCGAGCCCGCGGTCCCAGTTGGTGCCGCCGCCCGCGGTCCACGAGGCGTAGCGGGACTTGAAGGCGTCCGCACCGGCCTGGGTCGACACCTCGACCAGACCGGGGTAGTTCTGCGTCGCGCCCTGGGCCGGGGTCACCGTCGAGAAGGAGAGCAGCGCCATCTGCGACGGCGTGCCGACGAGCGAGTCGACGAACGTGTCCGCCGCGTTCTTGAGGTCGACGAGCTGCGAGGAGGTCACCGACCCCGACAGGTCGAGGATGAGCGCGACGTTCAGGCCGCACTGCTGCAGCGGGGCCGGGTTGACGCGCGACTGCTGCCACGTGCCGCCCGACGCGTTCCGGGTGGTGCTGCCGGTGCCCACCATGAAGTCGGACTGCGAGGTGTACGTGTTGCCCGCGCGCAGGAAGCGCCCGGTGCGGAACTCGTACGGGGTCAGCTGCGAGCCCGTGCCGTCGCCGTTGCCCGTGCGCAGCGCCGTGTTCGCGGTGAAGCCCTCCGGCACGCCGGTCTGCACCACCCAGAACCGGCGGTCGCAGTTGGCGCCGCTGAGCAGCGTGCAGCCACGGATGCCGGCCTCGGTGTCGGGCACGACGAAGCTGCAGTCACCGTCGGCGTCGGAGACGCAGGTGGCCCAGTCCTCGTCGACCGGCGTGGTCGGCGTCGTGGTCCCGTCGTAGAGCTGCAGGGTCACCCCCGCGAGCCCGGTGACGCCGGTCGTGCCGGCACGGTCGCCACCGACGCGGACCGTGATGACGGCCTCGTCCCCGGTCGGCGTGGGGACCGCCAACGGCGCTGCGGCGGAACTGCTCCCCTGTGCTGCCGTCGTGCCGGTGAGGCTGAGCAGCAGCACCACCGACCCCAGAACGGCCCCGACTCGACGCAGGCGTCGCGTGCTGGTCCCCATTGCGTCCCCCCGGTCGCTCAGGCACAACGCCTCCGAGGGCGCGATTCCGACAGTACGCCCGGATCGGGAATAGCGGCACCCGGGACGAACCGGGCGCCCTCGGAACCCGGCCCCGGATGCGTCCCGTCCGCCGGGCGCCCAGGATCGGGTGACGAGCAACCGAGGCGGAGGACGCGATGACGACGGTGGCGGACGGGATCGTGCAGCGCCTGCAGGAGTGGGGAGTCGAGCGGGTCTTCGGCTATGCCGGTGACGGCATCGACCCGCTCCTGGCGGCGCTGGCCAGGTCCGGCGGTGCCGTCGAGCTCGTCACCGCACGGCACGAGGAGATGGCAGCCTTCATGGCCACGGGGCACGCCAAGTACTCCGGCGGCGTGGGCGTGTGCCTCGCGACGCAGGGCCCCGGCGCGGTGCACCTGCTCAACGGCCTGTACGACGCGAAGCTCGACCGCACCCCGGTCGTGGTGATCGTCGGTCAGGTCGCCACGACCGCGCTGGGCACCGGGTACCTGCAGGAGGTCGACCTGCCGGTGCTGCTCAAGGACGTGTGCGCGCAGTACGTCCAGACCGCCACGACGCCCGAACAGCTGCCCGCCGTCCTCGATGCGGCGCTGCGCACCGCCCTGGCGACGTCGAGCCCCACGTGCGTGATCGTGCCGCACGACGTCCAGCAGGCCGACCAGCCCGAGCCGCAGCAGGGGCACGGCCTGGTGCACACCTCACCCGTGGTCTCCCGCACCGTCGGCGTGCCACCGGTCGACGACCTCGACCGCGCCGCCGGGCTGCTCGCTGCCGGCGAGCGCGTCGTCGTCCTCGCGGGACGCGGCGCACGCGGTGCCACCCGGCAGGTGCTGGAGGTCGTCGAGCGGCTGGGAGCCGGCCTCGTCACGTCGCTGCTCGGCAAGCCGCTGCTCGACGAGGGCCTGCCCGTGCACGCCGGGGTCATGGGCCATCTGGGCACCACGGCGTCCGCGGACCTCCTGGCGCGCTGCGACACGCTGCTGATCGTCGGCAGCAACGACCCGTGGACGGAGTTCTACCCGCCGCTCGGGCAGGCGACGACCGTGCAGGTCGACGTCGCCGCCCGCAACCTCGGCGCCAAGTACCCCGTGCAGGCGCCGCTGGCCGGTGACGCCGCCGCGACGCTCGACGCGCTCCTGCCCCGGCTGCCGCAGCGCTCGGGCCCGTGGCGCGCGGAGGTCACGCAGGCCGTCGCCTCGTGGCACCACATCGCGGCCGAGCGCATCGCCACCCCGGCGGAGCCGCTGAACCCCCAGCTCCTGCTGCACGAGCTGTCCGAGCACCTGCCCGCCGACGCGCAGGTCGCCGTCGACGTGGGCTCGGTGACGTACTGGTACGCGCGGCACCTGCGGCTGCCGCCCGGCGTGCCGGCGCACCTGTCGAGCACCCTGGCCTCGATGGGCTCCGCGATGCCCTACGGGATCGCCGCCAAGCTGCTGCACCCCGACCGGCCCGTCGTCACGCTGGCGGGTGACGGCGCGATGCTGATGAACGGCATCAACGAGCTGGTCACCGTCGCGCACCGCTGGCGCGACTGGGCGGACCCGCGGTTCGTCGTCCTCGTGCTCGACAACGGCGACCTCGCCGAGGTCACGTGGGAGCAGCGCGAGATGGAGGGCGACCCGCGGTTCGACGTCTCGCAGGACGTCCCGGCGTTCCCGTACGCGGACTACGCCGAGCTGCTGGGCCTGGCCGCCGTCCGCGTGTCGCGCCCGCAGGACGTCGCCGAGGCGTGGCGCACGGCCTGGGCCGCCCGGCGCCCGTGCGTCGTGCACGCCGTGGTGGACCGTGACACCCCCCTGCTGCCGCCGCGCGCCCAGGCCTCGCAGGTCGAGCAGATGCGCCGCGGCCTGGCGCAGGAGCCGCTCCCCGACAACGCGCTGCGCCAGCTCGACGCACAGCGGGCCGGCGAGCACGCGGACGACCCGACGGGTCTGTCCCGCGAGCACGACGCGTGACACCCACGGTGTCCGCGTGACGCGACGGACGTTCCGTCGCCGGATGAAGGAGGAACCATGAGCGAGAACCCCGGTCCCGCGTCCCCCGGGACGCCGACGCACGGCGACGGGCAGGACGCACCCGTCGAGACGGGCACCGGCCCGAACGAGGCCGACGTCAACCAGGAGCACGTCGGCACGGCCGCCGAGGAGCCCGAGGAGGAGGGACGCTTCGACGCCGGGTGACCGCGCGGCGTCGCCGACCCGCTCAGTCGGCGACGACCCGCTCAGTCGTCGGCGACGACGCCCTGCCGCTCGAGCTCGGCCAGGTGGTCCTGCATGTGCTGCAGGACCTCCGGGGCGTGCGGCGTCCACTCGACGACCTCGTCGACCACACGCACGGGCTCGCGCGTGCGGTACGAGCGCGTCGGGTTGCCGGGGAAGCGCTGGTCGGTGAGGTTCGGGTCGTCCTCGATCGGGCCCGTCGGCTCGACGCGGTAGATGCGCCCGGGTCCCTCGCCGGCCGCGAGCTCCGCGCCCCACGTCGCGGCGTCGAGCGTCGCGGTCAGGTAGACGTGGTTCGCTGCACGCTCGGCGAAGTTCGACCGGCGGCCGGGCACGAGCAGGTCCCCGACGGCGAGGTCCGCCTTCGTGCCGTGGAAGAACGGGCCGTCGTCGGCGACGGGTGACGGGCGGTGCTCGGCCATCCGTGGGCTCCTCGGCGTGCTGGCGTGCTGGACGACGTCGTCCACGCTACTGCGGCGGGTCGGCCCGCTCCAGGACGAAGACGTACGGCTGCGGGTCGTCGCGCACGTCCATCACCCCCAGCACGGTGCGGTCGTCGACGCGGCGGAACGCGTCGATCACGGGCAGCCGGTCGTAGACCATCGCGGCGCTCGTCACGCCGCGATGCTCGACGACGCGCAGCCGGGCCTGCGGCCGCGTCGTCGTGACGACCGGGCGCAGCACGCGGAAGACCGAGGCCGCGAGCGCGGGCGGCACGGCCGGCGCGACCCGCAGGGCGGCACCCATCGGCAGCCACGCCGGCGTGATGCCGACGAGCCGACCCTGGCGCGCCCGGAAGACGAGCGGGTGGACGTCCTCGGGCGAGCGCATCACCTTGCCGTGCCAGCCGAGCCGCTCCAGCAGCCCGTCGAACGGGTGACCGGTCGGCACACCGCGGCCCGCCCAGCGACCGAGCAGGTCACCGACGCTCAGGGGCGGCAGGTCGTCGAACAGCGCCAGGGCCGCCCCGGGCGTCGTCCCGTGCTCCAGGGTGCGCAGGCGGCGCCGCGCGTCGGACGGCTCGATCGGCATGCTGCGGCACCTCCCCGGCGGTTGCTGGCACCGTACGCCGCACTGCGGTCCGCTGCGCGAGCAGGTAGAAGGGAGGAGTGAGCACCCCGCTCGAGGACTACGCGCTGCTGTCCAACCTGGGCACCGGGCCGCTCGTGTCGCGCGACGGCAGCGTCGACTGGCTCTGCCTGCCGCGCTACGACTCCCCCGCGGTCTTCTCGGCGCTCCTGGGCGGCCCCGACGACGGCCGCTGGCGCCTGTCGGCCGTGGACGGCGAGGTGGTCGAGTGGCGGTACCTGCCGCACACGTTCGTCCTGGAGACGACGTGGCGCACGGCCACCGGTCGCGTCCGGGTGACCGACTTCCTGCCGATCGTCACCGACCGCAGCGACCTCGTGCGCCACGTCGAGTGCCTCGAGGGCACGGTCGAGATCGAGCACGACCTGCGCCTGCGGTTCGACTACGCCCGCGCGATCCCGTGGGTGCGCGTCGTGGACCACGCGGGCGCACGGGCGCTGCTGTCCCTCGCCGGCCCGGAGGGGCTGGTCCTCAACGGTCCGCTGCTGGCGTCGGCCAAGGGGCACGAAGCCGTGGGCCAGGAGGACCGCGTCCGCGGGGCCGGGCGGCGCGATCCCAAGCACCGGGCGCCCCACGGCGGCGGTGCGCGCACTCCCCGGCTGACGGCCCGGTTCGGCATGAAGGCGGGCCAGTCGCTGGCGTGGAACCTGACGGCGTTCCCGTCGTACGAGGAGCCACCCGAGCCGCTGGACGCGGTCCAGTCGCTGGCCGAGACGATCGCGTTCTGGACGGGCTGGTCGTCGCGCGTCACCGTGCGCACGGACTACGGCCCGCTGGTGGTGCGCTCGTTCCTGGTGCTGCGCGCGCTGACGCACAAGCGCACGGGAGGTGTCGTCGCCGCCCCCACCACGTCGCTGCCCGAGGACCCGGGAGGCAGCCGCAACTGGGACTACCGGTACGTGTGGCTGCGGGACAACGCGCTGATGATCGAGGTCGTCGCGACCTACGGGCACGCGCAGAGCGCAGGCGTGTGGCGCGACTGGCTCCTGCGGGCCATCGCGGGCGACACCCACGACGTGCGGGTCCTCTACGGCCTGGCCGGCGAGCGCGAGCTCACGGAGAAGACCCTCGACCACCTGGCCGGCTACGACGGCTCCCGGCCGGTGCGCATCGGCAACGACGCGGCCCGGCAGTACCAGGCCGACGTGGTGGGCGAGGTCATGATCGCGCTCGCGATGCTCCGCGACCAGGGCGTCGCGGAGAACGAGTACTCGTGGGGTCTGCAGAGAGGCCTGCTGCGGTTCTGCGAGACCAACTTCGACCGCAAGGACTACGGCATCTGGGAGGCCCGGGGCGAGCCCCGCCACTTCACCCACGGGCGCGTGATGATGTGGGCGGCCTTCGACCGTGGCGTCCGGGCGGTCGAGGACCACGGCCTGACGGGCCCGGTGGACCGGTGGCGCCAGCTGCGGGACTGGCTCCGTCAGGAGATCGACAAGAACGGGTACGACCCGGCTCTCGGCAGCTTCACGCAGACCTACGGCCGGCCCGAGGTCGACGCGTCCCTGCTGCAGCTGCCGCACACGGGCTACGTCCGGCCCGACGACCCGCGCATGCTCGGCACCGTCGCGCGCATCGAGTCCGAGCTGCGCGACGAGCACGGGCTCGTGCACCGCTACCGCACGGACACCGGCATGGACGGCCTCGACGGCGACGAGCACCCGTTCCTCATCTGCAACTTCTGGCTCGTCGAGCAGTACGCGCACAGCGGCCGGCTCGGCGACGCACGGGCACTCATGGACCAGCTCGTCGGTTACGCGAACGACCTCGGTCTGCTCAGCGAGGAGTACGACACGGACGCCGGGCGGCTCATCGGCAACTTCCCGCAGGCGTTCAGCCACCTGGGCCTGATCCGTGCGGCGGACGCGATCGCGGCGGCGAGCAGGTGACGAGGGGTGTCTGCCGGGCCGACGCGAGATCGTCATGAGGGTGTGCGGCCACCACGGCCCACCGCCGACCGGCACCCTGCCTGCCGGAGCGACCACGTGACCGTCCGAGGAGGACGCCATGCGCTACACGATCCTGCTGCACTACCCCGAGATGACGCCCGAGTCGATGGGCGACGACGCCTGGGCCGAGGGTGAGCGCGAGTTCACCGCGTACGCCGCGACGCTGCAGGCCGCCGGGGCCCTGGTCGGCGCGGAGGTGCTGCAGCCCTCGTCCAGCACGACCACGCTGCGCACGGTCGACGGCGTGCTGCAGGTGCAGGACGGGCCGTTCGCGGACACCAAGGAGCAGCTCGGCGGGACGTTCGTCGTCGACGTCCCCGACCTCGACGCGGCGATCGAGCTCGCCCGCCGGGCCCCGGGCGTCTCGTGGGGAGCGGTCGAGGTGCGTCCCGGCGCGCTGTACACCGTGGACGGCGTCTGGACACCCAACGCGTGAGCGCCGCACGGGCGCGGGCGGCCGCCGAGCGCGCCGCCCGCGACTCGTACGGCCGGCTCGTCGCGCTGCTCGCCGCACAGTCGGGGGACCTCGCGCTGGCCGAGGACGCCCTCGCGGACGCGTTCGAGCAGGCGCTGACGCGCTGGCCGGACGACGGCGTGCCGCGCACGCCCGACGCCTGGCTCCTGACCGTGGCCCGCAACCGCATCCGTGACGTGTGGCGCTCGGCGGCGCACCGCCGCACCGCCGCGCTCCCCGACGACGCCGCGAGCACCGACCTGGTCCACGAGGACCCGTTGGCGGACGTCGACCCGGCGGCCATCCCCGACCGTCGCCTGGCACTGCTGTTCGTGTGCGCGCACCCCGCCATCGCGCCGGAGGTCCGCACGCCGCTGATGCTGCAGACCGTGCTCGGGCTGGACTCGGCGCAGGTCGCCACGGCGTTCGCGGTGTCACCGGCCGCGATGCAGCAGCGCCTCGTGCGGGCCAAGCGCCGGATCGCCCGGGCGCGGGTCCCGTTCGCCGTCCCGGACCGCACAGCGATGGCCGAGCGGCTGCCGCCCGTGCTGGAGGCGGTCTACGCCTGCGCCGCCGTCACCTGGCGGCAGGGCGCGCACGACCTCGCCGGGGAGGCCCGGCACCTCGCGCTGGTGCTCGCGGCGCTGCTGGGCGACGAGCCCGAGGCGTGGGCGCTCGCCGCGCTCGTGACCCTCTCGCTCGCCCGCCGGCAGCCGCCCGGTGCGTTCGTACCGCTCGACGAGCAGGACCCCGCGACGTGGGACGCCGACCTCCTCGCGGAGGGCGAGGCGCTGCTGCGCCGCGCGCAGCGGCCCGGAGTGCCCGGGCGGTTCCGCCTGGAGGCGGCGATCCAGGCGGTGCACGCCGACCGGCGTCGCACCGGCCGCACCGACTGGGCGGCGCTGCGCACCCTGTACGTCGCGCTCGACGCGGTCGCGCCGAGCCTGGGCGGGCGGGTCGCGCTGGCCGCGGTCGTCGGGCGGCTGGACGGCGCGGACGCGGGCCTGGCCGCGCTGCCGCCCGAGCCGTCGCCCGCGTTCCAGCCGTGGTGGGCGACGTGGGCGGACCTGCTGGCCCGGGCCGGGCACGGGGTCCGGGCGGCCGCGGCGTTCCGACGCGCGGCCGAGCTGACGGACGACGCCGACGTGCGCGCGTACCTCACGTCTCGCGCGGGGGCGCAGCGCGGCACGTGACGCGCGCTGCGACGACACCTCAGCTCACCGTGAGCACCGTGCCCGCGGGCACCTTGTCCCACAGCAGGTCCAGCACGTCCTCGCTCACGCGGATGCACCCGTTGGAGATGGGCCCGGTGGCCGCGAACGGACTGGTGTGGATCGCCGTGGCGGACGTCCCTGTCGCCGTGTCGTAGACGTCGATGGTCTCGCTCTGGCTCGACAGCAGGAGCACGCGCGGCGTGTAGGTGCCCGGCTGCTCCCACTGCGACCCGACGACGAACTGCGGCACGGCCGGCGTCGGGGTCCCCGGCGCCCCGACGGCCTTCACGGGGACCGTGCTGGTCGTGGTGCCGTCGTCGACCGTGAGCGTCAGCGCCGCGAGGTCCAGGTGCAGCCGCCAGTCGGTCCCCGCCGGCGCGGTGTCGTCCGCGCGGATCCACACGCTGCGTCCGTTCACCTGCGACGCGTCCTGGCTGGGCAGCGCGCCGCGCGTCGCGACGAGCACCCGCAGCCAGCCCCCGCGCTGGTCGATCACCGGCAGCACGGTCGGCACGTCGAGCGTCACCGCGGGCACGGCGGCGACCGGCGTGCCGTGCACCGCGTCGTACCCGGCCGTGTCACGCAGGACGGACGCGGTCTTCCAGGTGCCGAGCGCGGGGTCGTCGTTGCGGCGCTGCTCGAGGCCGTCCGTGCCCGGCAGCCCGGGGACGAGGTTGCGGGGCTCGGCGACCGGCAGGGTCGACAGGTCGACGGCCGGGAGCGTCGGGGGTGCCGGGACAGCCGTCTTGGGAGCGTCGACGGGCGCGCGGACGACGACGGTCTCGGGGGTCGGCGCGTCGGCGCAGCCCGTCACCACCACGGCGCACAGCAGCGCCGCTGCCGCCAGCCGCACCCGCTCGGTCGTCCTCACCCCACCCATCGTGCCCTTTCCACCGTCCCGACCCTACGATCGGCTCCATGGAGCGGCTGTGGCCGCTCACCGGCCGGGGCACGGAGCTGCGGGACGTCGCAGCTGCCGCTCGGCCCGGTGCGGCCGGGATCCTCGTGGCGGGCCCCGCAGGCGTGGGCAAGACGCGGCTCGCGCGCGAGAGCCTCGCGGAGCTCGCGCGCCGCGGCACGCGGGTGGTGTGGGCCGTGGGGAGCGAGGCGACGCGCCCCGTGCCGTTCGGTGCCTTCGCCGGGCTCGTGGACGTGCCGCCGGCGGACGCAGCCCCCGCGGTGGCCCGGATGATCGACCGCCTCGCCCGGCCGGGCCCGTTCGTGCTCGCGGTGGACGACGCCCACCTCCTCGACGACCTCTCCGCCGTCGTCCTCCACCGCGTCGTGCTCCGCGGGATCGCCCCCGCCGTGGTGACGGTGCGCGAGCCGGCGGCCGCACCCGACGTCGTCACCTCCCTGTGGAAGGACGAGCTCCTCCCACGCCTCGACCTCGATCCGCTCGACCTGCCGACGACGACCTCACTCGTGTCCCAGGCCCTGCAGGGGCCGGTCGAGTCCGGGTCCGCGCAGCGGCTGTGGACCCTCACCGGCGGCAGCCCCCTGCTCCTGCGGCACGTCCTCGCCGCCGAGGTCGCGTCGGGGCGTCTCAGCCCGGTCACCGGCCTGTGGCTGTGGTCGGGCGACGTGCAGGTCTCCTCAGGGCTCGCCACGCTCGTGGACCGGGAGATCGGCCGTCTCGAGCCTCCCGTGCGGGACGTCCTCGACCTCGTCGCCCTGGGTGAGCCCCTCGCGTGGGACACGCTGCTGTCGCTCGCGCCGCACACGGCCGTCGACGAGGCGGAACGGCCCGGACTCGTGCGCTCGGACCCGTCGGGCGGGGGAACCGCCCGCCTCGGGCACCCGGTGTACGGCGAGGTCCGCCGGGCACGGATGGGTACCGCCCGGGCGCGCCACCTGCGCGGCAGGCTCGTCTCCCGGCTCGCGACGGACGCGGACCCCATCACCCGAGCGGTCCTGCTGATGGACTCCGACGTGCCCCTGGACCGCGACCTGCTCCTGCAGGCCGCCGGGTCGGCCGTCGCCTTCCACGACCTCCCGCTCGCCGAGCGGCTCGCCCGCGCCGCTGCGGCGGACGGCGGGTGGGACGCGCGCCTGGTGCACGCGGCGACCCTGTCGTGGCTCACGCAGGGGGAGGCCGCCGACGCCGTGCTGCGGGACCTCGTCACCGACGCACCGGGCGGACCGGAGCGCGCCCGGGCCCGCGTCTACCGGGCGGGCAACCTGCTGTTCACGCTGCGCCGCGCCGACGACGCCGCCCGTGTCGCGTCCCAGGCTCTCGGCGACCCGGACGCGGGCGCCGTGCGGATGCTGGTGGAGGCGATGAGCGCCGTGATCGACGTCGCGCACGGCCGGGTGGCGCAGACGCTCGCCCGGTGCTCGGAGCTGGTGGGCCGCGAGCTGCCGGACGACCTGACCCGGTTGCTGGTCGTCTCGGCGCTGGCCGCGGCGGCCGCCGTCCGCGGAGACCTCGACAGCCTGGCGACCGCCGCGGCGGCGGGCGGCGCTGCCAAGCCGCTGCACGGCATCCCGGCATTCGGCTTCGCCGACTGGCTCGTGACCGGCTACCGGCTCGCCGGGCTGCCGTCAGCGGCGCAGGACGTCGTCCGTGGGCTCGTCGCGTCGTCCGCCGACCTCCCCGGTCCCGCACGGCCGATGGGACTCGTGCTGGCGGGGCATGCCTCACTCGCCGCCGGACGCCCCCGCGACGCGCTGGGTCCGCTGCGCGAGGCGTGGGCGATGCTGGACCGCTCGGAGCACGAGTTCCGGTTCCGTTGCCGCACCCTGCTGGCGACGGCACAGGCTCTGGCCGGCCGGCCCGAGGCCGCGCTGCCGCTGCTCGCCGAGCCGCAGCGACACCCGGCGTACACGCTGCACGAGCCCGACGACCTCCTCGCGCGCGCGTGGGCCGCGGGCGCCGAAGGGGCCGTGACCGAGGCGGTGCGCCACGCGGAGACCGCCGCCGCGACGGCCCGCCGCCAGGACTCCCCCGCGTTCGAGGTGCTGGCGTGGCAGGCGGCGACGCAGCTCGGCGGCTCCCCGCTCGCGGAGCAGCGGCTGGCCGAGCTCGTCGTCGGCACGCCTCTCCCCCGGGCGACGGCCGCCCTGCGCCATGCTCGCGCGCACGCGGCCCAGGCCCCCGACGCCCTCGTCGCCGCGGCGCACGACTGGGAGCAGCTCGGGGACCTGGTCGCCGCGGGAGACGCCGCAGCGCAGGCGTCGGACCTCCATCGCCGGAGCGGACGCCGCGGCTCGGCGTTGTCCGCGGCCACCTACGCGCAGACGGTCGCGCGGCGTTCCGGCGCCCGGACGCCCGCGCTGCTCACCGCCGTGCACCCCCTGCCCCTGACGGCGCGCGAGCGGGAGGCCGCCGCCCTCGTGGCGCGGGGTCTGAGCAACCGGGAGATCGCCGAGCGCCTCGTCGTGTCCGTGCGGACCGTCGAGGGCCACCTCTACCGCGCGGGACGCAAGCTCGGTGTCGCCGATCGCGCGGCGATGGCCGCCGTCGTCGGCGACCACGGATTCGAGTAGCCCACTACCTGCAGGCGGCGCCCCCTGCCGCGCGACGCTGGACGCTCCTCTCCGCACAGACTGGAGCAACGCCATGAGCGCCACGTACGTCGGCCCCGACGAGGGCCTGCACCACCGCATGATCGACGGCGACCACGTGACGAAGGCGCAGGTGAAGGACGCCGTCGGCGCCTTCGAGGTCTTCGAGATCGTCGCCACCGCAGAACAGGCCGCCCCACCGCACGTCTCCCCGTGGACCGGTGTGATGTACGTGCTCGAGGGGGAGGTGACCGCGACGGTCGCGGACGACACGTACCGCGTGGGGCCCGGCGGTCTGGTGACGCTGCCGGCCGGCACGCCCGTGACCTTCGCCGCCAGCAGCGCGACCGCCCGCTTCCTCGCCATCACCTCAGGCGACCGCGCCGGAGCCTTCTTCGCCGACCTGGCGCAGACCGTGCCGCCCGACGCACCACTGGACGAGGCGATGACGGCCGTCGCCACGGTCACCGCCCGGCACGGTGTGTCGGTGACGGCGGGCGGTGCGTCATGAGCCCGCGCAAGCCCGACGCGTCCGTGTCGGTGCGCGAACACGACGGGCCCCCTTCGGTCCGCGAGCACGACGGGTCCCTGGCGGTGCGTGGGTACGAGGCCGCGGCCGCCGCCTGGTTCGCCCGGCCGGCGCCGGACGTCGATCTCTCGCCACCGCCCGCGGACGAGGCCGAGGCGGACGCGAGATCGTTCGCGGCCGCGGCGACCACCCTGCTGCACGACCACCAGCAGGCGCTCGACGGGAAGGGGGTGCCGACCTCGGCACGCGTCACCGAGAGCCTGTTCACCCATCGGTTCGTCCCGGACGTCGCCTCGGTGGTCGGCGACACGACGAGCATCCTCCTGCCGACCACGTGCCGCCTCGTGGCACCGCCCTACGACCAGAGCTGGACCCTCGGTCCGGGCTCCCAGGCGCAGCACAAGTTCGGCGACCTCATGTGCTCTGGCACGGACGGCTCCAGCGCCGCTGCCCTGGGTCTCTACCTCTCTTCGGACTCCGCGACGGATGTCTCCCTCACCCCGGAGGGACGGTTCACCTTCGTGTGCATGCCGCTGTCGCCGGACATGACGCACTACGCCGGGCGCGGTGGTCTGGCGATCACGATCTACCGCGCCGGGAGCGACCGGCCCGCGTACTCCCGCCAGGTCACCCTGTGGGACGTCCGCGGCAGCTCACTGCCCAAGAACCCGGACCCGCGCGCCGGCTCGGTGCCGCACGGAGCGAGCGGTGGCGGGAGCCTCGCGGACGCGTCGTCACCGCCCGTCGCCGGGAGCTTCGGCTCCTTCCCCCTGGCGCCCGTCGGCCTCGCGCTCCGCCCCGGCGTGAAGTCCCTCGTGTGGGTGTGGGCGTGGCAGGTCTGCGCGCGCAGCTCGCTCGCCCTGTCGATGATCTCGGTGAAGATGCCGGCCGTCCGCGTCTGCACCGTCCCGCCCCTCGTCCTGCACTGAGTGCCCGGGGTGGGCCCGGGTGACCGGTGACCGACCGTGGCGACGGTGTCGTCAGACCGCGCCGTCCACCGCCAGCGCGTCGGTGAGCAACCCCACCAGCGCGTCGAGCTGCACGTCCGACGACCCCTCGGACTCCTCCTCGCTCGCACCGTCCAGCGCCCGGGCGGCCAGCCCGGACTTGCTGTCGATGAGCTCGGCGATCCGGGCGTCGATGGTCTGCGCCGCGATGATGCGCCACGCGGTGACCGGCTCGTCCTGTCCGATCCGGTGGATCCGGTCGATCGCCTGCGTCTGCTCGGCGTCGGTCCACGACAGCTCGGCCAGCACGAGGTTGGACGCGACCTGCAGGTTCAGGCCGACGCCCGCGGCCATCAGGGAGCACACCGCGATCGAGACCTCGGGGTCCTCGACGAACGCCTTGACGTTCTTGGCGCGCGTCCGCGGTGTCTGGTCGCCGCGGATCGAGGCGTAGCGGATGCCGCGTTCGGCGAAGGTCTTCTCGGCGTGGTCCATGACGTCGATGTGCTTGGCGAAGAACACGACCTTGCCGACGTTGCGCGCGAGCTGTGCGGCGTAGTCCGCGGCCAGCCCGGCCTTGGCCTGGCCGATGCGGCGGACCATGGTGAAGACGTTCTCGCCGCCCGCCTTGGAGCTGGAGTCCTTGAGCTCGGAGGCGGCGACGCGGCGTGCGAGGTCGAGGTCGACGCCGTCGACGGCGGTGTCGCCCCCGCGCGCCTGCAGGGCCGCGCGGTACCGGCTGACCAGGCGCTGCGCGAGCGCGGCCTCGGCGGCGCGGATCGAGCGGCCGACCGCCCCGTCGAGCTCGACGGGCAGGTCCGCGACGCGGCGGGCCGGGATGTCGGCGACCACGTCGGCCTTGCGGCGACGCACGATGCCCATGTCGATGACGGCGGCACGCGCCGCGGCGGAGAACCCGCGGTCGGCCGGGGTCAGCCCCGTGTCCTCGAGCGCCGTCATCAACGCACCCAGCGGCTTGGTCTCGTCGATCCAGCCGAGGAACTGCCAGATGGCGCGGAAGTCCTCGATGTCGTTGATCAGCGGCGTGCCGGTCAGCGCCATCAGCAGCGGCCGCGCCATGCGGGCGCGGATCCGCTCGGACAGCGCGAGCACGTGCTTGGAGCGCTGCGAGCTGGTGTTCTTGATGAAGTGCGCCTCGTCGACGACCATCCCGCGGAAGCCGTGGTCGCCGAGCCACCCGACGTGCCGGTCGAGGATGTCGTAGTTGACGATCACGACGTCCGCGAACGCGTCGACGTCGTCACCGTCACCGTGGACGACGGTCGCCCGCCGCAGCGGGACCCACAGCCCGACCTCGTGCGCCCAGTTCGTCTTCACGACGTTGGGGACGACGACGAGGAGCGGGAACGCGTCGGCGGCCTGGGCGGCGAGCAGCGCCTGGGCCGTCTTGCCGAGACCGGGCTCGTCGGCGAGCAGGAACGTGCGGTGGCCACGGACCGCGGCCGCGACGACCTGCGCCTGGTGCGGCATGAGCTCGCGGCCGGGAGGCGTGGGCACGAAGCGCGGCTCGGGGAGTGCCATGCACGCGGGTGCACCGGGGGTGGCGTCCTCGAACGAGCGGAAGAGCGGTTCGAGCAGCTCCCAGCCGGCGAGCCGACGCGGGCGCGCGACGACCCGCTGGGCGGCCGCCTCGAAGTCGGGTGCGAGGAACGGGTTCGCCAGCCGCCGCGAGATGACGGACTGCGGGACGACCCGCTTCTCGACGCCCGGCGCGGGCGGGGGCGGCGGGGCAGGCTCGGGCTCCTCGGGCGGCTCCAGGCCGCCGGCGCGCATCACGGTCGCCTTGTAGGCGCGTGCCGCGTCCGAGACGCGCGCCTCGTCCGTCAGCAGCTCCAGCAGCGAGGTGTCACGGGCCGCGGTCTTCGCCAGCTGGGTCGCGACGCCGTCGAGCCGCTTGAGCTGCTCCGCGCGCCGCGCCTGCGGGAGGGTGGCGTCCGCCATGACCCGGGCGCGCTCCTCGCGCACGATCAGGGCGACGACCTGGAACTTCGTGCGCACGGCGGCACGGGTGGGCGGTCGCTGGACCGCACCGTCGACCTCACGGGCAAGCCCCGCGAGCACCGGGATGATCCCCTGCTCGCTGGGACGCGGAGCACGGCGGCGCTGCGCGCCGACGTCGCTGCGTCCGCGGCCGGAGCCGCGCTGGCCTGCTCGTGCCACATCTCCTCCTTCGCGCCCGTCCGCACCGCGGTCCGCGGTCCGGCACGCCATGCCCCACCCAGCCAGGACCGGTCGCGCCGGGGCAGTGCCCCGTACTGCCGGGCAGCGCCCGGGGCCGACAGGGCGTGAGCTCCTGCGGGTGAGCGCGCCGTGAGACCGCGCAGCTTCCCCCGTGCGCGCGCCTACGGGTCCGTGCTGACGCCGGTGGTGCCACTCGGCCGGACGCCGCCGTGAACGACCACGCGGCACGGTCCTGGCCCTGCTCCATCACCAGCTGATCGAAAGCCTACCGCCGAGTAGTCCTGCGCAGGCCCGCCACGCTCACGACGACGTGGTCGCGCGCGTCACGGACGCCCCGGCCCTGACCGCGCGAGGGATCTCGGCGACGTCGTCCACCACGGCGAGGAGACGCTCGACGTCCTCGGACGCGGACGGGGTGTCGAGGTCGACCGCGTACGTGATGCCGGTGGACGCCCAGCTGCCGTCGAAGCCGCCCCGTGCGGCGACCCGCACGCCGTGCAGCACGACGCCCAGGCGGTCCGCCTCCCGGTAGAGGTCGTTGAGGACGCACCCGGCGACGGCGGTGTGCAGCAGGTGCGCGCCGGTGAACGGCGCCTCGATCGTCACGCCCTGGGCGGTCCACCGGTGCGGGACCGTCGTCGCGTCCGGCTCCGGCGAGCGCAGGCTTCCCGCGGCCACGACCACGGCGTACGTCTGCGACATGCGCGCTCCTTCGTCCGGACGGGGCCATGCTCCACCCTCAGGCTGCCGGCGCACCACCCTCACCTGGTGGGTGCTCACCTCCGAGCCGGCGCAGCGGCAGCCACGCCCGGAAGCTACCGCCGAGTACCCCGGCACCCCCGCGCGAGACGTGCAGGGTCCACCCGAAAACCAGCCACGCGGCCCACTCCCCCGTCGCTACGCTGCTCGCGCTCGCCCGGGACCCTCCCGGGCCACCTCCCCGGGAGTCCCCGTGTCTGACAACCCCGCCGACGTCGTGACGACGCCGGCCGCACCCGTTCGCGAGAACGTCCGCCGCGGGACGCTCGCCGCCCTGGCCACCGTCCCCCTGGGCGTGGCGGCCTGGGTCCTGATCTGGGGACTGGGCTACGTGACCGCGATCGTCGGCGCCGTCGTCGCCTTCGTCGCGCTCCGCCTGTACGTGTGGGGAGCGGGTCGGATCAGCCGCCTCGGCGCCACCGTCGTGCTCGTGACGACGGCCGTCACGCTGCTCCTCGCCTTCTTCGCCGGCATGGTCTACGACGGCGCGACCGCGTTCGTCGAGGGCAGCGGGCTCAGCGCCTGGGCCGCTCTCACGCACGGCGAGTTCTGGCCGCTGTTCTTCGAGGTCCTGCCCGACGCGCTGCCCGACTACCTGCCGGACTTCGGCTGGGCCCTCGGGTTCGGCGCGCTCGGCTCCTTCGCGGTCCTGCGGTCGGCCTTCGCCGCGGCGAAGACGCCGGACGAGGCTCCGGTGCCCGCCGCCGAGGCGTACGGCGTCGGCGCCTTCGGTGCCGGGGCGTCCGGCGCCGAGGCCGCTCCGGTCGCCGCGCCCGAGACCGGGCCGGGCGTCACGCCCGCACCGGCGAACGACCACCAGGGCATGCCCGGCCCGCTCTGACGCCTCGACGAGGGGCCGCCGAACCGTCAGGGTCTCGGCGGCCCCTCGCCGTTCACGCGGTCGTCGTTCACGCGGTCGTCGTTCACGCGCGGTCGTCGCTCACGTCCGCCCCGTCGCTCAGCCCTGCGCCGCGTGCCACTGCGCCAGCCGCCGCAGCCCTTCGTCGATCGTCACCTCGGGGCGCCACCGCAGGTCGGCACGCGTGCGGCGCTGGTCGAACCAGTGCGCCGTCGACAGCTGCTCGGCGAGGAACCGCGTCATGGGCGGCTCCCCGTCGGTGCCGCGCAGCGGGAGCCGGCCCCAGGCGGTCTCGACCGCGGCGCCCGCACCGCGAGCCACCGCGCCGGGCACGCGGGCCGTCGGCGGAGGCGCACCGACGGCCGCACAGATCCCCGCGAGCATCTCGGCGACCGTGCGCGGCTCGCCGTTGGTGACGACGTAGGCCCGGCCCCGCACGGCACCGTCGTCGTCGCCGAGCCGGTGCAGCGCGGCGACCAGCGCCGACGCCGCGTTGTCGAGGTACGTCGTGTCGATGAGCGCCGCGCCGTGGCCCAGCAGCGGGAGCCGTCCGGCCCGTGCCCGCTGCGCGACGCGCGCGACGAGCTGCTCGTCGCCCGGCCCCCAGACGATGTGCGGCCGGACGGCCACGACCCGCAGGGCACCGTCGGCGTCGAGCGCGAGGAGCTCGGCCTCCGCCTTGGTGCGCGCGTAGTCGCCGTGCGCGCGCTGCGGGTCGGCGCGCGGCGCGTCGTCCCCGACGATCGCCGTCCCCGTGTGCGCGACGGACGGTGACGACACGTGCACCACGTCGGTGACGCCGCGGCGTGCGGCCGCGGCGAGCAGCGTGCGCGTGCCGTCGACGTTGACGCGGCGGAAGTCGGCCGCGTCGCCCGCGAGCGACACCTTCGCCGCCAGGTGCACGACCGCGTCGACGCCACGGACGGCGCGGTCGACGGCGTCGTGGTCCGTCACCGAGCCGAGGACGTCCTGGACGCCGTCGAGGCCGCTGGGCCGGCGCTGGAACGTCCGGACCTCGTGCCCGACGTCGCGCAGCCGTGCGCCGGTGGTGCGTCCCAGCAGGCCGGACGCTCCCGTGACCAGCACCTTCACGGCCGGCCCAGCCGTCCGCCGGCGAGCACGCCCTCGGCCCATGCCGCGAGCCGGGTGCGGTCGACCTTGGAGTTGTGGCGGACGTCGGTCGGCAGGTCGGGCACGACGAGCACCGCCGCGACGGCCGGACCGACGGCGGCGCGCACGGCGGCCGTGAGCGCGGGCGTCCCGAGCGCCGGCCGGCGCGCGCCCGGCTCGGTCTCCACCACGACGACGACCTGCTGCGTGCCCCGCGGCCCCACCCCGACGACGCCCGCGCGCCGCACCCCGGGGACGGACTGCGCGCGCTGCTCGGGGCCGACCGGGGTGACGGGCCCGTCCGCGGTGAGCAGGACGTGCGCGAGCCGCCCCTCGACCCACAGCCGGCCCTCGGCGTCCAGGTGCCCGACGTCACCGGTCCGGTGCCAGCGCGCACCGGGTGCCACGCCGTCGAGCGCGTCCTGCGCGTCGGGCACCCGAGGTCCGTCGCCGTCCGGCGTCCCGCGCCGGCTCTCGCGGTCCGTCAGCCACAGCCGGTCGTAGTGGTCCTTCACGTGCGCCGCGGCGACGACGACCTCGCCGGTCACGCCGGGCGTCGCGTCCAGGGGCCCGGTCGCGCGCCCGTCGGCGTCGAGCGCGCTGATCCGCACGGTCACGCCGGCCGCGGGCCGTCCGACGCACACCCCTCCCGCCGCCCCGCCGGACCCGGCGGCGCGGATCTCCTCGAGCGTCACGTCGGTGAGCAGCAGGCCCTCGGTCATGCCGTACGGCGTGTGCGGCACCGCGCCGGGCAGCAGGTCGCCGACCGCCGCGAGCAGCGCCTCCCCGACGGGTGCACCCGCGGACAGCAGGAGCCCGACGCGACCGAGGGCGCGCTCGTCGTCGGCCGTGAGGTCGCCCGCCGTCGCGACGACGTTGGCGAGGGCCGCGGGCGACAGGAACACCGCGGTCGGGCCGGGAAGGTCGACGGTGGCGGCCTCGACGGCGGCCGCGACCGCCCGCGCGGTGAGCGTGCGCGGGGACGTGACGTCCATGTCGGGCGTGACCGAGCGGCAGCCGAGCGCGGGGCCGAGCAGCGCGAACGGTGCGAAGCCCGCGACCAGGCCCGTCCCGACGCCCAGGCCGTACTGCGCCGCGAGCGCGTCGCGCATCGCCGAGAGCTGCGCGTGCGTGTACGCGACGCCCTTGGCGGGGCCGGTGGACCCCGACGTGAACAGGATGGCCGCGACGTCGTCGGGTGCCGGCTCGGGCGGCAGCTCGGTCCCGACGCCGAGGTCGACCAGGTCGGGCAGGCTCACCTCGACGCCGAGCACGGCTGCGGTGGCCGGGGGCAGCGTCGTCGTCGACACGCGACGCCCCGGCCAGCCGAGGGCACGCGCCGCGGCCAGGCCCTTGCGCTCCCCCACCACGACGGTCGGTTGCGCACCACGGACGGCCCGCGTCAGGCCGCGGGCACCGAGCCCGGCGTCCGCGACGACGACGACGGCCCCGATCCGCAGGCACGCGTAGAGGGTCGCGGTCAGGTCGGCCCCGGGCGGGACGAGCAGCGACACCCGGTCCCCGCGGCGCACACCGGCCGCGTGCAGCCCCGCCGCGAGCTCACGCACGCGCCGCGCGAGCAGACGCCACGTGACGGTCCGCACGCCCCCACCGGTGGGCGGCGCCATCTCGACGAGCGCCGTCGAGTCGTCGTCGGCCAGGTCGTCGAGCCGGCGCCACAGCGGCGCCCGGGCGTCGTTCGCGGCGGTGGTGTCGGCGCGCGTCGCGGCGGTGGTGTCGGCGCGCGTCGCGGCAGTGCCGTCCGGGCCCGTCGCGCGGCGGTCCGCGAGCCACGTCGTGACGGCGCCCGCGACGTCGACGTCCTCGGCGACCAGGTGCCCCGCGCCCTCGAAGCGGTGCACCTGCGCCTGCGGCAGCCGCGCGAGCAGGTCCCCGAGGTGGGCCTCACCGAAGACGGGGTCCCGCGGGCCCCACAGCACCAGCGCCGGGACGTCGAGGCCACGGACGCGCTCCGCGACGCGGTCGAGCTCGTCCACGCTCGGGTGCCCGGGACCGACGGGGATGTCCGCGACGAACGCGCCGATCCCCGCGCGGCGCTCGGCCGTGCGGTACGGCGCCCGGTAGGCGTCCTTGACGTCGTCGGGCAGCGACGGGTGCGCGAGCGCGAGCGTCGTCTCGAGGAACGCGGGCGTCGCGACCGTCGACGGCGCGAGCGCGCCGAGCGCGAGGCGCAGCGGCAGCGGGATCGGCCGGTCCGGCGGCTGGTGCACCGCCGTGTCGAGCAGGACGACGCCCGCGAGCGCGTCGACGTGGTCGACGGCCCAGCCGAGCGAGACGACGCCACCCCAGTCGTGCCCCACCGTGACGACAGGCCCCTCCAGCGCGAGCGCGTCGGTGAGGTCGCCGAGGTCCCGCACGCGGCGGCGCAGCGTCCGGTGCGTGCCCGTCCGCTCGGAGAAGCCCATCTCCAGCTGGTCGACGGCGACGACGCGCCACGCGCCCGGGCCGTCGTCGGCGTGCGCGGCGGCGAGCGTGGCGGCGGCGAGGTCGCGCCACAGGTACGCCCACGTGGGGTTGCCGTGCACGCACAGCAGCGTCCCGACGGGCGTGACGCCCCGGGCGGCGAGGGCCGGTGCGGTGTCGAGCACGTGCCAGGTGCGCTCGACGGCGGGCGTGCCGTCGGCGGGCGTCCCGGGTGACCCCGGCAGCGGCGTCTCCCGCGCGGTCACGAGCCGCGACCACGCGGGGTCGAGGCCCGGCAGGCCGTCCGGCGGGAGCTGTGCGGGCGCGGGCGTCGGCGCGGGCAGCCGGCCGGCCGGCCCCGTGGTGGGACGTGTCACCAGGCGAGCTCCAGCATCGCGGTGTTGATCCCGGAGCCGACGCCCATGAGCAGCACGCGGTCCCCCGGCGTCAGGCTCGACGCCTCGTGGGCCAGCGTGATCGGGATCGACGCCGGTCCGACGTTGCCGAACCGCGGGTACGTCAGCGGCACGCGCGCCCGGTCGAGCTTGGCCGCCTTGATGATCGCGTCGGTGTGCACGTCGGAGACCTGGTGCATCACGTAGCGGTCCATGTGGGACCACTCGAAGTGCTCGCGGGCCTCCTCCCACGCGGCCATGACGAGCTGCATGCCGCCGCGCAGCAGCGCCTTCGCGTCCGTGTACATGCCGTTGACGCCGCCGACGCACAGCTCGTTGAACTGCGTCGCGGCGCGGGTCACGCCGCCCAGCAGGCGGTGCCCGGAGGGGTGCGCGTCGGCGGGGCCGAGGACCGCGGCGGCCGCGCCCGAGCCGAGCGTGAGGGTGGGGAACTCGCGCATGAAGTCCGCGCGCGTCGTGCCGTCGCGGGACAGCCGCGCGACGGTGTTGTGCTGGACCTCGTCGGCGTCCTCGCCGTCGACGACCAGCGCGTACTCGATCTGCCCGGCGTCGATCAGCTGGGCCGCGAGGCTCATGCCGTTGACGAACCCGAGGCACGCGTTGGCGATGTCGAAGTTCACGGCCGACGACGGCAGGCCCAGGCCGTGGTGCATGCGCACCGCGACGGAGGGCTCGAGGTGCGGGCGCGTGACCGACGTGTTGACGATCAGGCCGATCCGCCCGCGGTCGACACCGGCCTCGGCGAGCGCCTTCGCGCCCGCCTCGATGGTCGCGGCGTCGAAGCTCTGCCCCTGCGCCCAGTTGCGGCGCTCGTGGACGCCCGCGATGCGCTCGAGCAGGCCCGTCGGCAGCGAAAGCCGCTCCAGGACGGGCCGCAGCCGGCCGTCGAGCTCCGCGGACGTGGTCACGCGGTCAGGTGTGACGGCGGCCAGGGACAGCAGGGCCGCGTTGCGGAATGTCGTTGTCGCGTTGCCTGCCACTCACACGCCTCTCCAGGTCACGGAGAGCCCATCCTCCCCTGGCCGGCCGGAGCGTGCACGGCGGTGGGCGGCGCGTGGGCGCGCGAAGGCCGAGGCCCCCGCGGGCGTCCGGAGCGTTCTCGCCCCGGCGCCCGCGAGGGCCTCGGCCTCGTCGGGAACCGTCAGGACCGGGGGTGGCCGGGCTTCGGCGGCTTCGGCGGCTTGGTCGGCTTCGGCGGCTTGGTGGGCTTCGGCTCGAGCGCGGCGACGGCGTCGAGCAGCGCGGCGGTCGCCTCGTTCACCTTGGCCTGCGGTGCGCCGTGGGCGAGGACGGCCTTGGCGCGGGCCTCGGCCTTCTTCACCGCGGCGACGCTCCTGCCCGTGTAGGTGTGCCCGCGCAGGTCGAGCTCCGCGACGGTCGCGAGCGCGGCCTCGAGCCCGGAGGTGTCGGTGATCTGCTTGCGCAGGCCCAGCCACTTCTCGGGGTCGGCGACGGCCACCGCCCCGAGCTTCTCGGAGAAGTCGCTGTTGAAGATCAGCGGGTTGTGGGTCGACCGCCAGCTGAGCTGGTCCGTCAGGCCCCAGAACGTCACCCGGTTGATGTCGGTCGAGTACTTCTTGTAGACCGCGAAGTACTCCGCGAACCGCTGGGCCTGGATCTTCTCCAGCTCGGCCCGGTTGGTGATCTTGCCCTCCCAGTAGGTGAACCCCTCACGGGAGATGCGGTCCTTGACGGACGGGTCGGTCAGGTCGCGGTACGCGGCCCGGTCGTCGCCCTCGGGCTGGCCGTTCCACGCCTCCCACACCTGCAGGTCGAGCTCGCTGATGCTCACCGAGAAGCCCGCCTCGACGATCAGCTGGATCGAGCGCTCCACGGACGCCTCGTTCGAGCACGCCCCCGGCTGCCACTCCGCCGCGGCGTCGTCCACGAGCCGCGGCAGCCGCGTGAGGTCCGAGCACGCGTAGGCAGGCGTCTGGTTGATGTAGTTGTGCGACTGCATGCCGATGGCCTCGACCAGCGGGCGCGGGTCCTCGGGGTGCTCGGCGGCGTACCGCTCGTTGAGGTCGGTGGCCATCGCGATGATGGCCTGCGCCTTCCCCTCGGACTGGAACACGTTGAAGTCGTTGTACTCCAGCCGCGTCTCCGGGCCGTACTGGCGGGCGAAGACGAACGCGTCGTAGAGGAAGTCGGCCGGGTGCTCGCCCGCCGCGGTGTCGGCGCCGTTGGCGTAGGAGCTGTACCAGCGCGAGAAGCCGCCGTTGGGGCCGCCGCGCAGGAAGTCGCGCCAGTCCTGCGTCGCGGGGTCGAACTCCGCGAGCCCGTCGACGAACGCCTCGTTCACGACGTCCCAGGACACGGTGCGGCCCTGGAAGTGCGTGAGCACCTCCTCGATGTACCGCTCCATGTTGGCCTTGGCCTGGGCGCGGGTGCCGCCCGTGGTGCCGCTGTTGATGCGGGCGGGCGACTGGCCGTGCCAGACGAGCACGTGCCCGTGCACCTTCATCCCGCGTGCCAGCGTCTCGTCGACGAACGCGTCGGCCGCGTCGAAGGTGAAGGTGAACTCACCGGTCTCGGGGTCGATGTTGTCGTTCGGCAGCAGCTGGTCCGGCTTCATGGCGTTCTCGGCCGTCATGACGTTGTAGTGCCGGTCGATCGTCGCCGAGTTGGGCGACCCCTCGGCGTACGTGCCGGGGTGGGAGTAGATGTTGCCGACGTCGAAGTAGTCGCGGTAGACGTCCTTGAGCGGCTTGATCGCCTTGCGGAACGACGTCTCGAGGACGACGTCGTGCTCCGGCATCGTGAAGGAGTCGACGCGTGCGCCGATCCACTCCAGGTCGGCCGACGTCCAGCCGCCCCAGACGTGCCCCTCGCGCGGCGTCGCCGTCAGCTGGACGGTCTCGCCCGCCTCGTAGCTGCCCGCGCCGGTGACGGTCCCGTGCTTGGCCGCGCGGATCTCGACCTCGTAGGTCTCGGCGACCGCCGCCTGGGCCGGGGCGCCGAGGCCGACGCTCGCGACGACGATCGCGACCCCGGCACCCAGCCATCGCGCCGCCCGCCGCCGGGCGCTGCGCAGACCCGCCGTCGGCGCTCCGCCGCTTCCTTGTGTGGTCCCTCGATCGCTCATCGATCCCCCTTCGAACCTGCACCGGAGCCGGCGGCGAGAGGCGACCCCCCGCCTGCTGGCATCTTCACCACCCGCCCGAGGGGTCCGCCGGTCGCGAACGATCACCAGCAGCCACCCGGGACAGCCGTTGCGGTCCGCGGGCAGGCGCCGACGTCGTCGTCGACGGAGAACGTTCACTAGGCCGAGTGGGTGACACCGTAAGGAGGGTGACGGGCGGCGTCAAGGATCCGTGCTCCCCGCATGCTGCGGCCTGCGGGGGCGAGACTCAGGCACTGCGTGCGGTGTGCCGATGGTCAGACGTGGAGAGACTGCCCGGTCTGCTCGCCGGCGAGCCCGTGTACTGGATCGAGCAGGTCACGACCCTGCGTGACGGGCGGCTGCGTACCGAGCTCGGGTTCTCGGACGTCGCCGCGCACCCCTACGAGCGCCTGGTCACGGGGACCGTCGCGATGCTCCAGCAGGTCCCGGGCGTCGACGACGTGGTCCACGAGGACCGCGAGGTGGTCGTCGTGACGAGCCGCTGCGTGACCGCTGAGCAGATCGGTGACCTCGTCGACCGCTACTGGTTCGACCGCCTGCCGAGCACACCGATCGACCCCGGGTTCGAGACCGCCCCTGCCGACGTCCTCGCCTGGCCGTGGCCGAGCGCACCGCCCGGCCCGCGGGGTGAGCCGCCCGTGCCGACGCCCCTCGAACCGCGCGAGGCGATGGCGTTCCCGCCGTCCCGCAGGCGCATGTGGACGTACCTCGTGTGCGGGGCCGTCGCCTTCGCCGGCGGCGCCGCGCTCGCGGCGACTCCCGGTGGCGCCGACGGGATGCTCCCGCTCGTCGTGGGAGCGGTCAACATCGCCGTCGGCACCCGCATCGCCGTGCGTCGACGGCGGGGTAGGTGGACATGACGACCGAGCCGTCCGGGTACGTGCCGGCGAGGACTCGTTCGACGACCTGCCTGACTACTCCCAGGTGAGCGTGCCGTCCTCACCCAGGACGCCCACGTCGCCGTCGCACATGGGCCGGTCGGCGAAGTCGTGCCGGACGATCACGTCGCCGTCGGCGTCGCGGATCTCCAGGTGCCCGTCCTGCTCGACGAGGCACTGGAGCTCACGGTCGACCCACTGGGTGTCGAGGTAGGCGGACTCCTCCATGGTGCTCGTGAACGAGTCCAGCCCCTGCGCATCGACGACGACGACCGTGAGCCCGTCCCTGCCCGACTCGTTGCGCACCTCCGCCTCGACGCTCCCTCCCACCGTCCGGGCGGCGTGACCGATCCGCCGAACCGTAGCGCGAACACGAAGGTGTTCGGCTGACCGAGCGCCACGCGCGTCACCGCATCGAGATCGCGACCTCCGCGGCCTCGGCGACGGCGTCGATCGCGCGTCGCGGTGAGCGGGCGTCGCCGATGATGTGGAACGGGATCTTCCTGGCCAGGCAGTGGTCGGTGAGCTCGGTGGTGTCCAGGGAGCGCGAGCCGACGGCGACGACGACGCCGGTGGCGGGGATGGTCGAGACCTCGCCGTCGTGCTCGACGACGACCCCCTCGGCGTTGATCCGCAGGCAGCGCGTGTCCACGACCGTCGCGACCTCGTGCAGGGCGAGGTGCGTCATGACCTCCTGCTTGCGCAGCGTGCCCAGGTCGCGGCCCACCTCCGAGCCCATCTCGACGACCGTGACGGACGTGACGCGCGGGTCGTTCTGGGCGAGGTACTCGGCGACCTCGAGGCCGACGAGCCCGCCACCGATGACCACGACGTCGCCCGTGAGCTGGGAGTAGCCGGTCAGGACCGTCTCGGTGTCGATGACCGAGTTCTGGTCCGAGCCCTCGAGGTCCAGGGTGATGGGGGTCGAGCCGATCGCGATGATCACCTCGTCCGGTGCCACCTGGTCGATGAGCTCCGGCGTCACGGGCGTGCTCAGCCGCACGTCGACACCGAAGTGCTCGAGCGTGCTGGCCCGGCTCAGCGCCGCGTCGCTCATCTCCTGCTTCCGCGGGGCGAGCCCGGCCATGTAGAACTGCCCGCCGAGCCTCGCCGACGCCTCGCACAGGATCGGCTTGTGCCCGAGCGCGTGCAGGCGCTCGGCGGCCTCCATGCCGCCGATGCCGCCGCCGGCGATGAGGACCGTGCGGGGGTTGTCGGTCTTGGGGATGCGGAACTCGGCCTCGCGTCCCACGGCCGGGTTCTGCAGGCACGAGATGTGCGGGAACGTCGAGGCGTTCGCCGCGGCGATCCGGTCGAAGCAGCCCTGGTTGCAGCCGATGCAGCGGATGATCCGCCACTCCTCGCCCGCCATCGCCTTGGTGCAGAACTCGGCGTCGGCGATCTGGGCGCGGCCCATGACGACCATGTCCGCCTGCCCCGACGCGATGATGTCCTCGGCCTGCTGCGGGTCGTTGATGCGGCCGACGGCGACGGTGACCAGGCCGGTGTCCGCCTTGAACTTGGCGGCGTTGTGGACGTTGAAACCACGGTCGTGGTCCATCGTCGGGACCTGCAGGTTCACGCTCATCACGGTCCCGCGCGACACGTTCACCATGTCGACGCCGTGCTCACGCGCGACCTTGGTGAAGGCGATGACGTCGTCGACGGTGTTGCCGCCCGGGACCCCGTCGTCGCCCGCGGAGACGCGCATCATGAGCGGGACGTCGTCCGGGATGGCCGCGCGGATCGCGTCGATGCACTCCAGGGGGTAGCGCATGCGGTTCTCGGCGCTGCCGCCGTACTCGTCGGTGCGGCGGTTGAACCCGGGCGAGAGGAACATCTCCGGGGAGTAGTTGTGGCCGGCGTGGAACTCCAGGACGTCGAAGCCCGCCGCGACCGCGCGCGCTGCCGCCTCGCCCCACGCCTGCACGATCTCCGCGATCGTCTCCACGGTCGCTCCGGGCAGGACGACGCCGCCGGCGACCGGCATGTCGCTGGGGATGACGGCGTACGTGGCCGGGTCCTGGCCGGGCGTGATGATGCCGCCCTGCCACAGCTGGATGCAGGTCTTGCCCCCGGCGGCGTGGACGGCCTCGTTGAAGCGGATCCAGCCCTCGAGGTAGGAGTCGTCGGCGATCGACATGAAGTTGCGCGGCGCCGTGGGCTTGTGCACGGACGTCGCCTCGACGGTGAGCAGGCCGCAACCGCCGCGGGCGCGGGCGACGTGGTAGTCGATGAGCGCGTCGGTGACGTAACCGCCGTCGGCGCCCATCTTGGTCGCCATGGCGGGGAAGTCGACCCGGTTCTTGAGCGTCACGCCCCGCACGGTCAGCGGCGAGAACAGGTGGGGGTAGAGCATGACGCACTCCTTCGTACAGGCCCGGCTTTTCGGTACTGGCAACGTACTGGCGTCCCGAAACAACGGCTCAGGCCCATCGTCCCGATAAGGTCGGCCTCACCTGCCACGAGGAGTACCCGACGTGATCGCCCCCGAGCCGCCCCCTCCTCCGGGCCCCGGCCGGCCCCGTGCGACCACGCACCGCGCGATCCGCGACGCCGCGATGCGCGAGTTCGCCGCCCACGGCTACGCGGCGACGAGCGTCGAGCGCATCGCCCAGGCCGCCGGCATCGGGCGCAACACGTTCTTCCGCTACTTCCCCACCAAGCTCGACGTCCTCGGCGACGACTACACCGCCAACCAGGAGGTCGTCGCCCAGCACCTGCGCGCCGCCCCGGCCGGCGGTGACGTGCTCGAGCAGGTCATCGACGCGGTCCGCGCCTCCATCCGGTACGACGACGCCGACCGGGAGTTCTACCGGCTGCGCCTGCAGGTCCTGGCGCAGGACCCGACGGTCCCGCACGCGTGGGCGCGGCCGCTGGTCTCGGGCTGGGCCGAGCTGATCGCGTCGCACGTGCTGGCCTCCGCCACCGACACCGGCCCGCGCAACCGGGCGGTCGCGCAGGCGGTCGGCTACGGGATGCGCGGCGTCCTGGCCAGCGTCCTGGAGGCGTGGTCCGACGACGAGGTCGGGCTCGGCGCTGCGCTCGACCTGCTCGCGGCGACCGTGCGCGAGATGTTCGAGCCGTCGGTGCGGACGCTGACACGGTGAGTGGGCGCCGCCTTGAGCCGACAGACCTTCCGGTGAGACGCTCCCGTCATGAGCTTCGACGTATTCGTGCAGCGCATGGTGGACGGCGAGCTGGCGGTGACGGACAGCGACGCGCTCCGTGACCTCATCGCCCCCCACGTGAAGAGCACGGAGCCCGAGTCCGACTTCGCGCTCCTGCAGTTCGACGACGGGACCGCGGACCTGTACGGGATCGGCGAGCCGGGCAACGGCTTCATGGTCAACCACGTCAGCGGCCAGCAGGCCTGGGACCTCGTCGCCAAGCTCGCCGCCACGGGCGACATGACGCTCATGGCCCCGGGCGTGCCGCCGATGATCTGCAGCGAGGCGGCACGCGCCAACCTCCCGGAGGGGGTCGGTGAGTCGGCGGTGGTCGTCACCTCGGGTGCCGATATCCAGCGCACGATCGCCGAAGGCTGAGGCGAGCGGCTCGCTACGCCTCGTCGGGCGTCGCGAGCTGGAGCAGCAGGGCTTCGAGTGCGGGCAGGGCGTTCTCGGGTCGGGTGAAGTCTCCCGCCACGGTGACGCGTCCGCCGGGACGTTCGAGCCCACGGTGAGGGACGTCCCTGACGAGAGCCAGCCGCACTCTGCCCTCCGTCTCCCACTGGACCTCGACGCGCTCGCTGAACGCGTAGCCCGTCTCGCCCGGGCGGGTGAACAGCAGCGTGAACATCGAGGTGTCAGGGCGCACAGCGCCTGCCCACCGGTGGTGCAGGGCGTTGAGGAGCGCGAGGTTCAGGCGTGCTGCCGGGACGTCGAGGGCGCGGAAGCGCGCGGCTGCCACGTCGCACGCGTCCTCGACGTCGTCAGCCCCCACGGGCGGACGGCTCAGCCCGGTCGCCGCTCGCTGCCTCACCCGCGTCTCGAAGCGCCTCGCGTGGTCCCGCTGGATGTCCATGGTGTTCGCGAAGGCCTCTGCGAGCAGCCGTCGAGCTCCGGGCCAGGCCCGTCGTCGGCGACGAGAAGGGCCTCCGCGCGCGAAGAACACTCCCCAGACTCGCCCGCTTCATCAGGCCCAGACGTCGGCACCGGCGGGTGCCCCGGTCGGGTGCAGCCGAATCCGATAGAGACCAAGTGACTCCCCGACCGACTTCGGATAACCGGCACCGAGCGTCTCCTCCACCCAGTCGAGCCACGGCGCGGGAGCCAGGGCCAGGTTGATCACGCACCTCATCGACTCGCTCGTGCTCCACGGCGACGACTGGACGTTCACGACTGCCAGTCACCCGACGGGCTACATCTGCGCCAGGTCGGTGCCATGCCGCGGAACCCGTGGTCCCTCGCAGCCGGACCCACGTGCTCGCGGAGGACGGCTCGTAGCCCCACCCGCTGAACCCGTCGTTCTCGCCTTCGTCATCGTCCCACACGCGCTCATCGTGTCGCGTCAGGCGCGGCGCCCAGCACGGGCGGCAAACGCGTCCATCGCGGCAAGAACCTGCGGGGCCTGCCAGACCTTGTGCCGTAGCGCCGAGGTCGACGGTTGAAGGACGCCGGCCTTCTCGAGGACCTCGATGGCGTTGCGGGCACCACGGTCGGAGATGGCGAGCGTCGCTGCGACGTAGTCAGCGTTCACGACGGGCTGGGCGACGAGTGCGTCGATGAGGCGCCACGCTGCCGAGTCGGATCGGGCCTTGATCTGGTCCTGCCATGCAGCGCGAAGGGCCATGACGTCGTCGGCGAGGTGACGGCCGTTGATGGTGGCGGCCACTGCCGCGTAGGCGACCTGTTCGACGATGACGTCGGGGTCACCTTCCCGGTAGCTGGTGAGCGCGCGGAAGTAGCGGTCGGGATCGCGCAAGAGGCCGGCGGACACGGGCACGGTCGTGTGCCGGGTCAAGCCCCGGCGGCGCAGAACCTGCTGCAGCAGCACGCGGCCGGTGCGCCCGTTGCCGTCGACGAACGGGTGGATGGTCTCGAACTGGGCATGGACGAGCGCTGCGTGCGTGAGTGCGGGGATGTCGTCGCGCTCGGCGAACGTGACCATGTCGTCGATCGCGGCCTGCACGCGTTCATGGTGCGGGGGGATGAAGTCGGCGCCGTGCGGGCTGATCGCGGAGGCGCCCACCCACACCTGTTCGGCGCGCCATCGGCCGGCGACGTCGGGGTCTGACACGGTGAGCAAGGCGTGGTGAACGGCAAGGATCGTGTCGGGGGTGATGTCGTCGCCAACGGCGAGGGCTTCATTCATGGCGCGCACGTTCGCGGCCACGAGCTCGGCGTTCTGCTTGGATCCAACTCCGAGACTTGCCATGGCGAGGTTGCGGGCGTTGGTGGTCAGATGCTCGATCTGGGAGCTGGAGGCCGACTCGGTGCGGAGCAGGACCGCGGGCATGGGGACAGGCATCGTTGCGACTTCGCTGTCGAACCGCGCGACATCGGAGGTCGCGTCGTTGACGAGGACTTGCACGTTGCTGCTGATGCGCGGGGTCCGGTGCGCGATCGGTGGCAGGACTGACGCCCTGTAGGGGCGCGAGATCCGCTGGCGTTCCCAGACGCTGAGGCGCCCATCATCGAGGTTCGATGTCCAGTCGCGGGGCTCGGCGGTGAGCGCGGGCCACGCTGCGTCGTCGCCCGCACCGGGTACGACGTCCGTCTGCTGGCCGCTCATCAGGCTTCAACAACCTTGGGCACTATTGAAGTCTAGCCGCTTAGCCTTCAGTGAGCGAGACCCATATAGAAGGCTGCGAGTTGCAGCCGTACCCCGATACGCCTGGTGGCCGTACGGCCACACGAGCCCTGGGGCAGCACGTCCGACGCGGACATCCTGTTGGCCACGAGGCCCTGCCAACACCGCGGGACTCGCGCGCGGCGGCCACCCACCCTTGATCTGCACCAACACTGTGCGCCTGGGCAGATTCGAACTGCCGACACCCGCTTTAGGAGAGCGGTGCTCTATCCCCTGAGCTACAGGCGCGTGACACCGGGTCCCGGCGACGCCGGACCAGCCTACCGGCCGGTCAGCCCTGTCCGCGGCAGGTCACCGACCCCACCACTCCCCCACCGGGCCCAGCACAGCACACCCCCACACACGCTGGTCGCCACGTCACAGCACCCACCGTGAGAGCGTGAAGCGTTCTTGCCGGATTCCGGCAGCAACGCTTCACACTCCGTCCGGCAAGGAGTCCCCGTGCGTGAGCTCGTCGTCCTCGGGACGTCGTCGCAGGTGCCGACGCGCACCCGCAACCACAACGGCTACCTGCTGCGCTGGGACGGCGCGGGCGTGCTGGTCGACCCGGGTGAGGGCACGCAGCGGCAGCTGATCCACGCGGGCGTCGCGGCGTCCGCGGTGACGCGCATCTGCCTGACGCACGTGCACGGCGACCACTGCTACGGGCTGCCGGGCGTGCTGTCCCGCATGGTGCTGGACGGCGTCGAGCACCCCGTGGACCTGCACTACCCGGCGTCGGGCGAGGACGTGGTGCGGGCGCTGGTCGGCCTCGCGAGCCCGGGCCTGGACCTGCGGCTGCACCCGCACGGCGCGTCCGGACCGGTCGCGGACGGGCTGGAGGTCGTCGCGCTGCGGCACCGCGTCGAGACGTACGGGTACCGGCTGAGCGAGCCGGACGGGCGCACCTTCCTTCCCGAGCGGCTCGCGGCGGCGGGCATCAGCGGCCCGGACGTCGGCCGGCTCGCGCGCGACGGGCACGTCGGGCGGGTGCGGATGGAGGACGTGAGCGTGCCACGTGCGGGGCAGCGCGTGGCCGTCGTGATGGACACCGCGGTGTGCGACGGGGCCACGGAGCTGGCCGACGGCGCCGACCTGCTGCTCACCGAGTGCACGTACGCCGACGAGGACGCCGACCTCGCCGCCGAGCACCTGCACCTGACGGCCGGCCAGGCGGGCGTGCTGGCCGCAGCGGGTGGCGCGCGCACGCTCGTCCTCGCCCACTACTCGTCGCGCTACCCGGACGTCGAGCCGCTGCGCGCGCAGGCCGAGTCGGCCGTGCGGGCCGCCGGCGCGACGACCACCGTGCACGCCGCGCTCGACGGCGACAGGTTCGCGCTCCCGGCACGTCGCGGGACGCCTGCGCCCTCGGCCCGCTGAGCCCTGGCGCCACCGAGGTCGCGCCGGTCTCCGACCGGGCTACCGGGGCTCTCGTCCGCCGACGCCCCGCGGCGCCCACGCCAGGAACACCACGGCGCCGAGCACCGGCAGGAGCAGGATCGCGAGCAGCCACAGCACGGGGTGGCGGGTCGGCACCGCGCGCCAACGCAGCAGGGCGAGCACCGTCAGCGGCAGGACGGCCAGGACGGCGACCGACCACAGCAGGTCGTACGTCGGGGGCACGAGCAGCTCCATCGGCGGAGCGTATCGACCCGGGCACCCGCCTGTCCGCCCATCCCTCACCCGTCCGACGCCACCCCCGGCAGCAGCACCTCCACGGCCCCCACCTGCACGACCCGCCCGTGCGAGTGCAGCCGCTCGACGGTCGTCCGTGCGAACCCGTTGCCCGTCTGCCGGGCGATGACCGCGGCCGACCCCGACGTCAGGTACGCGACGGCCGCCTCCTGCCACTGCTGGTTGCGCACCCGGGGGACGGGCCGGCCGGCGCTGTCCCGGTCGCCCACGGCGTACGTCTGGCCGGACACGTCGATGCGGGTCGCACAGCCGCGCCGCTCGTTGCGCGACAGGACGTCCAGGACGACGAGGGCACCCGGCGAGTCGGCGCGGACGCACCCCGTGGCCGGGAGCAGGTCACGCACCTGCGCGACGGGGAACGGTGCCTGCGCCGGTGCGGCCGGGACGCCCGCGACGACGCCCAGCAGGCCGCACGCCAGCACGGCACCCCCCGCCCGCAGCCGGTCCGGCACCACGGAGATCCCCGCCGCCAGCACGAGCGCGACGGCCGGCGCGCTGTACGCGGCGTAGGACGCGAAGTACGAGGGCGCAGCCAGCAGCACCAGCAGCTGCGCCCCGAGCACGGCGACCCACAGCCGCCCGCGGTCGTGGCGCCAGGCGGCGACCGCGGCCGCGACGACGGCCAGGCCCACGGCCGCGGTGACGGCCGCACGCACCTGCTCCGACTCCCACTGCGTGGCGCTCACGCCGAGGATCCCCTCGACCCGGGTCGCCACCGTGCCCGGTGCCCGCGAGCGCCCCAGCTGCGCGAGCACGACGAGCTCCACCATCGACCGCCCGGACGCCACCGCGAAGGGCAGCAGCACGAGCAGCGCAGCCGCGGCGCCCGCCACCGCGACGCCCACCGCCTCCCGCACCCCCCGCCGCACCGCCCACCACACGACGACCACCAGCACCGGGACGACGTTCCAGATCTTGACGACGACCCCGAGCCCCAGCACCGCACCGCCGACGTACCGCCACCGGCGGGCCGCACCGGGGACCTCCGCGCGACGCAGCAGCGTCACGCCGGCCAGCAGCGTCAGCGTGCCGAGCGGTTCGAGCAGCGTCAGCCGCTCGGTGTACGCGGCGGCGGTCGACACGGCGTAGAGGAACCCCGCGACGACGGTCGCAGCGAGCCCCCAGCGTCGGGCCAGCCGTGCGACCAGCACCGTGTTGGCCGCCCCCAGCAGCAGGAAGCCGACGCGCGCGACCGCGAGCGCGGTGGAGTCGCTCGTCCAGTGCGTCAGCGCGGCGAAGGGCGTCAGCGCCAGCATGATCCCCGGCGGGTGCACCAGCAGGAAGTCGCGGTACGGCAGCCGTCCGTGCACGAACGCGACGGCCGAGGAGAAGTACACCCCGTCGTCGTAGCCGTGGTACTGGCGCAGCCCGGCCGCACCCCCGAGCAGGTGCCACCGCACGACGAACGCGAGCACCCCGGCGGCGAGCGCGACGGCCCACGCCACGGCCGCCCGGCCGGGGCGCCACGTCACGTCAGGTGCGCGGCTGCGCCGGGTTGGTCGGGTCCCCGTGCGAGGGCGGGTTCTGCGGCGGCCCCTGCGTCTGCGGGGACGCGGTCACAGGCCCCTCGGGGGGTGGCGCGAGCTCGGGAGCGGGCGATGCGGGGTCACCCCCGGACGGGGCGGCGCCGTCGGCCAGCTCGGTGAGCCACTGGTCCAGCACCACCAGCACGGGCAGCCGGTTGGCCCGCGTCTCCTCGTACTCCCGCAGCACGGCGACGTCGTCGGCCTCCAGCGACCGGACGCGCTGCTTCAGGGTGCCCAACGGCAGGTGGTCGAAGTCGGGCAGGGGCAGGTCCTCGCGGGCGATGTCGTCGGCCATCTCGTCCTCCTCGTCGTCGTCGGGAACACTCCACGATGGGGTGCACGACGGCGACCCGCACGCCGAGAGGGCCCGGGGCGACCACCCTCACCGCAGCATGCGGCCGTAGGCGTCCTTCCCGCCGTTCGCGAGCAGCAGGATCCCGTCGATCACGGACCACAGCCACACGGCGGGTGCGATGACGAACCCGATGAGGACGAACACCAGCAGGACGCCGACGAAGAACCCGAGCAGCTGCGCCAGACCGATGCCGACCTGCCCCGCGTACAGGCGCCCGACACCGCAGAGGCCCACCATCGGCAGCAGCAGCGACAGCAGGCCGGCGGTCGTCCGCGTCTTGTCCGACCACGGCGTCCCGGTGACGGGGTCGAACCCGTAGACGGGCGCGCCCGCCGGGGCGTACCCGCCGCCATACGCCGGCGGCGCGGGGACGGCGTACCCGTACGGCGGCGGCTGCTGCGATCCGGGCACGTCGTCCTGGGGGAAGTACGGCTGCTGCTGATCGCTCATGCGCCGGAGAGTAGCGCCGATCCGGCACTCCGGACCGGGACCTCGCAGGTGGTCACATCCGCGACCACGTCCACCGGCCGGCGGGCATGCACTCGCCTCGGCCGTCCAGGTCGGCGGCCGAAGCGCGGCGTCAGGGGGACGCCGGGCGTCAGGTGGGGGCGTGCGACGGGTCCTCGGACGGCTCGGCGCCGTCCGCGAGCTCGTGCAGCCAGTTGTCGAGGACCTGCAGCACGGGCAGCCGGTGGCTCTGCGCCTCCTCGTACTGCCGCAGCATGACGACGTCGTCGGCGTCCAGCGAACGGATGCGCTGCCCGAGCCTGCCCAGGGGCAGGTGGTCGTAGTCCGGCAGAGGCAGGCTCTCCCGGCCGACGTCGTCGGTCATGTCGTACCTCCTCGTCGCGGTCCGCTGCCCCAGCATGGACGACCGACCAGGTTTTGCACCTCGGGCCGCCGGGTGATCCTGTTTGTGCCATCCGCACCTGCTGGGTCGCTGACCTCGCCCGTCAGCCCGCACCTGCGGCCGCCGGACCCCCTCAGCTGGTCTGCACGGCCCCCGAGAAGCCCTCCGAGGGCTGCACCACGACGAAGCCCGGGCCGTGGAACTTGTACTGGAACGCCTCGCCGGTGCCACCGCGCAGCAGCGACGTCATGTTCATGCTGGACACCACGTCGGGCACGAGGTTGGCGGACCAGCAGACCGCGGCGTTGGGGTCGACGAACGTCGGCTGCTGCGAGCAGTCGAGGATGACGGGCGTGCCGTCGGACGTCAGCGCGACCGACCCGCGGCCCTGGATGAGGGTGTTGAACAGGCCGCCGGTCATCGTCCCCGCGCCGCGCGTGCGGTGCAGGTCCCACTGCAGCGCGGCGTCGAACGCGAGCAGCGACGAGCCGCCGACGCTGATCGCGTCGCCCTCGAGCTCGATGAGGAACACGTTCTCCGCCATCCGCGCGAAGAACACGTCGCCCTGCCCGGACACCGTCATGAGCGCCTGGTCGTCCGACGACATGGCGCGCTTGACGAACTTCGTCAGCGAGTCGGCACCCTTGTGGTGGAACTGCACGTTGCCCTGGTACGCGACCATCGCGCCCTTGGCGGCAATGACCGGCTCCCCGAGGGTCACCTTGAGCATCTTGGTGTTCTGGAGGACGAACCGCTGGCCGGTCGCCACCTCGAGGTTCTTCTGGTCGAAGATGTCGCTGCGCATGGGCACATCCTCCCGCGCCGCCGGGTGCGGCGTGGCAGGTTCCCGGGTGACGTCGGCCGCGCCGGGGGCGCGCCGCGTCAGGCCGCGAGGACGTGCGGCGGGAAGCCGCGGCGCTCGACGTGCGCGCCCTCGGGGATCTTCGCCTCGGGCTCGACGACGAGGCCGGCGTCGAGCCGTGCCTTCGCGCCCACGTCGACGCGCACGCCCAGGCGCGCACCGCGCCCGACGACCGCATCGCGCCCGATGTGCACGTGCGAGCCGAGCCGGGCGCGTGCGTGCACGACGGCTCCGGGTTCGACCCAGCAGAACTTGCCGACGGACGCGCCGGCCTCGACGACGGCGTCCGGGTCGACCCATGCGGAGTCGGCCACGTACGCGGTCATGTCGACCCGAGCGCTCTTGGCGACGAGGCCGCCGCCGTTCTCGTGTCGCTGGTAGCGGACGACCTTGCCGTCCTCGGTCTCGAGTTCTTCGTATCGTCTCTTCATCCTGACCACCAAAACGATCCGACCACGCACGGTGTTCCCGGCCCGCGGGCTCTCACGCGACCTTCACGAGAGCCCCACGCCCTGTTCAGAGCGCTCCCCGGTGGCCGAGCACCCCATGCTCCGCCAGAGTGTCCCCCGTGGGCGACGCGACAACGCACGACCAGGCGGCAGCGGTGGAGCACCTCGTGCTCATGGGCGTGGCCGGGTCCGGCAAGACGACCCTGGCGCGCATCCTCCAGGAGCGCCTCGGGCTCCCGTACGCCGAGGCCGACGACTTCCACCCGCCCGCCAACATCGAGAAGATGTCGGCCGGCACGCCCCTGGACGACGACGACCGGTGGCCCTGGCTCGAGGCGATCCGCGACTGGCTCACCGAGCAGACCCACGCGGGACGACCGTCGGTCGTCACGTGCTCCGCGCTCAAGCGCTCGTACCGCGACGTGCTGCGCTCCGCCGAGGGGCGCGTGCGGTTCGTCCACCTGACCGCCGGCACCGACCTGCTCGAGGACCGCATGGCGCACCGCGAGGGCCACTTCATGCCCACGACGCTGCTGCCGTCCCAGCTGAGCACGCTCGAGCCGCTCGGCGACGACGAGGACGGCGTGACCGTCGTCGTCGACGTCCCGCCGCAGGACGTCGCCGACCGGGCGCTGACAGCGCTGCACACCTGATCCGACCGCCCGCACCGCGGGCCGACGCAAGGGAGACGCCGTGCCACCGGAGGACTGGGAACAGACGCTGGGAGCCGGGCCGCTGCTCGGCATCGCGGCCGCCGCCATCGCCCTGCTGCTGTTCCTCATCATCCGGCTGCGGCTGCACGCGTTCCTCGCGCTGATCCTCGTCTCGCTGCTCACGGCGTTCGCCACCGGTGTGCCGGCGGGGTCGGTGGTCGACGTCCTGACGTCCGGGTTCGGCACGACGCTCGGGTCCGTCGCGCTGCTCGTCGGGCTGGGCGCGATGCTCGGCCGGATGGTCGAGACGTCCGGCGGTGCCGCAGTCATGGCGGAGACGCTGGTGGGACGGTTCGGGGAGAAGCGGGCGCCGCTCGCGCTGGGCATCGCGTCGCTGATCTTCGGGTTCCCGATCTTCTTCGACGCGGGCCTGGTCGTCATGCTGCCGATCGTGTTCGCGGTCGCCCGGCGCCTGGGCGGGTCGGTGCTGACGTTCGGGCTGCCGACGGCCGGCGCGTTCTCCGTCATGCACGTCTTCGTGCCCCCGCACCCCGGGCCCGTCGCGGCCTCCGAGCTGCTGGGCGCGGACCCCGGCATGGTGATCCTGCTGGGGCTCGTCGTCGCGCTGCCCACCTGGTACGTCAGCTCCTACCTGTACGGCCTGTGGGCCGGCCGGCGGTGGCAGCTGCCCGTGCCGGAGCTGCTCGGCACGCAGGAGGAGGAGCCCGACAACCCCCCGGGCCTCGGCACCGTGCTCGGCGTGCTGCTGCTCCCCCTCGTCCTGATCTTCGTCAACACGGGCCTGGACACGTTGCGCAGCGCGGGCGTCGTCGACGGTGACCAGGCGTGGGTGCAGGTCGCCCGCGCCATCGGGTCGACGCCCGTGGCGCTGCTGATCGCCGTCCTGGTCGCCGCGTGGGTCATGGGTGCCCGGCGCGGGCGCGACAAGACGACGATCGAGCGGCTGCTCGAGTCGTCGCTCGGCCCGGTGTGCTCCGTCATCCTCATCACCGGCGCCGGCGGCATGTTCGGTGCGGTCCTGCGCGCGTCGGGGATCGGCGCGGCGCTCGAGGACGCGCTGGGCGACATCGGGCTGCCCGTCATCGTCGCGGGCTTCCTCATCTCGACGGTGCTGCGGATCGCGCAGGGCTCTGCGACGGTCGCCCTCATCACGACCGCCGGGCTCATCCAGCCGGCCGTCGCGAGCGGCGACTTCACCGCCGTGCAGCTCGCCGCGATCGTGCTGGCGGTGGCCGCGGGGTCGGTCATGGCGTCGCACGTCAACGACTCGGGGTTCTGGCTGGTCGGCCGGTTCTTCGGCATGGACGTCCGCACGACGCTGCGCACGTGGACCGTGATGGAGACGATCATCGGCACCATGGGCTTCGCGATCGCGTTCCTCATCTTCAGCATCGCCTGAGCGCCGGTCGGCCGGGCGCGCGTCGGACGTGCGTGCGAGGATCGGGCGCATGACGACGGACCAGGACTCACGTGACCTCGCCGGGGACCCGGCGCCGGCCGGATCCGGCACGGCGCTGGGCGACCCGTCGGACGTCGCGGCGGTGAGCGACCCGCAGGACCCGCTGGCCAACGCGGACGACACGCAGCTGTGGCTCGAGCGCACCGGCACCCGGCAGTACGTGGGGCGCAGCTCGCGCGGCGGCGAGGTGCGGATCGGGTCGCTGGGCGACCCGGACGCCTTCACGCCGGGCGAGCTGCTGAAGATCGCGCTCGGCGCGTGCACGGGCCTGTCGTCCGACGCCGCCATCGCGCGGCGCCTGGGCGACGACGTGCCCGTGACGATCCGCGTCGGCGGCCTGGCGCACCCCACGGAGGACCGGTACCCGGTGCTGACCGAGGTGCTCGAGGTGGACCTGTCGAGCCTGGACGACGCCGCGCGCGAGCGGCTGCTGACGGTCGTGCACCGCGCGGTGGCCGAGCACTGCACCGTCGGCCGCACGCTCGAGCACGGTGCGACCACCTCGCTGACCGTGGCCGGGGAGCGCTGACGTGCCGCGCCTCGTGCAGGCCGCCCTCGACAAGGCGGTGACGATCCCCTCGGCGTCGATCCACGCGCACGTCGCCAGCGTCCGGCGCAAGAACCCGGGCGCGACACCGGAGCAGATCATCCAGCTCCTCGAGAAGGAGTTCCTGCTCGTCGTCGCCGGGGCGGGCGGCGCCGTCGGTGCGGCGGCCGCGGCCCCCGTCGTCGGGACCGGGCTGGCCACGGCGCTCACGGTCAGCGACGTCGCGACGTTCTTCGGTGCCTCCGCGGCGTTCTCGCTGGCGGTGGCGTCGGTGCACGGCATCGAGGTCGCGGACAGCGAGCGCCGCAAGGCGCTGCTGCTCGCGAGCCTGCTCGGGGAGTCCAGCACCAAGGTCATCGGCGACGCGACGGAGATCACGACCATCCGCGTGGGCAGGCTGCTGCTGACGCGCATGCCGATGGGCACCGTGAAGAAGGTCAACAACCAGCTGACGCGTCGTCTCGTCCGCAAGCAGGCCGCGCGCATGGGCGGCCTCGCCGTCGGGCGGCTCGCGCCCTACGGCATCGGCGCCGCGATCGGCGTCGCGGGCGGACGCGCCCTGGGCCAGAGCGTCATCAAGGGCGCACGCCTCGCGTTCGGACCGCCGCCGACGACGTTCCCTCAGGTCATCGAGTCCGAGTCGGGCACCCGCGCCCTGCCGCCGGGACAGGTCTACCCGACGCCCGCGCCCGGCAGCACCGACGCCCGCCCGCGGCGCCGGCTCCTGGGCCGGCGCCGCTGAGAAGGGCGACTACCAGCGCGTGTGGACGTGCTGGCGGATCTTGTCGTCGTAGACCCGCTCCAGGGACGCCAGCGTCGCGTCGTCGAGGTCGGGGAAGCGGTCGGTCGCGGCGTTCGCCTGCGCCTGCGCGGGCGTGCGGGCGCCGGGGATCACGACGGAGACGCCGGGCTGCTGGACGATCCACTTGAGCGCCAGCTGCGCCGTCGTCATGCCCGAGGGGGTCAGCGCCGCGACGTCCTGCGCCGCGGCGACGCCCACGTCGTAGGGGACGCCCGCGAACGTCTCGCCGACGTCGAACGCCTCGCCGTGGCGGTTGAAGGCGCGGTGGTCGTCCGCCGCGAACTGGGTGTTCTCGTCGTACTTGCCGGACAGCAGGCCCGAGGCCAGCGGCACGCGGGCGATGATGCCGACGCCCGCCTCGACGGCCGCGGGGAGCACCTGCTCCAGCGGCTTGCGGCGGAACACGTTGAGGATGATCTGCACGCTCGCGACGTTCGGACGTGCGATCGCGGCGAGCGCCTCGTCGACCGTCTCCACCGAGACGCCGTACGCGGCGGTGCGGCCGTCCTCGACGATCCGGTCGAGCGCGTCGAAGACCGCGTCCGTGTGGAAGACCGGCGTGGGCGGGCAATGCAGCTGGACCAGGTCCAGGGTGTCGGTCCGCAGGTTCTCGCGGCTGCGGTCCGTCCACCGGCAGAACGCCTCGTACGTGTACGCGGCCGGCTCGTGCGGGTCCGCGCGGCGGCCCATCTTCGTCGCGACGGTAACGCGCTCGGCGACGTCGGGCCGTGACGCGAGGAACGCGCCGATGGCCCGCTCGGAGCGGCCGTCGCCGTACACGTCGGCGGTGTCGAGGAACGTGACGCCCGCGTCCACCGCCGCCTCGAGGACGGTCCGCGCGGTGTCGTCGCCGACGGCACCCCAGTCCCCTCCGAGCTGCCAGCAGCCCAGCCCCACGACCCCGACCTCACGACCCGTCCGTCCCAGCACTCGCGTCTGCATGCGCCAGACGCTACCCCGCGCGAGGATCGTCGGATGACACCCGAGCCGCCTGCCGGCACCGCCTCCGTGACACGCGCCTTCGCGGTCCCCGCGGACGTCGCCTGGCGCGCCCTGACCGACACGCGCCGGCACGAGGCGTGGATCCCGCTGACCCGGGTGCGCACCGACGGCCCGCCGCGGCTGGGGACCCGCGTGGTCGCGGTGTCCGGCCCGGGTGCGCGCCGCGGAGGGCCGGGTCTGGTCGACCGGATGGAGATCACGCGGTACACGCCGCCGGGTGACGGCCCGGGCGTCGCGGTGTTCACCAAGCGCGGGCCTGTGCTGCTGGGGTCGGCGACGGTGGTCGTGCTGGCGACGTCACCGACGACGTGCCGGGTGACGTGGTCGGAGCAGGTGCCGCTCGCCGGTCCCCTGCCCGCGTCCCTGACGTCGCGGCTGACGGCCCCCCTCCTGGCGGCCATGCTGCGCCTCGTCCTGCGCCGCGCGGCGGCCGACCTGACCCGGGGCTGACCGCCCGGGATCGGCGGCGGGCGCCGGGGTCGCACACGGGCGTTACGGGTGCGTTTCGGCGCAACGGACCGGGGGTGCTCCGCCGTGCGGCGCAACGGATCACGCCTCCACACGCAACGTCACCTGTCGGGCCGCACGTCGGCGGGATCGTACGCTCGTCTCGGGCCGCACGACCCCCGCGGCCCCGTCCCCCGAGGAGTCCCATGACCGCGCACGCCCCCGGCGCCACCCCCCGTCATTACCTCATGTGCGAGCCCACCCACTACACGGTCTCCTACGAGATCAACCCGTGGATGGACCGCACCCGGGCCACCGACACGGCGCTGGCGGTGCGCCAGTGGCGCACGCTGCGCGACACCTACCTGGACCTCGGGCACACCGTCGACACCATCGACCCGATCCCCGGCCTGCCCGACATGGTGTACGCGGCCAACGGCGCGACGATGGTGGGCGGGGTCGTGTACTCCGCGCGCTTCCGGTACGCCGAGCGGCAGGCCGAGGGGCCCGCCTACCAGAAGTGGTTCGCCGACCGCGGCTACGTCACGCACACCGCGGCCGCCACCAACGAGGGCGAGGGCGACATGCTCGTCGCCGGCGACCTGCTGCTGGCCGGCACCGGTTTCCGCACGGAGCGCACCGCGCACGCGGAGGCCCAGGAGCTGTTCGGCCGGCCCGTGATCTCGCTCGAGCTCGTCGACGCGCGCTACTACCACCTGGACACGGCCCTGGCCGTGCTGTCGTCGGACCCGCGCGACCCGCAGATCGCGTACTACCCGCCCGCGTTCTCCCCCGGGACGCGCGCGGTGCTGGAGCAGCTCTTCCCCGACGCCGTCCTGGCCACGGACGACGACGCGGCCGCGCTCGGCCTCAACGCCGTCTCCGACGGGCTGCACGTCGTCGTCGCCCCCGGCGCGACGCACCTCGCCGGCGCGCTGCGCGAGCGCGGCTACACGCCTCTGCCCGTCGACACCTCCGAGCTGCTCAAGGGCGGCGGCGGGGCCAAGTGCTGCACCCTCGAGATCCGGGAGTGACCATGCGTACCGCCGCCGCGACGTCCGCCCTGGCGCCCAACTACCACCCGCTGCCCGTCACGCTCGCGACGGGTGAGGGGTCGTGGGTGACCGACACCGACGGGCGGCGGTACCTCGACCTGCTCGCCGGGTACTCGGCCCTCAACTTCGGGCACCGGCACCCGGCGCTCGTCGCGGCGGCGCACGCGCAGCTCGACCGGCTGACGCTCACGTCCCGGGCGTTCGACCACGAGCTCCTCGAGCCGTTCGCGCAGGCGCTCGTGGGGCTCGTCGGGCCGCTGCTGACGGGCACGTCGCACCTCGTCCTGCCGATGAACACCGGCGCCGAGGCCGTCGAGACGGCCATCAAGGCCGCGCGCAAGTGGGGCTATGAGGTGCGCGGCGTGCCGGCGGACCGCGCGACGATCGTCGTCGCGGACGGCAACTTCCACGGGCGGACGACGACGATCGTGTCGTTCTCGTCCGACCCGGACGCCCGGCGCGGCTTCGGGCCGTTCACCCCCGGCTTCGTCACCGTCCCGTACGACGACGCGGCCGCGGTCGCCGCGGCGATCGACGAGACCACCGTCGCGGTGCTGCTGGAGCCGGTGCAGGGCGAGCAGGGCGTCGTCGTGCCGTCGGCGGAGTACCTGCCGGCCGTGCGGGCGGCGTGCGACGACGCGGGCGTGCTGCTGATCGCCGACGAGATCCAGTCGGGCCTGGGGCGCACCGGATCGACGCTCGCGTGCGAGCGGTTCGAGGTGCAGCCCGACCTCGTCACGCTCGGCAAGGCGCTGGGCGGGGGCATCGTGCCCGTCTCCGCGGTCGTCGGACGCGCGGACGTGCTCGAGGTGCTGACCGCCGGGACGCACGGCTCGACGTTCGGCGGCAACCCGCTCGCGTGCGCCGTCGGGATCGCGGTGGTCGACCTGCTCACGCCGGGCACGCTGCAGGCGCGCGCCCGGACCCTCGGCGAGCTCGTCGCCGACCACCTCGCCGGTCTCATGGACGAGGAGCTGCTGTCCGGCATGCGCACCATCGGCCTGTGGGCGGGCCTGGACATCGCGCCGTCGGTCCCCGGCGGCCCGACGACAGGACGCGAGCTGTGCGAGCGGCTCCTCACCCGCGGCGTCCTGGCCAAGGACACGCACGGCGGCACGATCCGCCTCGCGCCCCCTCTGACGATCGACCCGGCCGACCTCGACGAGGCCCTCACCCACCTGACCACAGCCCTCACCACCCCCTGACCCTGCCCCCCTCCCCCTCCCCATCCCCATGGGGCGCGAGAGCGCAATCCAGTCACCACCCCACCCCCCATGGGCGCGAGAGCGCAATCCAGTCACCACCTCCGCACGCGAGAGTGCAATCCAGTCACTTCCCCACCCCCCCCACGGGCGCGAGAGTGCAATCCAGTCACCACCTCCGCACGCGAGAATGCAATCCAGGCACTTCCCCACCCTTCACGGGCGCGAGAGTGCAATCCAGTCACCACCTCCGCACGCGAGAATGCAATCCA